>Ga0247727_10011384_pt1 | contig 15540 bp, 13 predicted proteins | sample WisWelCaveWW1625_FD_202498 | JGI IMG/M metagenome (GOLD analysis project Ga0247727, IMG submission 202498) | Biofilm microbial communities from Wishing Well Cave, Virginia, United States - WW16-25 | ecosystem: Environmental > Aquatic > Deep subsurface > Groundwater > Cave microbial mat | place...
ACCGGCGATCCCATTGCTTGAATCAAACCTGAGCCCTGCAAGGCCAGGCAAGCAGTCACAGGCCTGAAACATTACGGGTCCAGCGCTCTGCCGGGCCTCCATACCCCCAAAATCGTGGATGCACCCTTGTTTGCGGGACTACTTCCAGCGGGGAATAACTTCCAGTACAATGGTACGCATACAACCGGGGGGGAAAGTCGATGGCCCTTGTTTTATGTCCGGCTTGCAGAACGAACACTCTGATCCATGACGGCAAATGCCAGCACTGCGGAAGCCCTGTTAAGATTCCGATCTGGAAAAGAAAAATGAGAAGGAGAGAAGCCTACGGCCTCTTGCTTGTAGTAACAGGTATTGGTGCGTTTCCGTTATACAAAGGAATAGGCGCAATTGTATTCCTGGCAGGCGCGGGCCTCATCGCCTACAGTTTTTTCGTACCGAGAGTCCGCTTCTGAAACGGTGATCGTATTTTGCCGCAATCAAGCAGCAGGTTTAAGCAGCTCGTATCCTTCGGAGCGGGCAACGTAGGTAGCAGCCGTAAGATCGCCGACCACGTTGAGTGTGGTTCGGCACATATCCAGGATGCGGTCCAGGCCAAGGATGATGGCAATGAGTGACGGATTCACGCCGATCTGCGTGAGCACAACAATAATGAATGGAATTGAGCCTGAGGGAACGCCTGCCGTTCCAATGCCGCCAAGGATGGCAAGATAAGCAACAAGAATCTGCGTTCCTACTGATAGATCGACACCGGACAACTGCGCCAGAAAGAGAACGGTGACACCCTCATACAGGGCGGTTCCGTTCTGATTCGCGGTTGCTCCGACAGTCAAAACAAAGCTGTTGATCTCGCGAGGAACACCCAGGTTCGCCTCCGAGACGCGAAGGGCAGTAGGCAATGTGGCGTTGGACGAAGACGTGGAGAACGCAGTCAGCATCACCGTTTTGATGCGTCGAAAGAATTCGAGTGGCGGAATTCGGGAAAGTGTTTTCACTGAAATTGAGTAGATCACAAACATGTGGATCGCCAGACCTGCGATCACTGTCACAAAAAACCAGGCCAGCGCCTGAAGCAGGTCCAGGCCGAAACGCGACACGTTATTGAACAGCAAACACGCAACCGCGTATGGAGCCGTCTTCATGATGATATCGATGATCTTGGTCGAAGCGTGAAACAGGCCGTCAAGCGCGCCTATCAACGGAGCGGAAACATCAGATGCAATCAGTGTAATAGCAACCCCGAGTATCACTGCAAACGCCATCAAATGCAGCATGTTCGGCGTCTCACCTGCAACCGCGGCAACCGGATTCGATGGAATGAGTGTCTTGACGGCCATCATCAAAGGCGAATCGTTCGCGGTGATTTTTTGCGCATCCTGAACGCGCTTGCTGGCGTCCGAGCCATAGCGCTCTTGAAGAGCGGCGGCGGTTGCGGCATCTACACGTTTGCCGGGCTTCAGCAGATTGACCGAGCCGATACCGATAATTACAGAAATTGCGGAAATCACGATGGTATAAACGAAGCATTTCAAACCGATTCGGCCCAGCTTCCGGATATTACCGATGCCCGCAACTCCAACGACCAGCGATGAAAACACAAGCGGGATCACCGACATCAGCAGCAAGCGCAGAAAAAGCTGACCAACCGGTTCGGTAACGTTGCTTACGATCCATGCAATGCGATCGTCATCGCCGCCAAGTACAAAATTGACGCCGAGCCCGGCGATGACACCGATTGCCATGCCGATCAAAATTCTTCGATGCAGCGGCATGCCTTTCGGCTGATCGTGAGTTGTATCTTTCAGGTCAGTTGTGATTTCGCGTTCAAACGCATCAGCGCTGGATTCCTTTGACATGCGCATCATTATAACGTGAATCCCGGCTAGACCATGCCGCAGCAAAAAAAAGCAAAGAGTTCGACTATGCTCGATTGGGGAGATTACACTTCGAGATCGGCGATAAGGAGTAACGGATCATTTTCCTGATGGGGTTCGGCGCGCGTCAAAATTCCTGCCGGTGTAGCGATAAGGCTTCGGCCTTGAATCGGATGACCGAACGTAGAACCGACACCACACGTTTTGATCATTGGCCCGCGCAGTTTTTTCGCGCCTTCTACAAAAATAGAATGGTCCCGTTCGAATTTTTGCTCCACTGTTTCGCCGCTGCGGAAAGGGGAAGCTGTGGGAACGAATGTCATTGCGCACTTCCGGGAAGCCATTTCCGTATACGACCGTTCAAACAAAACATCGGCGCAGATCAGGACTCCGGCGCGGACGCCCTGCAAATCAAACACGCAAAAATCCTTGCCTGGAATCACGCCGGCCTCGATTTCGCGTTCTGTGGGATACACCTTTCGATAAAAACCGGCTTCCACGCCGTTACTGAAGACATAACAAGTGTTATGGAAGCCGCCATCCACAGGCTCCGTGAGCGTACCGCCGATCAGAACTGTCTGCGTCTTTTTCGATATCTCACACAGATATTGTTTACGTTCGTCAAATAAATCTGCGGCCTGTTTGATGTTCTTAACGTGTTTCGGAAGCGGGTAATGTTCCGGCAGGCACAAAAAATGCGGCTGCGCTCCCATGATGCGACGCAGGACATCATCCCCTAAGTTTTCATGCAAACGTTGCTGGCAAACGGCAACTCTGATCATCATGGCAATTGCTGCAAAAGACGTATCCAGCGCGCAGTCCTGCGAAGGTAACCAAGCTGCGCTTTCGGTCCGGTTTTGGCGTAAACGGATTCGTAGGACAGGTATGATGGACGGACCTTTGTAACAGGAATTGCCGGCTCAATCTGAGTGCCTTCATGCCATTCGTTAAAGCTGATCACAGCGACATATTCCGGATCCGCAGCCAGCGTGTTTTCCCACCAATCATCATAGGTCCTGCCGTTTTTTCGCGCGCGAAACAGGGGCGATTTCTTTCCGGTGGCGCGGTTGATGTTAAATCCCGGAACTACGCACGGCACAAAAATCCCTCCTTCGTTTTCGGAAGCCTTCATAATTCCCTGATAAAAATGAAGAATGTTTTGGACCGCTTCGTATGCAAAAATTCCATCCGAGTGTGTCCTGCCGATCATGCTCGCATCCGTTGACTGAAATAAAATAATGGAATCGTGAGTGCTCGAATGCACGGCGTCGCTCAGTCGCATTAATCCGGAGTCACGATAATCAGGATCATAGATGAAGAAAACACCGCGGGGTGAAGTTGTTGGCCCGTATTTTGTGGCGCGTGAAAGTTTAAGGAACGCGGGATGGTTGCTGAACCTGCGGTTGAGCATTTCAATGTCATCGCAAATGCTGTCCGGTGTCCGGCCCGGATAAGGCTCGATCAGAAACGCTACCTTTAGATTGTAGTCGGCCGCCGCATCCAGAACGAGTTTTGCCGTACGATGTGTGGGATCCTTCTTTCCCCACCACGAATAAATCAACCCATGAATGTTCGAGGCCGCAATCCAGCGCATGTGTTGGTCCACGATTCCGGGATCCCGGCTGCTGTAGGCCCCCAGTTTTGGATAGAAAGACGATGCGATATCCCACGGAGGTTCGTGGTCATTCTCCTGCCAGTGCGACCATGCTCCGTCATATCCCGGATTTCCGTACCACCCGTAATAATAAATGAAGGCCATCCGGTCCTTTGCCAGTACGGTTGAAGAAAATAGAAGTAGAAAGAGAACGAATCTGACGGTCGCCATAACGGCAATTGTACTCCGTTCATGCTAAACTCTAGATCAGTATGGACGATCCGTCAGAACTCGATTCCGAAGAAAACAAGATCATCGAAGTTAACAATGAGATGATTTCCCTGGATGATTTTTGCGATCTCGGGAATAAGCTACTTGAACAGGAGCTGTATGACGAAGCCCTGTCACTTTTTGAGACGGCCGGTAAGCTTTTTCCGGATAGTCTGGCGATCAAGCTCAATCTCGGACGCGCACAGGAAATGCGCCGGCGCAAAGAGAGGGAGAAGCAGAAACACGCTCAACTGGATCTGGATAAATTCAGGGTGCTGGACGATCAGCTGGCTCAACGATACCTGAGCCTGGCTTCGCTATATTATTCCCGAAGAAAGATTTTGAGTGCAGTCGAGTTGCTGGAACTTTCCAAATACAAAAACGAAAATGTATCCAAGACCAGATATCTGCTGGGAAGGATCTATTACGAACAGGGCGATACCGGAAAAGCGCTTGAGGAATTTGAAAAAGCCAGGGACCTGGACCCATTTTATGAGGACATTTACAAGCATCTCGGTAATCTTTATTACGAAAAGCGGGACTATGACCATTCTCTCGAGGCATTTATTGACGCGTACATCCTTTCAGGCGGCGAGGACCTGGCGAAAACATCCTATTATCAACGTCAAATCCGCATGCTGCTTTCTGAATTGAAAATTGATGAAAAGAAAGAGCTCTACAATCGCATTTTTCATGAAAAGAAGAACCACTTTACGAATCTGGCCAATTCTCTGTCCGTTCAAAAGGAAGGAGCGCTTGACGAGATTAGCGCTTCCATTGAGCCGATCATCCTGAAATTCCGGGACCTGGAAAGGGCAACGCAGACATCGCTGAACCTTGCTGTTGAGCTGAAGAAGTTTTCAATCATGCATGGATTGAGCGATGAAGAATTGCTTCGCGTGGCGCGAATCACTGTGCAGCGGGCTGTGACGGCAGATGAAGTCATCTTCCGGGAAGACGATTTAACCGAAGGAATCTATTTTATTCACAGCGGTTCGGTGCGAATTTTCAAAACGACACCGTTTGGAGAACAGGCACTGGCCTCACTCGGCGACGGAGAGTTTTTCGGCGAAATGGATTTTATTGATTCGCTTCGTTGTTCGGCAGACGCAATTGCGAATCAGGATTCCCTCCTTTTTTCGATGTCGAAGATCAAACTGGAAGACATCTTTATCTCTCAAAAGCACATCGCAGTGCAGTTTTACTGGAATTTCTGGAAGACGCTGTCTCAAAGGATCCGCCAGGCAAATGAGCTTCTGAAATCATTCTTTATCGAAGCAAGCAGGGCGGAACAACGGAACGTTTTGGAACAGGGAAGCGGTCAGGCCACATCCGTGGATTTTGAAAAGAAAATTGCTTTACTCAAAGAAAAAGGGCTTTCATCGAAAGAACTTCGTTTACTGGCGACTTTCAGTAATGAAGAATTCTTCAAGATCGGACAGAGTATTTTTCATGAGGGCCAGAAGGGCGACCGGCTGTATATCATACTGGATGGACACGTGCGAATCAGCAAATACATCCCCGGTGTCGGCGAAGAAGCGCTGGCAATTCTGGAAAAGGGCGACTTTTTTGGAGAAATGGCGTTGATTGATAATGCGCCTCGATCAGCGGATGCCACCGCTCATTCGGATGTCACGGTGTTGCCGATAGAAAGCCGGCTCCTGACCGATATTCTCTCGCGCGATGTGGAATCCAGCTATCAGTTCCTTTTTATTCTCTGCAAAATCCTGTCCCGTCGATTGCGAGAGATCAATATGAAGATCTATCAATGGCGAATCATGTCCGGCGGTTTTGACCAGTAACTCAGGTCTGCGCATTTGACAAATCGGCCCACAAAACATTAAATTGAACCATTCATTATTCCGCTTTAATCCAGGAAAAGAATAGTCAGGAGGGTTTTTATGTTTCAGAAGTTAGCCACACGCATGCCCATGTATGATGAGGATGCTGTCCAGCCAATGAGAGATGAGTTGATTGCTTACGGTTTTGAAGAAGCAAGAACTCCCGAAGAAGTGGATCGCGCCGTACAGGAAACCAGCGGTACCGTACTGGTGGTTGTTAACTCCGTATGCGGATGCGCCGCCGGAAGCGCGAGACCCGGAGCAGGAGCAGCACTCCAGAATCCGACAATACCCGATCGTCTGGTGACGGTATTCGCGGGACAGGACCGCGAGGCGGTCGAACAGGTACGGCAGGTCCATTTGAAGGATTATCCGCCTTCGTCTCCTTCCATGGCGTTATTTAAAGACGGAAAGGTCGTTTACATGATGGAACGCCGCATGATTGAAGGACGGGGCCCGGAACAAATTGCAAACGAGCTGGCCCGTGTATTCAATCAATACTGCAGCAAAACGGGACCGTCTATCTCATCCGAAGATTTTGCGAAAGTGTCTCACGCGGTCGCCTGCGGGTCCACGATTCCTCTGGCACGCTGAGGTAATCTCCCACAACGAATTGATTTGTGGGGCGGGCGTTCACTGCCCGCCTATCGACTTCTCGATGAGAAAACGGCAGGCAGGGACGCCTGCCGCCACTGGTATGGGGATTTTTCACAGCTTCTCTCTGCCCGCCCTGTGACGATTTTCTACACTTCGTGCGAAGCAGGCAAGATGCCTGCGGCCCATTAATGCGGACAGGATGTCCGCACTTTACGTGATCAAGCAGGGCCCGTACCAGGGCGCCGTCGACAAGCAACACTTTTAACATTTTCTCTCTTGCCAGCAATCCCACTCTTTGAGACAATCGTTACAGGCCTATGAGGTATAGAGATGGCACTTGAACAAGAAGCACTGAAAAAGAAAACACTCATACGCAGTATTCTTAAGAAAGAACCGAACCGGTCGGTAGTGGATGAGCTTGGGAAAATACTGGTAGGTTATCCTGACCTGAAAGTTCCTTTAAAGGAGCTGGCCAACGCCACCGCTCGCCTCAAAGTAGAGCTTCGTCGAAGCTTTGGAAAAGAGCTAAAGAAGTTTTACCGCAAGTTTCTGGAAAAGTGTCTGGCTGATAAGGTACTCAGCCCCGATGACTGGAAATCCCTTCAGCAACTGAAGAGTTTATTCGGGTTCAGTAATGCAACCATTGAACAGATACACAATCAGGTGGTGATGCGGCATTACAGCAAGACGGTTGAACAGGTGTTATCCGACAAGAAGTTGAGTCCCAGGGAGCGTTCCTTCCTGAAATCCATGCAGCAGAACCTGAAACTGCTTCCTGCGGTGGCGGAACGAATCTATCGCGACAGGGCCGCAGAACTTGTTCAGCGAACGCTGGTAAGTGCCCTTTCCGACGCGCGACTGTCGCCGGCGGAAGAAGAGGAACTGGATCAGATCGCGCATCATCTGGGTGTTCGCCTTGATTACGATGAAAAAACGAAAAGCATTCTGGATCGCTATCGTCTATTCTGGTTGATTGAACATGGTGACGTACCGGTGATCGAATCGCCGCTTCCGTTGCCCCGTGGCGAAAAATGCTTTTTTACAGCAGACGCCAACTGGTGCGAATTGCATGCGGTAACCAGAAGCGCTCGTTACGGCCGCACAAGACCAGCGACGGATGAAGGTGATCAGGTACAGCGTCACATGTTTCATGAGCTCAGCAAACTGGACTCAGGACGAATCCTGCTGACCAACCGGCGCATTTTGTTTTCGGGAGAAAAACGCCGGCGAATCATTCCTCTTGCGCGCATTAAAGATTTCGTTCCGATGGAAAACGGCGTGCAGATACATCGTAAGTCCGGAACGAATCCTTTTTTGCAGTTTGAGCTGGGCGTGGATGTATTTTCACTCATGCTGGCCCGCGGTCTGCGCGACCTCCATCCCTGACCAGACCGGCAATTTTCCCGGCTTCGCGAAAAATACCAAGGAACATGGGGCGAGTGAGCCGTTTCGTAAAAGTATTTTGCTGGCTGGGATGATACGAACAAAGAATAGCACGGGAATCCGGCAACAATATTTTTTGTCCGTGTGAAAATTTTGGATAACGAAAACCGGGGTAAAGGCCCGTCTCACGCAGGACTTTCTTGAGTGAATCGTAGGCGATGCCTCCAAGCACAACGAAAACTTTTGCCTTCTTCATCAGCAAAAACTCGCGGCTCAGATAGCTCCTGCAGTTTTGGAACTCCTGGGGGTCAGGCTTGTTTGCAGGTGGCGCGCATCGAACTGCAGCGCTGATGTACGTGTGAAACACCTGCATTCCGTCATCCTTTGAAACGGAGTGTGCCTGACTTGCAAGTCCAACACTATGCAATGTGCCGTAGAGCCAGTCTCCGCTGCGGTCCCCTGTGAAGATGCGTCCGGTCCGGTTGCCGCCGTTGGCTGCGGGGGCGAGGCCGATGACGTAGATTAGCGCATCCGGATCACCGAATCCCGGTAACGGCCGGGCCCAGAATTTGATGCCCCGGTAGCGAAGAGGCGGATTCGCAGCTACACTTTCTCTGTGCTTTACAAGACGCGGACATTTCCTGCATTTGATAATTTCGCGATTCAATTTTATCAGCGTGTCCATTTAAAAAGACTCAACAGGAGAACTTAGCATGAATCAACAGGAGTTAGAACAGTTTAGAAAGTATCGTGAGCACATGAACGAAAAGATTCTTGGCGCCGGTCATCTCGGAATCAAGAGATTTTTCAATCTTGATACACAGGCATATACAGACGGCGCTCTGGATGCTAAAACCAAGGAGATGCTCGGACTTGTTGCCAGCATGGTTCTGCGCTGCGATGATTGCATCACGTATCATGTGGTTCGCTGTGCCGAAGAAAAAGTGACCGGCGCGCAAATGATCGAAGTGTCTAACGTGGCTCTCGTTGTAGGCGGATCGATCGTGATTCCGCATCTTCGACGCGCATTCGAGACCATGGAATCTGTCTTTTCGCAAGAACCGAAATCAGAATAAATCCCTGACCTGCAGGGCGGGTATCCGAACGTGTGAAAAAATCCCCGGGACCAGTGTGGCGGGCGTCTGAGGCTGTGAAAAAATCCCTGATCCGTGGCGGCGGGCCTCCGTGCCCGCTGTCCTGCTCGACGAGAATTCGGCAGGCAGGGACGCCCGCCGCCCACTGGTATGGGGATTTGTATCTTGACAGAAAACGCTTCAGATTGCGACGTTGTGATTGATGGGACCGTTGCCTTTGCCGATGATAAACGGATGGACCATTGCGCGTGAGATATATTTCTTGATCGGATCAATGGCAAAAACGAGTTTTGTTTTTCTCGCGAGATGGACGGCGATCGCTGAAGAAAAGGTGCACCCGAGCCCGCGTGTGTGCGTACCGGCTACTCTCGGAGCATCAAACACTGTCTGTTTGGTCCCGTCGTAAAGCACATCCATGGCTCTGCCTTCGAGATGACCTCCTTTGACCACAACGTTTTTCGGACCCATCTTGAGCAACACATCGGCAGCCACCTTCATGCCCAGCACATCCTTCACTTCCATTTGCGTGAAAACAGAAGCTTCATGGAGATTCGGCGTAATCACGTCGGCAATCGGAAAAAGCTTTTCCCTGTACACCTCGATCATTTTGTCGTCCGCGAACTGATATCCGGTTGAAGAAGACAGGACCGGATCTACTACGATATTAGTGAAACTGAAGAAGCGACAGAGCTCAACGACCAGCTCCAGAGTCCGCGCATTCGGCATCATACCGATTTTCACAGCATGAACTTCGATGTCGGAGACAATCGATTCAATCTGGGACCCGATCACTTCAGGCGGGACGGGGTATACACTTTCCACTCGTTGCGTGTTCTGGGATGTGAGAGCCGTCACAACGGCAAGTCCGTAAACGCGCCACACAACAAAAGTCTTGAGATCCGCAATCACACCGGCGCATCCGCTCGGATCCATCCCCGCAATGGTCAAAACATTCCTGTTCATATGAGATATTGTACCTCAGTACAATTTCATTAATCTCGATGGCGATTCGTGATAGTTCAATCGCGATCAATTTCGATGCTTTGCCCAATCGCTTTGAAGAAAGCCGATGGTGTGGCTATTCTGATTCCAGATCTTTGAGCAACCGCCTCCGTGAAGTGTCTTGTGTTGTGAGTCAACATCCAGTCAGGACGTGCCTTAACGGCGGAAATTAGTACTGGAACATCAGAGGCATGAGCAATGAGTCGGCGAGACGCTCTCACCTCCTCAATCGCCGGCGCAGGAATCCTGATGGGTCGAGCTAATTTAATCAGCCGGTCATAGTCCTCCAATACCTGGTTTGCTTCGTCTTTTGGAAGCAAGGAAACATGAAGAATTAAGTTAGTTTCCACCTCATCCGCAACAACTTCTGCCAGCACCATGCGACAGATTCGTGATGCACAAAGCGACAAGACGGCTTTACCAGGTCCCCACGAGGCTACTATTCCTCCGGTTAGAACATTCGAATCCAAAAAGAGACGAATCGAAGCCGGCATCAGCGTTGTGTTCTTCTCTTTGTCTGCCTGGATTTCTTGACCAGACTCGGATACCGCCGCTCATACAGACGGCGACGAATCTGTGGAAGTGTAGCAAGAATATCCCCTGCCTGTTTACCGCCCCGTTCGAAAGCATCTGAGATCCGTTTGCAAAGGCTTCGAAATCGCACTTCATCCGGAATGAGCATCAGAGTATTCCCGAATCGCAGGACTGCCAGAACGGAACCTGTTTCCAGGCCAAGCGCTTTTCGAAACTCCAGGGGAACGGTAACTTGTCCTTTTTCTCCCAACCGTGCGGTTGCAAGAAACTCAACAGCAGCGTTTTCTTTCATTACTCCCTCTCGTAGGAAATTCCTACCGTAAACTATAATTGATCTGTCGGGTTCAGGCAAGCTTCGAAATCATTGCATGACGTCAGTACAACAAGTATTTTTCACGCAGTTCGCGGAATTCAGCAAGTCCCTTCTGCCATTGTTGCTCGATCTCTTGTGGAGCATTCCCCTTTTCCAGACTTTCCCGGATCCAGGAGTTGCCCCACAAAATATCGATGGGCAGCCGGTCCGTCACAAACTCGTAAGGTGGGTCCTTCCATCGAAAATGCTGCGGATAATCTTGAAGTAAGACGGAAAGCAGACACAGAACCATTCTCACGGGACGGAATCCATATCGATCCGTAACGTGAATCTGGGCCCCGCCACACATCTGGTTATGGTACTTATTGAAAGTAGGGCGAAAATACAACGGACGAAACGCAACTCCCGGCAACGAAAACGAATCCAGAGCGCGGCAAAGTTTTTCAGGATCAATCCATGGCGCGCCAAAAATTTCAAATGGTCTGGTCGTGCCACGGCCTTCAGAAACGTTTGTGCCTTCCAGCAGGCACATTCCAGGGTAAACAACGGCCGTATCCACAGCCGGCATGTTTGGAGAAGGCATTACCCAGGGAAGATCCGTATCTTCATAGAACTGTTTGCGGTCCCAGCCTTCCACTTCTATGACTTCCAGTTTGCAATTCAACTGGAACTCCTGATGGAAATAAAATGCCAGCTCACCCATGGTCATGCCGTGACGAATCGGAAGCGGAAAGCGTCCGACAAATGACTCGTAGCCCGTTTCAAGAACGGGCCCTTCGACATCCACACCATTGATAGGATTCGGCCTGTCCAGAACCACAACCTCTTTATGCAATTCCCTGCATGCTTCCATAACGTATGAAAGAGTGTAAACAAAAGTGTAGTACCGGCTTCCTACATCCTGCATGTCAAAAACAACGACGTCTGCATCTTCCAGCATTTCGGGAGTCGGCTTCAAATGAGGCCCGTACAAACTGTATACAGGAAGTCCGGATTTTGGATCCTGAAATGCATCACACAATTCCTGGTCCTGCATCTCACCGCGCAATCCGTGCTCCGGCCCAAGTAGAGTCGTCACTTTCCACGACTTTTCAGCAATGAACCTGTCCAGAATAAAGCGATATGAGGAATCAATCGATGATGGATTCGCAAGCAACGCAATCCGCTTACCCGCAATCAGACTCTTCCTGTGTGTGAACAGGGCATCAAGCCCGCTGCTAACCATGTTAGTTTCCAGCCAAAGTATACTTGAAATCGAGCCGGGCATACTCAAACTCTGAGACTTAAACAACGGCCGGAGAACAGGTACTACCAGTGACGTTGAGTTTTTAGCGTCCAAACTAAGTGGTAATATAATAAAGCATTAAAATGACCCTTTCGATAATGCTGCCTCACCCGGCGTCTTCAATATGTCCAACATGCGGAAGCACGGATTGCGTCAGGAGTCGCGAAGCGGCAGGTACAATGGATTCAGAAGGATGATGAAGATACGACGGTTTCCGAAGGTAGTACTTTCGATTTCCATTTTCATGCAGTTGACGGTACTTGGCGCCACAGGACAAGAAAGAATCGAAGATCTAATCGTCGCAATTGAAAAAGGAAATCATGAAAAGGCCAAAACTTTGCTGGCATCAGGGATCGAGGTGAAGAATCTTGGTACACCACTGGTCCTTGCTGTGAAATATGGTCGTTTGGAGATTGTAAAGGAACTTCTGAAAGCACGCGCAGACGTGAATGCTCGAGATCTGAGCAACAGCGCTACAGCGCTAATGTGGGCCTCCATCGTGGATCCCGGTAAAGAGGCAAAGAGGAAAGGAATTCCAGTTCCGTCTTTGGAGACGAAACTGGAAATTGTCCGTGAGCTGCTTGAGTTCGGCGCAGATGTGAACGCTGCAAATGCGTGGGGCGGCACAGCGCTCCAATGGGCGGCAGATGATGGTCGCGTAGAAGTCGTCAATGTATTAATCAATGCAGGAGCCGACGTGAATGCCGGAGATCAAGATGGTCTTACTCCTCTGATGGCAGCCGCAAACTATGAATCCTCAGGACACCAGAAAATCGTGAAACAGCTCCTGGATGCAAAAGCCGTAATCGCGCGGAAAAACAACAACGGTGATACGGCATTGACATACGCCGTCAATAATTTTAGAACTGAAAATGTCGACATCTTAATCAGGGCCGGAGCCGATTTGAATACACGGAACAACCTGGGATTCACTCCGCTAATGCGCGCTGCTCAGTTATCACGAACTGAAATCATGAAGGTATTGATCGCTAATGGCGCGGATCTGAACGCGCGGACTAATGAAGGAGAAAGCGTTCTATCTGTTGCCAGACGTGCCGGCTATCAGGAGGCGATTCAACTGCTCCTCCAATCCGGAGCGAAGTAGTAAGCCCTGCAACAAGTGTTTCCTCTGCTGCAATCGATGTTTGCAGTACCTCGCTGTATCATAAGCCATCTCCTCGGTAGGCGAACCACTCTCAGATTGGTTTTGGAGACATCACAGTGAATGCGGTGCAAATGCGAGTTTCGTTTCCGCCTGTTCTGATTTATACGACGTGAGCCCGTAAGTCATTTACATAGAGTCAGTTAGTAAGTCCTCCCCGCAGTGGCACATTTGTTGCGGAGAACAAAGTCAGGAGGATTAGCGTTTATGATATCTGCAATCAACAAAAAGTTTCACCCACTCTTCTTTCTTACGGCGTTCTTACTAATTGTTCCGGCTTTTGCCGAACAAGACCGGAATGAGAAAGCCCAGGTAAAGCGTGGGTCTCAGGTCATCCATCTGGTCAAACATGACCTGTCACCTGCATTGAGGGATATACCTCCTGGTCAAATGAAAGCAGGTGTCAAGCGTATCCATCCTGTAAAGTTACTTCCTCCACGCGCAAACGATCCAAACAGGCCCGTCTCCGGTCAACTGGATCCCGGAGTTCAATTGTCAATGGGATCCATGGCGATGCCGGCAGCAAACACGAATTTCATGGGTGTTGGAAATGGTCTCGCTGGTTTTTCAGTGGCTTCAGCTCCGCCGGACACGAATGGCGATGTGGGCCCGAACCATTATGTGCAGACAGTGAATACATCGATGGGAATATTCAGCAAGACCGGTACGGTATTATGGGGTCCATCTCCTATTAACACACTGTGGAGCGGCTTTGGCGGCGGATGTCAAACCAATAATGACGGCGATCCTACGGTAACGTATGACCAGATCAACGATCGCTGGGTCATTGCTCAATTTTCTGTTGCGGCCAGCCCGTATCTTGAATGCATTGCCGTTTCCCAGACAGGAGATCCGACAGGAGCCTATTATCGATATTCCTATTCGTTCGGCACGAGTATGAACGATTATCCAAAAGTTGGAATGTGGGGTGGAGACTATTACATCACATACAACATGTTCTTAAATGCCCAGAGTTTCACCGGTGGCAAAGTTTGCGCCCATCAGGGGAGCAAACTCCGGACAGGACAGACGAATAGTATGCAATGTTTTGATGAAACTGATGGCGGATTACTGCCGGCGGATATGGATGGTTCGACTCAACCTCCCACCGGCGCACCGCAATACGTTATTTCCTTTGGCACGAGTTCACTTCTAATCTGGAAAATGAAAATAGACTGGGTTACTTCCTCACTCTCCACCTTCACAGGCCCTACAACAGTTTCTGTGAATGCCTTTACTTCAGCATCCAGTGTTCCTCAGCCTGGAACCACAGTTAAGCTGGACGCACTCTCCGACCGTTTGATGAATCGCCTGGCCTATCGAAATCGTGGCGGGACGGAATCATTTATCTTGAATCATAGCGTCAGCTCGAGTGCAATCGCTGCGGTCCGATGGTATGAATTGCGAACCTCAAACAGCTCTACAACCACACCTACGTTATTTCAACAGGGGACCTATTCTCCGGATACTAACCACAGATGGATGGGCAGTATCGCAATGGACAAAGACGGGAATATTGCTGCAGGCTACAGCGTTTCGAGCTCCTCAGTACAGCCGTCCATTCGATACTCCGGGAGGCTCTCCAGTGATCCTGCCGGTCAATTTTCACAGGGAGAAACGACTCTGATTGCAGGTGGCGGTTCTCAGACAGGTAATCTGACCCGTTGGGGAGACTACAGCAGTTTGAACATTGATCCAACTGACGATTGCACTTACTGGTACACAACGGAATATTTGACAGCGAGCGGGTCTTTCAACTGGAGCACCCGAATTGGATCGTTCAAATTTTCCACTTGCGCAGCTGGACCTCCCGATACGACACCGCCGACAACATCGATCACGTCTCCAACGAATGGAGCAACGGTCACCGGCTCAATTACAATCAGCGCGAACGCAAGCGACAATGTCGGAGTAACGAATGTTGAATTTTATCGTGGCACCACGCTGATCGGAAGCGACAGCACATCGCCTTACAGCGTGAGCTGGGATACAACAACAGTTACCAACGGCAGCTACAGTTTGACCAGCAGAGCGTTTGATGCAGCAGGCAATAATACAACATCGACTGCGGTCAGTGTTACCGTCAGCAATGTAGCCGGACCTCCGGCACTGACAGCCTCTTTTGATGCAACTCGACAGGCGCCTCTTTGCGGAAGCGGCGGCAAATCGTGCGATACCGACGCATCACTGATCAATGGTCGCGCCAACATTACCGGAGGCCCTGAGACGAATCAGCCCAATACGATTAACGATTCCTGCGCAGACGGTACAGCGGGATCCTATCATGTAGATGAATCCATCGATCGATTGGTTGTTGCCACAAACGACGGCACTGCTTTAGCCGGCGGAAAGACCGTAACCGTATCGGCTACAGTCTGGTGTTACACATCGTCACCCTCTTCTGATTCTCTGGATCTGTACTACACAGCAAGCATTCCAGGAACCGGATCACCGACATGGACGCTAATCGGGACGCAGGCGTGTACGGCAGGTGGCGCACAAACGCTCACAGGCTCCTACACGCTGCCTTCAACCGGAACGCAGCATGCGGTGCGAGCGAACTACCGGTACACGGGTACCGCATCATCCTGCTC
>Ga0247727_10011385_pt1 | contig 15540 bp, 18 predicted proteins | sample WisWelCaveWW1625_FD_202498 | JGI IMG/M metagenome (GOLD analysis project Ga0247727, IMG submission 202498) | Biofilm microbial communities from Wishing Well Cave, Virginia, United States - WW16-25 | ecosystem: Environmental > Aquatic > Deep subsurface > Groundwater > Cave microbial mat | place...
CCGTTCGCGCGTGAGGCCCGCCATGAAACACGCCGCTGACGGACGAACGCCGCTCGAACGCCAATTGCTCGCTCTGCCGCCTGACTTTGACGAAGGCGTCCCGATGTTCCCACTCGACTCAAACCCCTTCACCGAATCGCGCGCGGCCCTGAGCCGTCCTGCGCGCGAGAGGCGCGCCGTCTTGTCTCCCCTATCCGGCGCGCCTCGCCTTCTCCGCGGGGCCGCCCTTTATGCAGCGGAACTCCTCGCTTTTGTCGCCGCGCTCGCCGCCGCCGTGTTCGTTTTCGGCCTGCTCGGGGCCGGACAATGAGCGAAACGGCGCTTAATCAGTCTACCCCTGTTCGCGGAAGTTTTCCACAGGCGCGGCGCAAGCGGCGTCCGCGCGGCGGCCCAAAATGCATCGAATATCACCAACATTCAGTAGACGCACTAACCCGCCTCCTACCGCATCTTGTGGCTATTTGCTGCGGAGAGATTCCCGATGCGGGCTGGGGAAAAGTGACGCCGGAGATGCTGTTCGGCCGCAGCCGCAGCCAGCGCGCGATGCGGAAGCGCCGGTGGATATGGTGGATGCTGCGCCATCATCCGGCGGCGGGGTGCTCGCTTCCCGTCATTGCTGAAGCGTTCTGCCGCGACCACGCTACCATCCGCTACACGCTCGGCCGCCTCCATTGGCGGCTCGCCGCCGGCCTCGAAAACCGCCAGCGCGACATCCTGCAGACGATCGCCGACGAACTCGCCGCCCGCGGCTTTCCCGCCTTCAACGTGAGGGACGCGCTGTGAAATTACGAAAGGAGCAACGTCATGTTGCAGTCTGTTGATCAGGTTGAGGCGCCGAAAGTCGCGAAGCGCCTGCAAGAGGGCGAATACCCATTGCAAAAACTCCTCGACCTCCATGCCGGCAAGGGGCCGACGATGCTGCGGCTGTTGATCACGCCGAATCTTGCGGCCGAGATGTTGCAGCGGAATGTCCTCAATCGCCCGCGTCGTTCCCCGCACGTTGCAAAAATTGCAGCGGATATGAAGGTGGGCCGCTTCCGCGAGACGCATCAGGGCATCGCTTTTACGGAGGACGGCGATCTGATCGACGGCCAGCACCGCCTCGCTGCGATCATCAATTACGGACACCCCGTCAAACTCCGCGTCTTTGTCAACGAGAACCGCGGCAACTATCCGTTCCTTGATCTTGTCGCGCGCCGCACGGGCGGCGATGCGCTCGCTATCGGTGGTGTCGCTGATAATTTGCTTGTTTCAAGCATCGGGTGGGATGCGTGGGGCGACGAAGCCGACAAGTTCGAGTGCGCCGCATGAGAACCGCCGAGACCGAAGCCGAACTGCAAAAGATCGCGATGCGGTATCTCGCTGTCGCGCTGCCGAAAGGCGCGCTCGCATTCCACGTCGCCAACGGCGGAAAAGCGCGATCCGATCACCGCCGGACGATTGAAGGCGATGGGCGTCCTTCCCGGCGTCGCCGATATCGTTATTTTGTCAGTTGGCGGACGATGCCATTTCATCGAACTCAAGTCGAAAAAGGGTCGGATGTCCGACGCCCAAATCGAGTTTCAGAACAGCGTCAAGGCGCTGGGGTTCCAATACCACCTCTGTCGCTCGCTTCTTGATGTTGAACTTGCGCTCGGGGATTTCGGCCTCGGGACAAAAGCGAGGATCGCGGCGTGAGGGAATCATTCGCCCAATCCATGATCGACGCTGAGGCGGCGTGATGCGAAAGCTCGCCTCAATCCTCAATTCCGTGATGGTCGATACGGTTGAGAACGGCGTCATCGGCCAAATGCCCGTCATTCAGGCGTGCAACCTGACCGACAGCCCGATCGAAGCGCAGTTCATGATGCACGTCACCCGCTACGATTTTGTTGTGGGGCTCTTGCAAGACTTGACGCTTGAAGAGGCGAAGGAACTGGCGGCCGCGAATCCGTCGCGGGTTCACGTCTTTCCCCAAGTGTGGATCGGCGACTTCCGTCCGGACTTTCTTTTCATCCGCAACGGCGAATGCCTCGCGGTCGAGGCGGACGGCAAGGACTGGCACTATGACAGCGAGCGCCAGATCGCCAAGGACAATTTGAGGCTCGCGACCTTCGCCAAGCGCAGGGTTTTCGCGATGCGCTTTCTCGGCCGCGAGATTTGGGCCGAGTGCCAGGTTGCGATCAGCCACGTCCGCGAATTCTTCGACATGGCAGGGTAGATGGCGAACTTCTATAAAATGGACCCTGTGCTCTGGGATCATGCGACGGCCGACCTCTCTCTCGAGGAGGAGGCGGCCTATCTTCGCATCTGCAACGCGATCTACCGGAGCGAGCGCGGGTGTCCGATGAACGACCGGGTGCTCGCCGGGATGTTCCGCGCGTCGACGCGAAAGGCCCGCACCCTCGTCGATCTCCTTGTCGCCAGGGGCAAGGTTTACGTCCGCGACGGCTATCTCTGGAACGAGAAAGCCGAACGGGAACTCGGCGCCATCGCCGACAAAAAAGAGCCGAAACCACCACGAACTGACCGCGAAACAGTGACGAATCAGGAGCGAAACGCCAACGAAGTGCCAGCGAAAGTGGAACGAATCAGTCGTGAACCGGACGCAAAAGCACAACGAAACGGCGCAAACTCGCCTGATAAGTCATTGAAAGATGCGGAATTGTTCGAGGGTGACAGGCCCCCTAAGACTAAGACTAAGACTAAGACTAAGATAGAGACTAAGACTGAGACTAGACTAGAAAAAGACTCTATTGAAGAGGCGTTTGCGCGGCTTTGGGCCGATTATCCAAGAAGGCTCACCGAAAGCGCAACCCTCGTCAAGGGATCAAGGCAGGAAGCCTACACTGCTTTCCGAGCCCTCTCGCCGGAAGAGCGGACGCAAGCGATCGAGGGACTTCCGGCCTACAAGCGCGTTTATCCCGACAAATCGAAGGCGGTCTGCGATTGCGTCCGCTACTTCAAATATCAGCGCTGGCGCGACGTTGAAGGCTTGGCCGTCGCACCGCCGCCGGGGATCGTCCTTCCAAAGAACGGTTTGGCGCCGAAGATTCAGCGCCTCATCGCGATCATTTCGCTCGAGAAGTACCGGGCGTGGTTTGAGGACGGCGGGCATTGTCTCATCGAACCGAGAGGCGAGGGCGCCTTGATCAAGGCGGTGAACGGCTTCAGCGCCGTGGAAATCGGCAAGCGCTTCCATGAGCCGCTTAACAGCGCCTTCGGATACGGGAACTGGCAAGTGAAAGCGCCGGCGGAAAACACGCGCGAAACATGACTCGACTGTTTCATGTGCGGAAGTGGAGTCGACAATGCGCGGATCGATGATGGGCTACCGGCCGGTGAAGATGACGCGGGACGGGCGAACAAAGAAGGCGAAGATTTCGGTCGGCTTCACTGACGAACAGATCGAAGAGATCGACGCGTACGCGAGGGCGCGGCACATCCGGTTTTGTTCGGCGGTGCGCGAGCTAGTCGACGTTGGGATTACTTCTTCGAATGAAAAGCAATGAGCGAGCTGGAGGCCCACGACCGAATGACCGAACCCGCCTATGACCAAAAGCCGGAACTTCCGCGGCAGGTTGAAATCGACTGGCGCGGCAGCGAGGCGGCTCTCAGGCATGGGCGATCGCAGGCCCGTCAGGCGGGCGCTGATCCGGAGAATTGCCGGAGCGTGGTGTGGGGCTGCCTTACCGACGCCGCGCGTGTGGAGCGATCCTTGGCCCGTCCCGGGCCGATCGGTTTTGTCTCGGGCTGGCCCGATTGCTGGTCGGTGGAAAGCGAGATCATCGGCGCCTATAATGACCGGCTCGCCGAACGCCGCTCATCCGAGGCGAAAAGTACGCAGTTCGACGATGAATTGTACCGCGGTATCCAGCGCCTCAATCCTCCGCGCGCGGCGGAAGTATCGCGCTACGAGGCGGTGACGACGTGGCTGCGGTTCTGCCACGGCTTTGACAAGCGCCGCTGTATCCGGATCGTTTGGTGGCGGGCGCACGGAAGGGGCTATCCTTGGATCAGCCAGCAGGACGGACTGTCGGTCCGGCGGGTTCGCGAGGTCCGCGCCGAGCAGCTTGATCGGATCGTTGCGGGGCTCTCCTCAAAAAGACTTGAACTAAGCCCTTGACAAAACCCACGAAACCCATGCCGATGTCGCCAGACTGGTGTATTAGGCTATGAGTTTCGCGCGGCGGCCGGAGCCCGAGACTACGCAGGCGGGAAGGTGACAGACGAAAGCGGGCAGGCCGGTGCTTTAATCGTGACGCCCCGCATGATCGAGGCGGGGCGCTCCCGATTGTGGGAATGTCAGTACGGCGAGCCGATCGAGGACGTGTTGCGCGTCGTCTACTTGGCGATGGCGTTTGAGGCTAAACGATCCCCGTCGCCGCTTCTTGAGACCCTGACGAAAAGAAGCGAGACGAAGTTCTCAAACGGATGCTGAACACGCCACCGACGCCCCACAAAGCGACGGCGAAACGGAACGGCGGTGCAAAGCGCGGCTGATATGTCGGGCGCGACGTGCAACCTGCGCCTCTACAATACGCTTGTTGGCCTTGGGTTGCATGTTGTCGCCGTCTACGATGGGCGAAACAAGGAGACGATTTCTCATCTCCTTGTCAGCGCAGATTCAGCGTTTGCCGAGGCCCGCAAGAGATCCGAGGAGTCCGCCTGCGGAACAGTTGACGCGCCAATGCAGGGGCCGTTTATTGGACAAGTCGTCACTGCCGCCGAGGCTGACCAGCTTAATGTGGTCGATTTCCCAGCCAAAATCTGAGTTGCGGTCTCCGTCTGTGGGCGCGGGACTGCGCCGTCCGCGTAATTGCTGCAGTGCTTGGACGCACTCCTCAACCTCCGTAGCAGAAAGATGCAAAGTCAGATGGACGCCGACAAAGCGTCAGCCGTCATCGCGCTGATTGATAGCGGCAAATCCCAACGCGCGGCGTGCGCTGAAATCGGCGTGGGGGAAGCAACGTTTCGCCTGTGGAAGGACAACGACCCGGTCCTGGCTACGCAATACACGCGCGCGTGCGAAGCGCGGGGCCTGCTCCTCGCGGAAGAAGCGCTTGAAATTGCTGACAATCTGGAAATCCCTTCGGATCACAAGCGGCTTATGCTCGATCAGCGGAAATGGTTTTCGTCGAAGCTTAACCGAGGGCTGCTGGGCGACAAGATTGCGGCGGAAGTGTCAGGGCCGAACGGCGAGGCGGTCGAAATCAAGTGGAAGGATTAGCCGAAACGGCTACGCCGGCGCAACAAAATGCATCAGCGCCACGCGAACGGAAAGCACAATCGGCCAAAACTATCGAAATCCCGTACCGCCCTCGCGAGCAATTCCGCGCCTATCACGCCCGGCACGAGCGCTGGGCCTGCATCGTCGCGCATCGCCGGGCGGGCAAGACCGTCGCCTGCATAAACGATGACATCCGGGCCTGTCTAAAACGATCGCATTGGCGATCGGGAGCGAGCCTTGATGCGTTCCGCGCCGCCTATGTCGCGCCGCTGCTAAAACAGGCCAAGGCCGTTGCTTGGGATTATGTGAAGACGTTCACGGGGCCGATCCCCGGCATTGAGTTCAATGAGACGGAGCTGCGCGCGGATTTCCCGAACGGCGCCCGATACCGACTCCTCGGGGCGGATAATTACGACGGGATGCGCGGCGTTTATCTCGACCGCGTGACCATGGACGAGCCGGCGGACGCCGATCCGCGGGCTTGGTCGCAGGTCATTCGTCCGGCTTTGGTTGATCGCGAGGGCCGCGGTACATTCATCGGCACGCCGAAAGGCAAAAACGGCTTTTGGGAGATTCACGACGCGGCGCAGCGCGACCCGAACTGGTTCTCGCTCGTGCTCAAAGCATCGACCACCGGGATTCTTAGTTCGGGCGAACTCGCCGACGCCGCAAGGTCCATGAGCGAGGACGAATACGCGCAGGAATTCGAGTGTTCGTTTGAGGCGGCGCTTGTCGGCGCCTATTTCGGAAAGGAGATGCGCGAGGCCGAAGAGCGGGGACGCATCTGCGCTGTCCCGCATGACAGGGGCGCGCTGACCTACACGGCTTGGGACATCGGCGTCTCAGACCCTACGGCGATTTGGTTCTTGCAAGTCGTCGGCCGAGAATATCGGGCGATCGACTACTACGAATCGACGGATATGCCGGTCAGTCATTACGCGGACGTTTTGCGCAAGAAGCCGTACCGCTACGAACGTCACTATCTGCCGCACGATGCGGACAAGCGGGACGGCGGCTCGGCGAAAAGCTACCGCGATCAACTCGAAGAAGCGCTTGGGCAAAGCGTTGAAATATGCCCTCAGGAGTCGATCATCGACGGCATTGAGGCGGCGCGGCGGCTGATCCCGCAATGCGTGTTCGACAAGACGAATTGCGGACGCGGCGTCGAAGCCCTGAAGCAATACCGGCGCGAATTTGACGAGAAGCTGAAGTCTTTCCGGCAGCGCCCCTTGCATGACTGGGCGAGCCACGGCGCCGACGCTTTCCGGACGTTCGCTCTCAATCACAAGGCTCCGTCTGAATACGGCGGCCTTGTCGCCAAATTGAACGGAGGCGCATCGCGCCCCACGAGCTACATGGGAATGTGAATTGGCCGACACCAACAGGAAGGCGGATCAGGTCAAGGCATACCTTGCAGAATTTCAGGACGATTGGGAGGCGGACGAACACAACCGCGACCGGGCGCGCGACGACTTGGAATTCTCGGCCGGCGAGCAATGGGATGCGAACGACAAGTCAGCCCGTGAGTCGGAAGGCCGTCCGTGTCTCACGATCAATCGCCTCCCGCAGTTCATCCGGCAAGTGGTCGGCGATTTGCGCGACGTAAAGCCGTCGATTTCAGTCCGTCCGAACGGCAACGGGGCTGATGAAGACACGGCGGAGGTCATCAACGGCATCCTCCGCAACATCGAGGACCGATCGAAGGACGAGCAGCCTTACACGGTTGCGGTCGAATCGGCGGTGCGCTGCGGCATCGGGCACTTTCGGATCACAACGGACCATCTGCCGAACAATCCGTTCGCGCAGGATATCTTCCTCAAGCCGATCCACAACCCGCTCGCGGTCGTGTGGGATTACGGCGCGCGGTCGATTACGAGAGCTGACGCCAAGCACGTCTATGTGCGCGAGGGGATGACCAGGGCGCACTACGAGAAGGAGTTTCCGGGCGCAAAGCTCCTCGACTTCGGCGACGACGATTTCGATCACATGACTTGGCAATGGATCATGCCGGACATGGTGATGATCGCCGAGCGGTTTTCGGTCGAGGAAGGAAAGGCGGCGTTCATTCGGCTTGAAGGCGGCGCGATCCTCCGCCGCGATCGCCTGCCGCTCGGCGCGCAACTAAACGAGGTCGACGGCTTTATCCGGTTCATCGACGGGCGTGAGACGTTCATCGAAGAAACGGCCGAAGCCGCCGTCCGCAAGATCAAATGGTGCAAGTTCTCCGGCGGCGATATTCTCGACGAGGGCGAATGGCCGACGGAAGATATCCCGATCGTTCCGGTGATCGGCGAAGAGGTGCATTTCGAGAAGACGAAGCTTCGCGCCGGCCTCATCCGCTGGGCGAAAGACCCGCAGCGGCTCTATAATTTCTGGCGCTCGACGCAAACAGAGGTGATCGGCTCCGCGCCGAAAGCACCTTACATGGTCGGCGCATCGCAGATCGCCGGCTTTGAAGAAGCGTGGCTTGCGGCCAACAAGGGCAACAAGCCGTTCCTGCCTTTCAACGACAAGGAAAACCCGGCGCGGCCGAGCCGCGAGGTTCCGCCGCAGATATCGTCCGGGATGCAGAACGAAATCGCGCTCGCCGCGGATGACATGAAGGCGACGACGGGGATTTACGACGCCTCGCTCGGCAATCGGTCGAATGAGACGGCGGGCGTCGCCATTCGCCAGCGTCAGAAAGAAGGCGACGTTTCGACTAACTTCTTCGGCGACAACCTCGCCGCATCCATGCGGCGCGCGGGGCGGATCATCGTCGATCTGATTCCTATCGTTTACGACACGCAGCGCGCGATCCGCATCGTCGCCGACGATTTGTCCGACAACCTCGATGAGGTGAACAGCATCGTTATCGAGAATGGCTTGCCGAAGGTCTACAACGACCTGACGGTCGGCGATTACGACGTGACGGTGAACATCGGCCCGTCCTATGCGACAAAGCGTCAAGAGGCGCTTGAGGGCATGGCGCTGGTCCTGCAGGGCCAGCCCTTCGCGCAATACTTCCTCGATCTCGTCGCCAAGAACTCCGATTGGCCTGGCGCGGATCAATTCGCGGAGCGGGCGAAAAAGCTTCTGCCGCAGCAACTGCAGGACGACGACGAAGAGCCGACGCCGGAAGAGGCGATGCGGCGCCGGCAAGAACAGCAGTTGTCGCAAATCCAGATTGCGCTGCAAATGGCGGGCGCCGAGGCGGAAATCGTCGACAAGCAGGCGAAGGCGCAAAAGACGGCGCAGGAAGCCGAAGGCGTCGAACTCGACAACGTGATGAAGAAGCTTGACCTATCCGCGCTCACTGGCGCGGTTCAGCAGGCCGTCATGGCCGCTGTCGTACAGGCGCTCGCTGGCCAGGCGGCCCTGCCATCCCCTCAGCCGACTGCGCTTAACGGCGCGGGACCGCTGAACTAGCCAAAGGACCAAACATGAAGATCGACGTTCCCGAGGGCGCGATCCCCGCCCCGGACGAATTGGATACAGCCAAAACGTCTGAACTAGAGGTCAATGACAAAGCCGAAACCGACGACGCGAAAGACGAGGCGGAAGCGCCAGAGGCCGAAACGACCGAAGCAACGGAGGCGGCGGAAACGCCCCCCGCAGCGCCGATCGAGGAGCCCGAGGACGAGCCTGCCAAGGATGAAGCGCCGGCGGAAATCAAAGAGACCAAAGAGACCAAAAGCCAGAGAAAGCGCAGGCTTCGCAGAGAACGCGAAGAACAGCTTTGGACCGAGATCGTACGCAAGAACAAGCAAATCGAAGATCTGACGCGCCGCGCCGGCGCGCTAAAGGACATCGACCCGACCGCGGCGGAAAACTACGACGCCGCGAACGCTCAGAACGCCGTCAACACCGCGATGCGCGCCCAGACAGAAGCGCAAATCGAAACGGTTAAGGCCGAGCGCGAGATGGCCGAAGGTGAGGCGAAGGAAGCCGCAATAGCCGCTTGGGAAGAGCAGGTTGCGGAACTCGCCCACATCAAGGATTTCGCGCAGAAGGTCTATGACCTGAATGCTCCGTTTACGGCAGAGATCGCAGCTGCGGTCACGCAAATGGAGCGCGGGCCTGAGATCGCCTATGCGCTTGCGAACGACCACGAACGCCTGAAGCGTCTTAACAGACTGTCCCCGATTCAGCTCGGGGCGGAACTTGCGCGCATCGAAGCCGGCCTCACGCTTCCAAGACCCAAAACAACCAGTTCCGCGCCCAAACCCATCAAGCCGCTTAAGGGCTCGACGACGGCCCCGGATGTCAATCTGGAGTCCGCCGACTACGCGACCTTCAAGAAGCTTCGTGGATTCGGCTAAACGCCGACACGGCGCGGATCGCCAATTGAAAGGAATTCGTCATGGCGAACCGCATTATCGACTACAAAGACCCCGGCGGCGTCATCGCTAAAGAAGCGCTGATGCAGCTCGAAAACAACCTCGTTCTCGGCAACCTTGTCCACAAGGAATACAAGAACGAGTTCAAGAAGATTGGCGACACGGTGAACATTCGCAGGCCGGTCAAGTTCTTCACGTCCGACGGCGCAACCCGCGTTAACCAGGACGTCGAAGAAGGCTCGACCAACATCGTGATGAACCAGCGGAAGCACGTGTCGTGGAAATTCTCGACGCAGGATTTGACGCTGCGCGTCGAGGAGTACTCCGAGCGGTACATCCGTCCCGCGATGATCACCCTCGGAAACACTGTGGATAAGTTCCTCGCTTCGCTCTACACGAAGATTTGGAACTCGACCGGTACGCCGGGAACAACCCCGTCAACCTTCGCTCTCGTCTCAACGGCCGCGCAGCGGCTCGATGAAATGGCGGTCAGCGGCGAGGACCGTTTCGCGGCCCTCTCTCCTGTTGCGGCGTGGGGCATCGCCGGCAATCAGACAACCCTTCTGCAGCAAGAAATGGTGAAGGGCGCTTACCGCAAGGCCGCGATCGGCGACGTTGCGGGCTTTGCGACGTATCGCTCGCAGAACGTCCCCAACCATACGGTCGGGGTCGCGACCGGAACGCCGCTCGTCAACGGCGCCGCGCAAAACGTCACCTACGCCAACGCCGACGACGTTTACTCGCAATCGCTCATCACCGACGGATGGACGAACTCGACAACCGGCATCTTGAAGGCCGGCGACGTGTTCACCATCGCCGGCGTCTTTGCGGTGAACCCTGTGCCGGGCGAAGGCGCGACGGGCAAAACCGTAATGTCCTATCTTCAGCAGTTCACCGTCCTCGCCGACGCCAACTCCGGCGCTACGACGGGTCCGGCGACGCTGACGATCTCGCCGGCGATCATCACGTCGGGACCGTATCAGACGGTCTCTGCGGCGCCGGCGGACAATGCGGCGATCACGGTGCGCGGAACGGGCGGCGTCGCCTATCCGCAGAACCTGACCTTGCACAAGAACGCAATCGCGCTCGTTACGGTGCCGATCGAAATGCCGGACGGCGTTGCGTTCAAGGGCCGGGCGACGGCGAACGGCCTCTCGGTCCGCATCGTCAAGGACTACGATATCAACGCGGACGACGACGTTATCCGCGTAGATACGCTCTACGGCGGCGCTGTGATCTATCCTGATCTCGGCAACCGCCTTTGGGGCTGATGACCTGAAAAAAGAGGGGAGGGCCGTCGGCTCTCCCCATTCCTTTCCTTGAACAACTTGCAGGCGCCACATGGCGACGGTCGGCGACATCACGACGCGCGCGGCGAAGCACTTGGGCATTTGGCCGTCGGAAGCCGCGCCGAGCGGCCCGGAACAGCTCGACATTCTTGCTGAGTACAACACGCTGATGCACGAACTTGCGTCGGACTTCTCGCTCGTCAAAACCGACGGAACCGCATATCCGACGCATACGACCCAAGCGACGACGAACGTGTTTCCGCTGGCCGATCGGTTCGTAAACGGCATGGCGGCGATGATCGCGGCGCGGAGTCATGCCTATCTTGGCGCCGGCGATGCGCTCCGTCCGGAAACGGCGGCGGCGGCGGCGAGGGGCTACGGCCGCATCTGCGGCGCCTTCCAGAAGAAAGTCGTTCAGGACGCCGGACTGCTCCAGCGCGAGCGATACGCCTGATGCCGCGTCTTCCGTTTGCGGCCAACGCCTATGTGGAAGAGTCCTACGGCCTTCCGCAGATTGTTCTCGAAAATTGGTATGCTGAGGAAACTGGCGACCGCAAGGACTGGCCGTACCGCCTCATCCCGACGCCGGGCCTTGTCGCGTTTTCGACCGGCTCGACCAAGGGCCGGGGGTGCTTTCAATCCGACGCCATCGCCTCGGGGCCGATCTTCGTCGTTTACGGAACGGCGGTCAAACGGGTGAACGGATCGGGGGTTGAAACCTCGATCACGGGAGCGGTGACTGACGACGACAAGCCGATCGCCTTCGCGCTGTCGCAGACGCAGGCCGTCATCAATTCCGGACCCGACGTTTACACCGCGACCGCGGCGAACATCACGGTTTTTACCGCCAACCTTGTGGCGGCCGGGGCCTCCGGCGGCATCATCGACGTGGCGGTTCTCAATAACCGTCATCTCTATGCGGAGGACAATTCAGGGCGGATATTCTATTCGAGCGCCGGCGCCGCGACGACTATCTCCGGCTTCTTCACGGCCGAGCGCGACCCCGATCAGATCAAGGCCATTCTCGTCGTCGGCTCGAACATCCTGGCGCTGGGCTCGCGAAAAACCGAGTTCTGGTCGGGCACCAATTCCTCGACCGAGCCGTTCATCCAGCGGCAAGGTTACGTCTTCGAGTACGGCGTCCTTGGGTCGAGGGCGAGGGTGCAGATCGGGGGGGCGGGCTATTGGGTTGCTCACGATTACACCGTCCGCCGATGGTCGGGCGGCGGGGCCGAGCGGATTTCGACGCATTGGCTTGAGCGAGTCATCGCCGCGCTGACGGAAGCGGACAAGGCGCTCGTCCGCCTTACGGCGCATAACTGGATCGGCCATCAATTCGTCAAGCTCTTCATTCCGGGGAAGGGCTCGTATTTCTACGACGCGCTGACCGGGGCGTGGCACAGAAGGCGCGACCGCAAGAGCCCGATTTCTGAGATTTGGAACTACGATTACTTCGTCGAGTCGTTCGGGTTCCAATATGTGCAGGAACTGACGACCGGCCGGCTCTTCAAACTCGATGCGATGGCGTTTGTTGAAAACGGCCAATTGGTGCGCCGCGTCGCCTCGGTGCTCGCGCCCGTCGAAAAGACCGTCGCGATCTGGAACCTCATTATCGAGGGGCAGGCCGGGATCGGACTTGATGCGGTGGCGACGCAAGGATCGGACCCCGAGTGCATGGTGAAGGTCGCCTATGACGGCGAGGAGTTCGGATCGGAGATGATCCGCAAGATCGGCAAGCACGGCGAGCGCCGCTGGCGCCCAGTCTTCGGCCCGGTGGGCACATTGAAGCCGCCGATTGCAAAATTGGAACTCGCCTATTCCGATCCCGTCGGATGGTCCGTCTACGGCGTAACCTACAACGAGGAAGCGCGGTAAGTGGCCCGCAGCTACGATCTTTCGCTCGTCCTCTTCCCGCCCGACACGCCGATCGGCTATGTCGGGGGAAAGCCTGTTCTTGCGTCGGAGGAGCTGCGGCTCACCCTCGAAAACATCGTCACCAATCTCTACGGCCCCACGGGGTCGGAGGATGTGACGCTGGCGATTCCGTCCGGATCGTATGTCGCGCAAGTTCTGGTCCAGGCCGCGCGCGGCCTCACTGTCTCAGGGGTTGTCGGCCCCGCCTACACGGCGACGGTCGGCCACGATCAGGATTTGAGGACCACCGGCGCGCCGACGTTTGGCGGCCTGACGATCACCGGCTCGGTCTCCGTCAACGGCACGGTCGACGGCCGCGACGTTTCGGCGGACGGAACGAAGCTCGACGGAATTGAGGCCGGCGCGACGGCGGACCAGACGGCGGCGGAAATCCTCACCGCGATCAAGACAGTCGACGGGGCGGGCTCCGGACTTGACGCCGATCTTTTCGATGCGCAGTCCGGCGCGTTCTATCTCGCATGGGCGAATTTCACCGGCACGCCGACGACATTGGCGGGCTACGGAATAACCGACGCGGCGAGCGACGCCGAACTTGCGGCGCATGAGGCGGCGGCCGATCCGCATACCGGCTACCAGCGCGAAAGCGAGAAAAACGCCGCTTCTGGCTACGCCGGGCTTAACTCGTCGAGCCGAACGACCAAGGGCGTCGATACGACCGACGATGTTATTGTTGATTCCGCGACCAAGGGCCTTGTCCTCAAGGACACGCAAGGAACGCCGCACTACTGGCGCGTCACCGTCAACAACTCCGGGGCGCTGGTCACCACCGATTTAGGGACGACGAAGCCGTAATGCCGAAACATTCGACGCTGCCGACGGCCGTATCCGGCAAGATGGCGAAGGGCAACGGAACATGGGCGGACTGCTGGTGAAGCTTAAGGAAGTACCGCCGGGATGATCGCTCCGACGACGCCGGAAGCCGCAAGGCGCATCGCCGAGAATCTCCGGGACGACGATCGACACTCGCTTGCGGCGTGCGAGTATCAGCCTGCCGCGGAAGCCTACGAGACAGCGATCAAATCGCCGTTCTCGTGGGTTGTCTATGCGAAGGACGGGGAGCCGGTCTCCATGTTCGGCGCGGAGCGCGATCCGGGAGTGAGTTGGGGCCTTGCATGGATGTTCACGACGCCGAACTCGATCAAGGCGCCGCGCGAGATCGTCACCGGCGTTCTCGTTGTCATCGACTACAGCCGCCGATTTTGGGCGGAACTGAGGATCAGCCATGAGCCGCGGAGCGTCCGGCAGATGAGGTTTCTGGCGATGGTCGGGTTCAAGGAAGTGAGCCGATACGAGGAAAACGGTATGACGTTCATAGAAATGGCGGTCTGAAATGTCGAAGGGAAAACGCCAGCGCAAGGCGATTGATGCCGGCCTCGATCAGGCCAATCAGGCGACCGAGAGGGGCGTCAACGCCTTTTCTCCGTATGCGGCGGGCGGCTCGGCGGCGTTCGGGAACGCCAACGCGTTCCTAGGACTTGACACGCCGGAAAAGGTTGCTGCGGCGAGGGCGCTGTTTGAAGGCTCGCCGTTCTATGCGGCGGCTCAGAACGCCTTCGGTCTTGAAAAGGACTATATAGACTCCGGGCTTTCAAAGGACGGGCTGCTCTACTCATCGGCGCGCATTGGCGCCGTAGAGGATGCGCGGCAGCGCCAGTACGGCAACGCCTTAGATCGCTATATCGCGCTCAATCAATCGCAGGCGGGCGCGGGCTTCGGCGCGGCCTCGGGCCAAGCCGGCCTTTACGGTCAGCAAGGCCAGAACGCGCTCGCTGCGGCCATGGGCAAGGTCGGCACCTATAAGGGGATCGGACAAAAGATCGGCGATGCTTTCGGCGCGGTGCAGAACATCGCCTCGCTCGCGAATTTCGGCGCTGGACTTGTTTCCGGCGGCGGGGCCGCGCCAGCGGGCGCGTGGTCATCAGTGGGCCATTACTCCGACCGCCGCCTCAAAACCGATATTTCAGCGGTGTCGAACTGCGGCCCGCTCGTCTTCTACAAATGGCGCTGGAACGACCAGGCGGAAGCACTCGGGCTTTCGGGCGCGGCGGCTGGCTTCATGGCGGATGAAGTCGCCGAGTTCCTGCCGGAGGCGGTCCGCCTCTCTCACGGCTATCAGTTCGTCGATTACAAGATGATCGCCGAAAGGCTGGAGCAGTGAACGCTTTTCGCGATCTCCTCTCCGTCGGCGCCGGCGCTGGCAATGCGTTCGGCGGCGGGCTGCGGCGCATCGCCGATGCGGGGGCGCAAGCCTTCCCTAATCTTCCGTATGCGCGAGCGCAGCGGTACGAGCAGGAGGAGGCGGCGAAAGCCGAGAAGGAACGGATGAAGCAACTTGGCCGCATCGCCGGTTATGGCGACTCGCTCCCTCCGGAAATGCGCGGTCAGTACGCGGAAGATGTCATCAGGCTGTTTGAATACGACGACGAGACGGCCGACCAGATTCGCATGGCGGCGCAGCAGCCAAGGGGTTTCGGCGCGCTCTATCAGGCGTTTATCGGCGGCGATGCCGCGCAGCCGGAGACCTTTGGTCTGTCGCCGACGCTCTTTCCCGGAGACAGCGGGCAAACGCGCGCCGTGCAGTTCGGCAGCCGCGGCGGTACGCGCGAGCAGTCGATTCCGGGGCGGCCGATCCCGATCGAGCAGCGCTACATGGCTCTGGATCAGGGCCAGCAGCGCATCGATCAGGGCTATGCGCTCGCCGATCCTTCGCTTCGCGGGCAGCAAGCCTATGCGACTGAGCGCGGCAAGGACCAGGCGGATGCGACCGGCGGTCTTCCGCAAGCCGAAT
>Ga0247727_10011386_pt1 | contig 15539 bp, 16 predicted proteins | sample WisWelCaveWW1625_FD_202498 | JGI IMG/M metagenome (GOLD analysis project Ga0247727, IMG submission 202498) | Biofilm microbial communities from Wishing Well Cave, Virginia, United States - WW16-25 | ecosystem: Environmental > Aquatic > Deep subsurface > Groundwater > Cave microbial mat | place...
CACCACTTCAAGCGGCTACTCGTCCGCTACGACCGCCGCCACGAGATCCACCAAGCCTTCCTCGCGATCGGCTGTTGCCTCGTCTGTTACCGAAGACTGGAGAACTCATTTTGATTCGAGTTCTTAGCCTCTACGTACGCTCGTCGAGCGCGATCCGGTAGCGGATCTCGCGGACGAGTGTGCCCAGCCACTCCTCGTCCTTGGATCCGCCGTCAACTCTCCATCCCGCGAGCTCGTAAAAACGGCGCGTTCTCGGGTTGTCCTCGAGCACCCGGAGGATCGCCTCCCCGAATCCTTCGTTTCGAAGCCGGGTCACAACCTCGGCCATGAGCGCACGTCCAATCCCTCGCCCCACGCCTCGGATGAGACGTAGATGGCAAACAGCTCGCCGACCCGCTCGGGATCCTCTAACTCGTCACGCGTCAGCCCGAGGGACGCGAATCCCACGACCTCTCCTGCATCGTCCGCGACCAATGTGTGCGATTGCGGCGCGGGGTTCTCGATGGCGGCGCGCCACCACTCCTCCGCGCGGTCCTCCGAAGTCGTCTCGAGCTGCTCGGCGGGGAAGATATGGACGTATGCGACCTGCCACGTCCTGTTGCGAACCTGCGCAATCGCGCGAGCGTCCTCGAGCTTCGCATCTCGTACGACGATCTCGGACACAGCCTTGCTACACGTGCGCGATTGCCTCGATCTCGACGAGCACACCGGTCGGAAGCTTCGAGATCTCGACCGTGGAGCGCGCCGGAGGCCGGTCGCCGACATGGCGTGCGTACACCTCGTTCATTCCTCCGAAGTCGCCGAGGTCCACGAGGAAGACCGTGGTCTTCACGAGCTTGTCAGGCCCGCTCCCGGCGGCCTCAAGAATCGCGCACAGGTTCGCCATGGTCTGCTCGGTCTGTTCCCGAATCGACGGCCCGGCGAGCTCACCCGTCTCGAGGCTCGTGCCGACCTGGCCCGCGACGAAGACGAGATCGCCGACACGGATCGCCTGGTTGTACGGGGCTCCCTGGAACGGTCCCGGAGCCCGGTCGGTGCGAATGACCTCTTTCTCTGCCATGAAGACCTCCCTCTCCGATCAGGGGCGGGCGCACGCACGGGCGATGCCGAGCGCCTTGAAAGTTGCGCCAGCCCGTGTCACAGCTCGGCCCGCTCGATCGCCGCGCCCAACGCCTGGAGTCGCTCGTCGATCCGCTCGTACCCGCGGTCGATCTGGCGGATGTTCCCGATCGTGGACGTGCCCTCCGCGCAGAGCGCCGCGATGACCATCGCCATGCCCGCGCGGATGTCCGGGCTTTCGAGCCGCTCTCCGTAGAGCCGCGCCGGGCCCGTCACGACCACGCGATGCGGGTCGCAGAGGATGATCCGCGCACCCATCGAGACCAGCTTGTCCACGAAGAAGAGTCGGCTTTCGAACATCTTCTCGAAGATGAGGATGGTTCCCCGCGCCTGCGTGGCGACCGTGACCGCGATCGAGGTCAGGTCGGCCGGGAATGCAGGCCAGACACCGCTTTCGATCTTGGGGATCTGACCGCCGAAGTCGTCCTCGATGTGCAGGTCCTGGTGCGACGGCACGCGCACGCTCGAGCCTGAGACCTCCATCTCGATGCCGAGCCTTCGGAACGCGGGCACGATCGAGATCAGGTCGTCTGGCTCGACGTTCTCGACGACGACCTCCCCGCCCGTCGCTGCGGCGAGCCCGACAAAGCTCGCGACCTCGATGTGGTCGGGACCGATGCGGTAGTCGCCGCCGCCGAGCTCGCCGACTCCCTGGATGTGAAGGACGTTCGAGCCGATCCCCTCGATCCGAGCGCCCAGCGAGACGAGGAAGCGGCAAAGATCTTGGATGTGCGGCTCGCAAGCGGCGTGTCCGAGTACCGTCTCTCCCTCAGCGAGGACGGCCGCCATGATCGCGTTCTCCGTCCCCATGACCGAGGCCTCGTCGAGGTACATGCGCGTCCCCCGAAGACCGCTCGCGGAAAGGTCGTACACGCCGTCGAGCTCGACCTCCGCGCCGAGCGCGGCGAACGCGTGGACGTGTGTGTCGAGGCGCCGGCGGCCGATCACGTCGCCGCCGGGCGGCGGCACGGTGACGCGGCCGAACCGTGCGAGCAGCGGGCCCGCGAGAAGGAACGACGCGCGAATCTCGCGCGCGAGCTCGGGGTCGAGATCCGTCTTCCGCACTCCGCGCGGATCCACTCGAACCTCGTTGGCGTCCGTCCACTCGACGTCCGCGCCGAGGTCCGCGAGGAGCTCGACCATCGTCTCGACGTCCCGGATCCGCGGGACGTTCGAGAGGCGGACCTCCTCGGAGGCGAGCACGCAGGCGGCGAGAACCGGGAGCGCCCCGTTCTTGTTTCCCGAGGCGCGGACGGTTCCGCTGAGCGGCCGGCCTCCCTCGATGACGAAGGACTGCATGCCGCGGGCAATGGTACTGGCGGGTCTCAGAGCCATCGCCGAATCAGACGGGAAGGTGCTCGATCGCCAGGCGTGACAGGGGATCGCTCGGCTCGAGCCCCAGCACCTGCAGGTAGAACGAGAGCTCTGCTTCGAGTGAGCGAATGATGTTTTCGGCCTTGCGGAACCCGTGTCCCTCCCCTTCGAACAGGAGGTACGCGTGCGGGACTCCACGCTCCTGCAGCGCTTTCACGATGATCTCAGCCTGCGTCGGCGGGACGATCTTGTCGTCGGCGCCCTGCAGCACGAGCATCGGCGTCGAGATCTGGTGGGCGAAGTGGATCGGGCTCCGCGCGCGGTAGAGATCAGCCCTCTCGGGATATGGGCCGACGAGCGTGTGTTCGTACTGCAGCTCGAACTTGTGCGTCTCGCCACCTCCGAACTGCTCGAGGTCGGCGATGCCGAAGTACGACGCGCCGGCCGCGAACTCGTCGGTGAACGTGAGTGCGCAGATCGTCGTGTACCCGCCGGCGCTTCCGCCGGTGATCAGGAGCCGCTCGGGATCGGCTTCGCCACGCTCGACGAGGTAGCGCGCCGCGTTCACGCAGTCCTGGAGATCGACGACTCCCCACTGCCCGTTCAGTCGCTCGCGATACGCCCGCCCGTAGCCGGTGGAACCGCCGTAGTTCACGTCGACGACCGCGAACCCCCGGCTCGTCCAGAACTGCGTCTCGAGACGGAAAAGCGCAGTCGCGTTCCCCGTCGGTCCGCCGTGCGATTCGACGATCAGGGGCGCTCTCTCGCCTCCGCCGGCAGCGAACGCCGGGCTCGCGGGCGGATAGAAGAGCGCATGGGCCGTGAGGCCGCCCTCGGTCGGGAATTCGATTGCTTGCGGGATCGAGAAGTACGCGGTGTCGACGGGTACGTCGGCGCTCCGGCGCAGCACCTCCCACTCTCCCGTGATCACATCGAGACGGACCGCCTGGTTCGGGATGGTCGGGGAGCCGGCGACGAGAACGACCGTCGAGCCCTCCGCGACGAGGTGCGGCCCGCGCAAGGCGTCGTGGGGCAAGTCGAGATCGCGCAGGGCGCCACTCTCCGGCTCGAGGAGGGCGAACTGCGTGCGACTCTCGGAGTCGTAGCAGCACGCGATCTGCCCGTCGCCCAGGAAGCCGAAGGAGCGCGCGCCGAAGCTCCATTGCGGATATCCGAACTCGGCCTCTGCCTCGTGGAGGACGCTGCGCTCGGCGCCGCGGACGCGCTCGAGGTTCCACCAGTCGCTCCGATCGCTCGCGAAGACGAGATCCCCTTGCGGGCTCCATTCCGGCTGCCAGATCGACTCCACCCCATCTCTGCCGGCGACATGAGTGACATCGGTCAGCGCCCCGTCGGACGCGAGCTCGGCCACATGCAGCTCGCAGCCGTCCCAGGGCATCCACGGCAAGTTCCAGGCGAGGAACGACAGTCGCGTCCCGTCCAGTGAGATCCTCGGATTCGAGTAGAAGTCGCGGCCGCCGGCGATGACGCGCGGCGCTCTGGATCCATCTGTCGGAACGGCGACGAGCTCGTTGACGACCTCATGCGCCCCACCACCGCCTTCGTGTCGTTCGCGGACTCCGATCCAGAGCGAGCCGTCCGCGGTGATGCGTCCGTCGGCGTAGCGGTGTCGCCTCCCTTCGACAGCCGCGGTGATCGGAATAGGGGCCGCTCCCGGATCCTGGCGGTATAGGCGCTGGTCGTCGAAGTTCGAGAAGAAGGCAGTGCCACGGTGGATGCAGTAGGCGCCGCCGCCGTACTCGTGGGCCGACGTCCGCACGTTGAAGTCTGGGGGCGTGACATCGATGGCCCCCGCGCCCTGCTCGGCCGTCATCAAGACGAGGCGACCGTTCTCGGCGGGACGGCTCTCGAGCCACCACACAACGCCGTCCTCGAGCCACGGGGCGCTCAGACCCGTTCCGGCCGTTGCGACGAGGTCCGCCGTGATCGGCGACGACCATGTTCCGCAGGGCGCGACTGTCGCTTGGGTTAGCTGCGTGTTCAACGGCGGCGGCTATCGTACTCCGCCGTGCGGCCGACTCGCGAGCAGGCCTGGGAGACGCTCACGCGCTACACGAAGAGCGAGGCGCTCCTCCGGCATGCGCTTGCCGTCGAGGCGTCGGTGCAGCACTACGCCCGGCTGTACGGCGAGAACGACGAGCTCTGGGGTTGCGTCGCTCTTCTCCACGACTTCGACTACGAGATTCACCCCACGCTGGACAAGCACCCGCAGGACGGCGCGACAATCCTCCGCGCCGAGGGCTACCCCGAAGAGCTGATCGAAGGCGTCCTCTCGCATGCCGAGCACCTGGCGATGCCGCGCGACACAAAGCTCAAGAAAGTCCTCTTCGCCTGCGACGAGCTCTCTGGCTTCGTCCACGCCTGCGGGCTGGTGCGACCAACCGGGCTCGAGGGCCTCGAGCCGAAGTCGGTCAGGAAGAAGCTCAAGCAGCCGTCCTTCGCGGCAGGCGTCCATCGCGACGAGGTCTACGCGGGGGCCGACCTCCTCGAGCTCTCACTCGACGAACACATCGCGAACGTCGTCGCCGCGATGCAGCCGATCGCGGCCGAGCTCGGCCTACGATCGTAGGCTTAGCACCGGCGAGTCGGCGCTACGCCCAGATGAGGTAGCCGACGAAGATCCCGACCGCGAACCAGGCCAGGCCGCCGACGATCCCGAACATGGTGGAGCGACTCATGGCCCGATCCTACTCGCCGCGCTGTGCCGCTCGAGGAATTCGAGGACACGCCGCCACGCGTCGTCCGACTCGGCGGCGAACTCGGCGTATTTGCGGTCGAAGAAGCTGTGCGGCGCGCCGGGGTACACCACGACCTCGTGCTCGACCCCCGCTGCGTCAAGGGCTTCGTCGAACGCGGTGGCCTCCTCGACCGGGATCCCGGGATCGTCGCCACCCATCAGCGCGAGGATCGGCGCTTCGAGCTCTCGCGCGCGCTCGGTCGGACCCGGCGAGCCGTCACGACCCGGACCGGGCCTCCCGTAGAAGCCGATCGCGCCGGCCAGCCCATGCCCGCCGGCCGCGGATAGCCACGAGTTCCGGCCGCCGAAGCAGAAGCCGGCCGTGAACACTCCGCTGCACGAGCCGCCTTGCGGCGACCGCAAGTGCGCGACCGCAGCCGCGACGTCGCCTTGGATCCCGCCTTGTGTCGTCTGCTCGACATGGGGCATGTACTCGAAGTCGTCATCCCGCTTCGCGATGCCGGCCGTGCGCCCGAAGTAGTCGATCGCGACGGCCACGTAGCCTCGTTCCGCGAACCGCAATGCGAGCTCCTCGTAGAAGCGGTACAGCCCGCGGACGTCCGGAAGGACGACGACGCCCACACCTGTCGCGTCTTCAGGAGAGGCCGCGAAAGCGGCGAATCGGTTGCCGTCGGAGGCCTCGAGCACGAGATCGTCGTGCGATACGGCAGCTCCGGAAATGACAGCAATCGGAGGCGACGAGTCGAGCTCGAAGCACATGGCGTGACGATACTCCGCTCTCAGCCCCAGGCGAGCTGTGGCGCATCGGCCGGGTAGCCCCGCGGGTAGGCGGGGACGCCGTCCGGCGGTCGCTCCCAGTCGGCGCCCTGCTCGACCCAGATGTGCGCGGCGACGCGTAGCCCCGACGGGTCGTCGAGGGTCCCAGCCGCGATGCTCGTGCGGTCGAAGCCTGGGGCGCGCCAGAAGAGGCTCGCGCCGCACCGCGCGCAAAAGCCCCGGCTCGCGCGGTACTCGGATCGGGGGCTCGGGATCCACACGAGGTCGCCGCTCTCGCGAATCTCGAGGTCGGCGTTGCGGGCCGCCGTCGCCGTCCACGCGTGACCGGCCCAGTGGCGGCACTCGCCGCAGTGGCAGACGAGTATCTCGCGCAGCAGGCCGCGCGCCGCGTACCGGACAGCACCGCAGAGGCAGCCGCCCTCGCGCATCATCCGGCGACTCCCTCGACTAGGCGTTCCAGATCGTCATCGCTCGTCCACCAGCCCACCGAGGCGCGGACGAGCCCTGTGCCGGGAAGGTCTCGGACGACGACACCGGCGGAGGCCAACCTCGCCACGACCGCCTGCGACGCTTCGCCGTCCGCGTGCCAGGAGACGAGCGTCGCGCGCTCCGCCGGCACGACGACGTCCTGCCCGGCTTCCCGAAGCAGCTCGCGGCAGCGCTCGGCCATTCCGGCCGCCCGCTTGAAACGCCACTCCGGACGGAGTTCGAGCGCAGCCCGGAGACCCGACATCAGCGCCGACGGAACCCACATCGGATCGAAGCGCCGCGCCCCGGGCCACGGTGTGAAGGCCCCGTCCGGCTCGTAGTGTCGCTGCGAGAAGTAGCTCGGCCGCGCGACCCGAAGCCCGTCGGGATCGGCGACGACCAGCGCGCCCGTCGCCTCCGGGCCGCAGAGCCACTTCTGGCCGGAGATCGTGTAGAAGTCCAGCCCACGCGCGTCGACGGGGATCGCGCCGACCGACTGAGCGCCGTCAACGAGGATCGGAAGCCCTGCGCGCTCCCTGAGCTCGTGCACCGGGAGCACCTGCCCTGTCGTCCAGAGGACGTGCGAGAGGGCGAGCAGCCTCGTTCGCGGCGTCACGGCAGCGACGATCTGGTCCGGATCCGGCGGGACGACGACGATCCGTGCGCCGGACACGTGCAGCGGGCCGATCAGCCCAAAGTGCTCGTCCGTCGTCGTCACGACCTCGTCGTTGCGCCCGAGGTCGAGCCCTGCCAGCACGATGTTGCAGCCGTCGGTCGTCGAAGAGGTCAGCGTGACTTGCTCCGACTCGACGACAACGAGCTCGGCAAGCGCCGCCCGCAGCTCCGAGCGCAGCTCGAAGATGCGCTCGATGTACTCGGCGCCGGCCCTGCCCACGAGGAGGTTCCGTTCCTCCTCGGCATGCATCGTCTCCACCGTCGACCGGGAAAGCGGCCCCACGCTTCCGGCCTGTAGGTACGCGAGCTCCTCGAGAACCGGGAACTGCGCGCGGGCCTCCTCGAACGTCACGCACCGGATTCTGCCGGGCTGAGGTCTAACGTTCTCGCCCATGCGCGTCGCGCTCGTCGATCCGCCTGCGTACACACCGCCGTACGCTCGCTCGCTCGCGGCCGCGCTGGCTCGCGGCGGCGCCGACGTCGAGCTCGTGACCTCCCGCTTCCGGTTCGGGGAAGTTGCCGCGCCGGAGGGGTATAGGGCGCGCGAGTGGTTCTACCCGCTCTCGTCTCGCATGGGCTCGTCCCGCGTGCGGCTTGCCGTTAAGGCGCTCGAGCACCCGATCGGGATGGTACGGCTCGCCACGCTCAAGCCGGACGTTCTGCACGTCCAATGGCTCGGAGCGGCCGAGGCCGACCGGTGGCTCTTCCGCCCGCGCGCGCCCGCCGTCTTCACGGCGCATGACATCATCCCGCGCCGCACCGCCTCCAAGACGCGGCTGTGGCGGAGCCTTTTCGCCCACTTCGACCGAGTGGTTCTGCACTCGCAGCGGGGGCGCGAGGCACTTGCCGAGTTCGGCGTTCCGGAGGAGCGCCTGCGCGTGATCCCCCACCCGGCCTTCCGTTCGGAGGTCGCACGAGAGGACGACGGCCGCACGGCGCTCGTCTTCGGGCTCATCCGCCCCTACAAAGGCACCGAGGACGCTGTCGAGACCGTCCTCCGCGTCGACGGTGCGCGTCTCCTCGTGGCCGGCGACCCGCGAATCCCGCTCGACGCGTTGCGTGAAACGGCGGGGAACCGTGCCGAATGGCGGCTCGGCTTCCTCCCCGACGGCGAGCTGCGTCGCGCGCTGTCCGAGGCAACCGTTGCGCTCTTCCCCTACCGCGCCGAGATCGACGTCTCCGGCGCGCTCCTGCAGGCACTCGGGGCGGGGCTGCCGGCGATCGTATACGACGTCGGAGGGCTGGGTGAGGTGGTCGGTCGCTTCGGTGCCGGCGCGGTCGTGGAGCTGGGAAACGTCGACGCGATGGCCGAAGCGCTCGAGGGGCTTCTCGGAGATCCCGACGCGCTTGCCGCGGCTCGCCAAGGTGCCGAGAAGGCGCGCGACGAGCTCACGTGGGAAGCGTCGGCGGCGGCGCATCTCGCGCTGTATCGAGAGCTCTTGTGAAGCTCGGGCGAAGGCGATTCCACGACGTCGTCGAGCGGCAGCTAGACTTGTTCGCCGCCGACGAGGCGCTGTTGCTCGCGGAGGCAGCAAAGGCAGACGCAGCCTGGACGACCGCCGACCGGGACGAGACGGAGGAGCTCTACGGCGACTACCAGCTCGTCGTCGACGCCCTTGCTGAGCGTCTCTACGACGTGCGCGAGGGCTACGCGGCCTCACTCGACGAGCGCACGGCCGACTCGTACCGCGCGGCGTTCGACCGGGCCGCACTGAAGCGCTTCCCGCGCTTTGCGTCGTTCCTCGACGAGTAGCTGTGCCCACGCGCCGCCGGTGCCACGCTGTTCACCTGTGACGACGTTCAAGGTTCGCGGCGTATCGCGGAGCGTGAAGGCGCTCTCGCTCTGCGTCGCCGTGCTCACCATCGCTACCCTCGCGGCTGCGGTCGAGCCGGCGCGGGCGGGCTCATGCATACAGCCCGATCCGTGGCGCGTCCTCGAGCAGGCGGACGGAGCATTCGTCGGTCGTCTCGTCAGCCGCCGCGAGAGTGGCGACGGCCAAGCTGTCCTCGTCTTCAGCGTGGAACGAGCCGTCAAGGGGAAGATCGGCGCCACGGTCGAGGTCGAGACGGTGAGCAGCGGGGCCGGATGCGGCATCGAGACCTCCGTTGGGCGGAGGATTGGTCTCTTCGTCGTGCGCGAGGGTGACGGGTGGTTCGGACACCTCTGCTGGCAGGTCGAGCCCGGGGATCTTCTTGCCGCTGCGTCGCTTCCGGCTCCGAACGGACGGGGCCCGGTGGCGTTGTTCGTCGGTGGTCGGTTCGGGCCCGCGAGAACGCTCGCCCTCGACGCCAAGGGCCGCACGCTGGCTTACAGCATCGGCACGGGAGACGCGTGGTACTTCTCCGTGTGCCCTGGCGGTCGCAAGGTTGCCGAACTGGTCGAAGTCGATTTCGACAAGTTCATCATCGCGATCCGCGAGCTCCCCACCCTGCGGCTCGTCCGACAGCAACCGCTCAAGCTTGAGTTTGCAGGTCCGCTCCGCTGTACATCCACAGAGGGCGACCGACTCGTCGTGTTCGTAGGCAGTGGGCCTGACCTGGATCAGCGAGCTCGTCTCGTGAAGGTCACACCGAAGGGCGCCACGACGATCTGGCGCGGATGGGCGTTCTACGCGTCGCTCACCGAGCGCCTGGTGTATGTGACCGAGTTCTACGTGGGTCTGCTCGCCGTCGACCCTGTGAGCAGATCCGTTAAGAGACTCGCCACGCTGCCCCGCGAAGTGCATTACCTGATCCCCAATGCAGAACGCACGCGGTTCGCGAGCGTGGCCTACACCGAAGGAGTTGGTAATCCGCGGCTCGTCGTCGTCGACACCCGACGGCGTCCGGCTTCGGTCCGCACGGTACCGCTCCCAAACGCCACCGGGTACGTCCTATGGCTTGCTGGCGGTCGGCTGGCACTCCTTCAGAATCCCACGGCCCTCGTCTTCGGCTCCGATTTGCGAGTCGTCTCGCGCTTCCGTTGGCTGGCAGAAGACGCGGCGCTCGTCGGCTCGACGGCGTTCGGCGTGCACAGATTGGGTCGCCTCGTGTCAGCCAAGCTCCCATCCGGCCCGACGCGTCTCGTTCGACGCCTGCCGGGCGCGCCCTACGTGATCGTCTCTGCAACGGGCTGATCAGCGACGGCCGAAGGAGTGCGGCCGCGGCAGCGACTCCCACACCGTGTCATTGTCGGCGACACGGCGCGCGAGCGGGCCGAGCGACTCGATCTCGGAGACGAGGACGTTCCGGTTCTCTCCCACCCGCTCGTAGCGGCCGCGGGCGAGGACGAGCGGCTCCGCGCGCACCGTCGCCCGGTGGCGCTCGTATACGTGCGGTTGCACGATCAGGTTCACTTGCCCGTGCTCGTCCTCGAGGAGCATGAAGACGATCCCGTTCGCCGTCGACGGCCGCTGGCGGGCGATCGTCATCCCCGCGACGGCGACCTGCCGGCCGTGCGCCTGTTCGGAGAGCTCCGCGCTCGAGAGCGTTCCCGCCGGCAGGTGCGGGCGAAGGAGCGCGAGTGGATGCGTCCCCACCGAGAGCCCCGTGTGCCGGTAGTCGGCGAGCATGCGCTCCCAGCGCGTCAGGTCGCGGAGGGCGGGCGTCTCCGTCGTCGGGTCGAGCGAGAGTGGAAGCTGCTTCGCCTCTCCCCCCGTCCCGGGTACGGACTGCACCCGGAAGACGAGCCCGAGCTCCCAGAGGAGATCTCGCCGCCGGCGGCCGAAGCTATCGCAGGCGCCGCCCTTGACGAGCGCCTCCAGCCCGTCGCGCGAGAGCGGCGCCCGGCGGGCGAGATCGGCCACGTCGCGGAACGGCCCGTTCGCCTCGCGCTCCGCGACGAGTGCCTCTGCTTCGTCCTTCCCCACCGAGGCCACATAGGAGATGCCGATGCGGACGGCGCTGTCCTCGATGACGCACCTGGCGGCACTCAGGTTGACTTCGGCAGGGCGCACCTCCACCCCGCGCCGCTGCGCGTCGCGGACGAGGGTAGCGGGTGGGTAGAAGCCCATCGGCTGGGCGTTCAGGAGCGCGCAGAGAAACTCCGCGGGGAAGTGGCGGCGGAGCCATTGCGACTGGTACGCGAGCAGCCCGAACGCGGCCGCATGCGCCTTCGGAAAACCGAAGCCCGAGAAGCCGACGAGCTTGTCGAAGACGCGGTCTGCCGTCTCCGCATCCACGCCCTTCTCGGCCGCACCGGCGACGAACCGTCCCCGGTAGGCCTCGAGCGCGTCGTGGCTGCGCTTCCGGCTCATGGCCCGCCGCAGCCCCTCGGCCTCCCCCACCGTGAAGCCGGCGAGCGCGATCGCGACCTCGAGCACTTGGTCCTGGAAGACGACGACACCGAACGTGGCTCGCAGCGGCTCGCGCAGGAGCTCGTGGTCGACCGGCCACACGTAGGACGGGTCCTCGCGCAGCCGCTGCCGTGCGTTGATGTACGGGTGCACGGCCTTCCCCTGAATGGGCCCGGGCCGGACGAGCGCAACCTGGACGGTGAGGTCGTCGAGGTTCTGCGGCTTCGTCCGCAGGAGGCTCTGCATCTGCGCTCGGCTCTCGATCTGGAACGCCCCGACCGTGTCGGCACGCTGGATGTCCTCGAAGACCTCCCTGTCGTCGAAGGGGATCCGCGAAAGGTCGATGATCTCCCCCTGCGTCCCCGCGATCTGCTCGACGCAGTCCTCGACCACCGAGAGCATCCCGAGCCCGAGCAGGTCGATCTTGAGGAAGCCCGCGTCCGCGCAGGAGTCCTTGTCCCACTGGCAGAGCTGACGCCCGGCCATTGCCGCCGGCTGTACCGGGACGAGCTCGATCAATGGCCGCGTGGAGACGATCATCCCGCCCGGGTGCTGCGAGACGTGCCGCGGCAGCCCGGCGATCTCGCCTGTGAGCCAGGCGAAGGCGCGCCAGCGCCGGGATTCGAGCTTCCGCTCGCCGTCGGGTAACCGCGCGACCTCTTCTCCGACCCGACGTGCGTCCCAGCCGTCCGAGAGCCGCGCCAGCCGCTCGAGCTCTGCGTATGGAAGGCCGAGCGCCTTGCCCACGTCGCGGATCGCGCCGCGTGAGCGGTACGTCGCGAAGCTCGCGACTAACGCCGCATGCTCGCGTCCGTAGCGCTCGGTGACCGCGACGATGAGCTTCTCGCGGATGTCGCGCGGGAAGTCGAGGTCGATGTCCGGCACCGAGGCGAGCTCGCGGTTCAAGAAGCGCCCGAGCGAGAGCTCGTTCGAGACCGGATCGACGTGCGAGAGACCGGTGAGGTAGCAGACGATCGACCCGACCGAGCTGCCGCGCCCGCGCCCCGGCGGGAGAAACCTCCTTGGAGAGCCAGGGCCACGCACCTCGAGCGCGGCGTCGCGCGCGAGTGAGAGCACCTCGTGGTGGAGGAGGAAGAACCCCGCGAGCCCGAGCTCGTCGATCAGCTTCAGCTCGCCCTCGAGCCGAGCGCGCGCCTGGCCAAGTAACAGACTGTTACTTGGTGGGTAGCGCTCTTCGAGCGTGCGGTGGCAGATCGCTGCGAGCTGGCGGATCGCGGGCTCCTCGCCGTCCGAGAAGTCCGGGTAGCGGTAGCCGAGCTCCTCCGTCAGGTCGAACTCGAGCCGCTCCGCGAGCCGGGAGCTGCGCTCCGCGGCCGCCCGGTCGAAGGAGAAACGCTCGAGCATCTCCTCCGGCGGTCGCAGGAAGCCCTCGCGGTTCCCGCGCCGCTCCGGCTCGCAGCCCTCGAGCGAGGTCCGGCAGCGGATCGCCACGAGGACGTCCTGGAGCAGCGTGCGCCGCGGGTGGTGGGCATGGATATCGCCCGTCGCAACCAACTCGACGCCGAGATGCTCGGCGAGGTCGCGGAGAAGCGCGTTGCGCCGGGCGTCCCCCCGCTCGAAGGGACGCTGGAGCTCGACGAAGAAGCGATCGCAGCCGAACGTTTGGGCCAGCCGCGCGGCACCGTTCGGGTCGCGGACGGCGAGCCCGCTGCGCGCACAACCCGAGAGGCAGACGAGCCCCTCGGAAAGCTGCATCACCACCTCGAGCGTGACAGCAGGTTGTAGGGGCCGGGCATGCCCGGCCCCTACGGGATGGACTCGCGTTCCCGCGTGGGCGGCGGTGAGCAGGCGGCAGAGGTTCGCGTACCCGTGCCGGCTCTCTACGAGCAGCGTCACATGTGAGCCGTCCGCAAGCGTCACCTCCGCGCCCGTGATCGGCCGCACCCCGAGAGTCTTCGCCGCGTACGCGAACTCGAGCGAGCCGTAGAGACCATCGTGGTCGGTGAGCGCGAGGACTTCGTACCCGAGCTCCACGGCTCGCGCCGCGAGCTCCTCCGGCTGCGAGGCCCCGTCCAGAAACGAGTACGCCGAGTGGCAGTGCAGCTCGGCGTAGGGTGCGCTCACCGGCGCCTCGGACAGATCGCGACTAGCGCAGGCGCGGGAGCAGGCGCCCCGTCGTGCGCATCCTCTCCCGGTACTCGTCTTCGAAGTGCTCGAGCAGCATCCGCTCCTCGGCGGGGATGCGGACGACAAGCATGACCGTCACCGCCAGAAGATTCGCCGGCCCGAGGATCCCGTTGGACGAGGTGAGGAGGATGCCGATTCCACAAACGAGGAACGCCGTGTACATGGGATGGCGCACCAGGCGGTAGGGCCCGTCCTGGACGAGGGTGTGATCCTCGTAGATCTCGAGCACTCCAGACCAGTTCCGGCCGAGCGTGCGATGGGTCCACCAGAACGTCGCCAGCCCGGCCGCCAGGACGCCGACGCCAACCCAGCGCAGCCAGTCCGGGGAGTCGAACGCCGCGGGATCGAGCAAGTCGGTGAGCGCCCAGACGGGGATCAGCAGGTACGTGAAGGCGACGAGGAGGTAGAACCCGCGCTCCCGTCGCTCGTGCTGGCTCTCGATCGTCTGCGCAGTGCGCACGCGACGCTCGAAGACCGTGCGAACCGCCAAGAAGAGAACGAAGAAGGCGAGCAGCAGAGCATCGAAGACATCCACTGACGGGGATATTGCTCCCTTTCCCTCGTCGCTCCCGACATACTGGAGAGCGATGTCGCAGACGTGGGAGGAGCTCGTCGCGAACGCGACCGCGCGGCACCCGGTACGGGAGTCGAAGATGTTCGGGATGCCCTGCTTGAAGCGCGAGGACGGCAAGGTCGTCGCCGGCTTCTGGAAGGACGGCGGGATGACGGTGAAGCTCACGGATGAGGCGGCGCGCGAGCAGGCGCTGACGCTCCCGGGCGCAGCTCTCTTCGATCCCGGCATGGGCCGCGTCATGCGTGAGTGGGTGCTCGTGCCCGCCGCGCAGTCGGGCGAGTGGGAGCGGCTCGTCGAGCAAGCGATCGGCTGAGCTCAGGCGTTCTGGGTGAACCAGCACCCCTCCTCCTGGTCTCGATAGACGCAGACGTTCTGGCCGCTCTCGAGCACGACCTCGAAGTAGCGCCGGTCGACCGGCTCCTCGGTCCACCAGCGGTCGACGACTCGCCATTCCTCGCGAACAAGCGCGACAAGCTGCCGGTTCACGACTCGCGGCGTCCCGTCGAAACTCGCCTCGACGAGCGCGGGCCTCGGTGCGTTGAGCCGGCCCGCAGCTCGAGGGGGGACGCTTACGTCACCCGAGGGCGGGGCAAGCCCCGCCCCTACTCGTCCCGTGGAACGACCAGTGCGCGCGCTTCCGGAATCCGCGACCACGGCGCCACCTCTACGACAGTGCAAACCGACCCTGAGCCCGTGCTCGCGCGCACCTGCCGCAGACCCTCGCGCAGGCGCACGACTGCCTCCTCCCCGGCCGGCTCGACGAGCGCGAGCTGCTGCCCCATGTGCCCGGCGAGCTCGACCACCTCGAGACGAAGTTCGAGGACGGGCGCGGGCAGCTCCTGGAGCTTCGGCCCTAGTGCAGCGCGCAGCCGTGCGGTCTCGGCCGTCGCGTCGCGGAGTGTTATCGCGCGCCTCCACGAGCCGCCGTCGACGAGCCGGGCAGCCAGTGCGAGCTTCCGAAACGGCCGCCCGGCTCGTTCTGGACGCGCAAGCAGGCGCTCGAGGAGAGAGCTGAGCGCCCGTCGCAGCGTGAGCTCGTTCGCGACCGCCTCCGGAAACGCGAGCACCTCGGCGAGCTCGGACACGGGCTTGCGACCGCGCACCCTCGCCTTCCGGCCTCCATGGGCGAGCCGCCATGCGTTCCTTCCCTCTACCCCCAGTCTTTCGGCAACCGCGCCGCCCGGAAGCTGCGCGAGCTCTCCGATCTTGCGCACCCCGAGCCCCTCGAGCTCCGCATACCGATCGGCCGCCAGTGAAAGCAGGGAGAGCGGGAGCGGCTCGAGGAACGACGCCTCCTCCTTTTCCGCGACGATCAGGATCCGGCCGGGGCGCGCCACGCTCGCTGCGGCGAGGGCGGTGAAGCGTCGCCCGGCGGCGCCGATTCGCGGGTCCCAGGCGGAGCCGACCGCGGCGAGCGCCCGCTCGAGCGCCGGCTGCACTCCTCCGTACAGACGCTCGACCCCGCGAGTCT
>Ga0247727_10011387_pt1 | contig 15539 bp, 22 predicted proteins | sample WisWelCaveWW1625_FD_202498 | JGI IMG/M metagenome (GOLD analysis project Ga0247727, IMG submission 202498) | Biofilm microbial communities from Wishing Well Cave, Virginia, United States - WW16-25 | ecosystem: Environmental > Aquatic > Deep subsurface > Groundwater > Cave microbial mat | place...
GAACAATATGGGACAACGCGCCTCCGAGATCATGTTGCCAATTCATCGGCTTCCGTTCAGAGTCTGTTGAACGATGTCCGCACCTTTACGGCCGGTTATTCCGCTTCAGATGATGTTACGGTCGTAATGGTGCAGGCGCACGAATAATAGAACCACAACGAATCAAATTACGCAAACTAACAGGAGGATTGCCATGAACGGAACAACCTTGGGCGCAGCGTTTTTGAAAGAATTGGAAGCAGAAGCAGCATCCACCCGCAAATGCCTGGAAAGAATTCCCGAAACTTTGTTTGGCTGGAAGCCGCATGAAAAATCAATGGCCATGGTTTATCTCGCCTTGCTCGTCGCGGAGATTCCAAAATGGATAACTCATATGGTGGGGAAAGGCGATATCGATTTTGCAACTTTCGAGCATTTTCAACCGAAAACAACTGCAGAATTGGTAAACCATTTTGATGAAAACCTGAAAGGCGCAAAAAACGCTCTGCGAAATGTTTCAGACGAGGCGCTTGCCGGAACTTTTTCCCTCAAAAATCAAGGGAAGGTCCTTTTCAGCTCTCCGAAGAAGGAAAATATAGGGTCATCCATCAATCATCTCGTTCATCACCGCGGGCAATTGACCGTCTACATGCGCCTGAACGATATCCCTGTGCCTTCGATTTATGGCCCTTCAGCAGACGAAAAAGGATTCTAAAATCATCGAGAAAAAACATGAGCCATTTGATTCCAGGTTCGTTGCAAACTGACCGCCTTATTTCTATGGAAATGATTTTTCGCTTATGAATACTAATCTCCTTGAGTACCGGCACGTCGATGTTTTCACACCTCGACCCTATGGGGGAAACAGTCTCACGGTATTTCCTAACACACACGGCCTCACTTCGGCACAGATGCTCGCCGTGACGCTCGAGATGCGGCACTTCGAGAGCATATTTCTCGAGCCGACGGGGGATCCCAGAATCGTGAAGGCTCAAGTTTTTGATTTGATCGAGGAACTTGATTTCGCCGGACATCCGATTATCGGCGCGGCCGGCGTTCTGCACGAAGGTATGGGCGGATCAAACGCAGAAACGTGGTCCTTTGTGCTCAAACACAAGACCGTAACTGTCATCACCAAGCGCACGGCGAACGGCTATAACGCGCTGCTGAACCAAGGTCGTCCTGAGTTTCTTGGAAAACTTCCGCGTGATCGTCACGCCGAATTTGCGGCGGCTCTCAATCTCGACCTTGCAGACGTGAGTGTGAAATATGTTCCCGAGGTTATCTCAACTGGGTTGCGCTACCTCGTGTTTCCCATCGAGTCTGGTCTTGACTGCGCCCGCATATTGCATCGCGATTTTGAGGCGCTTCTGGAGACGGTCAACGCGCAATTTGTTTACGTGCTCGACGTCAATGCGCTTGAGGGCAGTCATTGGAATAATGATGGCGTGATTGAGGATATCGCAACCGGCAGCGGCGCGGGGACTGTTGGCGCGTACTTGGTCAAACACGGTCGTGTTGCGGCGAACGTGGAGTTCATTTTACATCAAGGACGCTTCACGGGCCGCCCAAGCCAGATACGTGTATGTGGTGAGGGAAGCGCCAATGATTTGGTCAATATGCGCGTCGGTGGAGATGTCGTGCTAGTTGGGCGTGGTGTTCTTGAAACCTTGCCAGAGGCGACGTCATAACGGTGCTATTTAGCCATGCCGATTTGCCGTTGGCGCCACGCGGTACGGAAGATCAAAATTATCACGATTCAGCATCGCGGAATGAAGTCCATCAAGACATCGATGCCAAGAAGCATCGCACAATGAACAACACGAAACTCGAAAGGAGAAACAGATGAGCGGAGTAAGAGTTTTAGTAGGCACGCGCAAAGGCGCATTCATCCTGACCGCGGATGGCAAGCGCAAAGATTGGAACGTTAGCGGCCCCCATTTCGCGGGTTGGGAAATTTATCATGTCAAAGGATCGTCCGTCGATCCAAACCGGATTTACGTATCGCAGACCAGCGGCTGGTTCGGGCAGATCATCCAGCGCTCGGATGACGGCGGCAAAACCTGGCACCAACCCGGCACGCCTGCGGGCGAACCAACCACCACGCCGGATGGCATGCCCAAAGGCGAGAGCAACAAGTTCGTTTATGACGCAGCCACTGCGCCTCTCACCACGCATCAGTTCTACGACGGCACGCAACACCCGTGGGAGTTCTGGCATCTTGAGCCGTCGTTGACGGACCCGAACACGGTCTACGCAGGCGTTGAAGATGCGGCAATCTTCCGCACAACCGACGGCGGCAAATCCTGGCACGAGCTCTCCGGCTTGCGCGGCCACGGAACCGGGCCGCAATGGGCGCCCGGCGCCGGCGGCATGGGACTGCACACCATCCTGATTGATCCAAGCAATCACAATCGAATGTACATCGCCATTTCGTCCGCGGGCACTTTCCGCACCGATGACGGCGGTAAAACCTGGAAGCCCATCAACCGCGGGCTTCACTCGCAATACATTCCCGATCCGAATGCCGAGGTTGGCCATTGCGTTCACCGCATTGCGATGAACGGGGCGCGCCCAAACGTGCTGTTCATGCAGAAGCACTGGGACGTGATGCGCACCGACGACGCCGGCGAATCGTGGCACGAAGTCAGCGGGAACTTGCCGACCGACTTTGGATTCGTGGTCGACGTTCACGCGCACGAGCCGGAGACCATCTATGTCGTGCCGATCAAGAGCGACTCGGAGCATTATCCGCCCGATGGCAAGCTGCGCGTGTACCGCAGCAAAACCGGCGGCAACGAATGGGAAGCGCTCACGAAAGGTTTGCCGCAAAGCAATTGCTATGTCAACGTGTTGCGCGACGCAATGGCCGTTGACTCGCTCGATAAGTGCGGCGTGTATTTCGGCACCACCGGCGGGCAGGTGTATTGCTCTGCTGATGCCGGAGACAATTGGTCGCCCATCGTCCGCGATCTTCCGGCTGTGCTGTCCGTCGAGGTTCAAACACTGAAATAGATAAGAACCAAACTCCAAACACCAAATCCCAAGTCTAAAATTCCAGACTTGGGATTTGGAATTTGGTTTTTGAGATTTGGGATTTGATTATTGGAATTTAAACAATGATACGAGTCATACTTCCGCATCATCTGCGGACTCTGGCGTATGTCGGCGCAGAAGTTCAGCTCGAAGTCAAGGGCCCGGTCACACAGCGCTCGGTTCTCGACGCGCTTGAGGCCCGCTATCCTATGCTGGCCGGGACGATCCGCGACCACGTCACGCAACAGCGCCGGCCGTTCCTGCGGTTCTTCGCCTGCGAGGAGGATCTGTCCCTTGAGCCGCCGGAAGCTCCGTTGCCCGACGCGGTTGTATCCGGGGCAGAGCCGTTTATCGTCTTGGGGGCGATTGCCGGCGGCTAGGCGCGGCTACATCGCGGGAGCACGCAATGGAGTTCAACCAGCACTAGCTGCGGCAAGCGAATGCAACGAAGATGAATTCGATCTGTCCTGCATTCGCTACCACTAGGCCTGTGTCGATTTTGGGCTTCGCCGAACGACTATAGAGTGGATGTGCAGTATGGCACGACAGAGACGTTCACTGAGGAAATGCACAGCCTTGAAAACAGATTCAAAATAAAAGTTATTTGTGGATTAACTAAGAACGCCTAACTAACTGATGGAGGCACACGCATGAAATACATGTTGCTGATTTACTATGACGAGCAGTCCCTGGGCGAGACCGAGCGGCAAGATTGTTTTGTGGAGTCCGCGCAGCTCGCGCAAGAGCTCAATTCGAGCGGCCAGTATCTTTCCGCCAATCCGCTGCAGCCGACGGCGACGGCGACCAGCGTCCGGGTGCGCAACGGCAAACGGCTTGTGACTGACGGTCCGTTTGCGGAGACCCGCGAGCAGCTCGGCGGCTACTTCCTGATCGACGCCAAGGATCTCGACGAGGCCATCGGCATCGCCGCTCGAATTCCAGTGGCACTCCTGGGCACCGTCGAAATCCGGCCGCTGGTGGAGATCCCGGGCCTGCCGACGCCGTAGCTCAACATTTATGTTGAGAAAAACATTTCGTGCAGCAGAAATGTTGCGGTTTAATCAAGCCCATTGTCGATTTCGCGCCTCGCCGAATGACTATCTGGTGTAAACAGTCAATTGACTTTTATAGGAGGCTTCTATGAAGAATTTTGCCATGTTCCTTGCCGCCATTTTCCTGGCTGCGCTGATCATCAACTGCGGAACCACAACCTCTGCCAACGCGCAAAATCAATATCAGATACCCAAGCCGAATCCCGACCTCAAAAGCCTGGATAGATTGGTCGGCACGTGGAACGTATCCGGCCCGGATATCGATGGGCACGTTACCTTCGAGTGGATGGAAGGCGGCTTTTTCCTGATCCAACACTACGATTTTGTCCACGCCGGGCTGAAAAACAAGGGCATGGAGATCATTGGACATCTACAGCCATTCGGAGAGCAGCCAAGCAAGGACATAAAATCGCGCATCTACGACACGATGGGCAACACCTTCGACTACGTGTATGAGCTAGAAGGGGACACCCTCACGATTTGGGGTGGAGAAAAGGGCTCTCCGGCATATTACAAGGGCAAGTGGAGCGACGACGGCAACACCAATTCCGGCGCCTGGGTATATCCGGGTGGTGGCGGGTATGAGTCGACAATGACTAGGGCCAAGAAATAATCCACCAGTTCCACTTGAGGAGGAAACGATGAAGTATCTGTGTATGGCTTACGAAGAAGAGAGCAAGCTGAACGCTCTCTCAAAAAGCGAATGGGATGTTCTGAGAGCCGAGACGCTGACCTATGTTGATGAGCTTAAGAAGGGCGGTTACCTTATTGTCGCGGAGCCTCTCCAAAGCGTTCGCACCGCTGCCACCGTGCGCGTTCGCGGCGGCAAACTCTCCGTCACTGACGGTCCCTTCGCCGAGACCAAGGAGACGCTGGGCGGGTTCTTCATGATCAATGCGAGGGATCTGAACGAGGCCATTCAAGTGGCCTCGAAATGGCCGTCGGCGCGCCTGGGCAGTATCGAGGTGCGGCCGATTGAAGATGGGCTTAAAGAAGATAAACGCTACGCGTAAACGCCGTCATACGAGGACTTCGACGCGTCCCCCATGCATAATCTCGTCCGCTGTCGATTTCGATCATCCCCGAACGACTACAGTTTAAGGACCCGTTAATTCACGCGAAGGCGCGCTAATTTTTCATTCGCGTTGATTGGCGTCGATTTGCGGTTGCCACAATTTGGCCGGTTGTCGATTTCAGGTTGCGCCGAACGACTATTTGATGTAAACAAACAGTTCATCACGATTCGGAGAAAAACTATGAAATACATTTGCCTCGGATACATCGAAGAGAAGAAGTGGGAAACGATGTCCGAAAGCGAGCGCAACGCCTTCATGGACGAGTGCTTGCCTACGACGACGAGCTGCGGAAGAACGGTCATTTTGTTGGCGGTGAAGCGCTGCAAAGCGTTCAGAACGCCATCACCCTGCGGTTCCGGAGCGGCAAAGTGACAGTGACCGATGGCCCATTCGCCGAGACAAAAGAGCAGTTGGGAGGAATCCTGGTGCTCGAAGCCAACGACCTTAACCACGCCATTCAGTTGATGTCGAAGCATCCGAGCATTCGTAAGGGTGGGACTTTTGAGGTGCGGCCGACCGCTGACTTAACAGCATTAGTGGCGAAAAGCGAGCGGCGGCGTTCGGCAGTAAAATAGGCGAATTCGAGAATCAAACTCAGAATAATCCCGCAGCGGCAGGACCGAAAACTAATGGCAAAATAATTTAATAGCAAAATTGATTTGAAATGATTCTGCCATTAAATCATTCTGCCCAAAAAGTTTTTCCTGTTTAACTGTGGATGATCAAGGAGATGAAAAGATGAAAACACGCAAAACACTGTGTGTGATAGGAATCATTTTGATGATTGCCATGTCGGCTGTAGCGCAGAATGGGGACGCCAAAGGCAGCTACGCTCCCGTGAACGGCCTCAAAATGTATTATGAAATTCAAGGCGCTGGCAAACCGCTCGTGCTACTTCATGGCGGAATGGTGACCATCGAAACCTCGTTCCCCAAGACGCGGCCTGTCTTCAACAAGACATGGAAAACCATCGCCATCGAGCAGCAGGCACACGGCCACACGGGCGACATCAAGGATCGACCGCTTACAGTCGAGCAGATGGCGGAGGACACCTATGCTCTGCTTAAACAGATCGAGGTCGATAGCGCCGACTTTTTCGGATGGAGCATGGGCGGCGGCGTCGCGCTGCAGATCGCTCTGAAGCATCCGGAGATGGTGCGGAAGGTTGCCGTTAGCGGTACGGCATTTTTCGCTGAAGGACAAATTACGGGGCAGAAAGAAATGATGGCGACATTGACACCCGATATGTTTCCTGCCGAATGGAAGCAAGAGTACGCCAGGAAAAATCCTGATCCCAGGGGCTTTCCCAATCTCCTAGCCAAAGTCAAACAGTTTGCTGCTGATTGGCAAGGGATGACGAAAGAAGAGATCAAATCCATCAAAGCGCCTGTGCTGATCATTCTCGGCGATGCCGACATCGTTCGTCCTGAACATGCTGTGGAGATGTTTCGCTTGCTCCCTTAGGCCAAGCTCGCCGTGCTTCCGATGACCGATCACTTCGCGCCCGTGCAGCGTCCCGAATGGGTTGTTTCGATGGTGAAGGAGTTTCTCGAAGCGCCCATGCCGGAGGCAAAGTAAACTGTGAATTCGAGAGGAGATGAAACGATGAAAACAAGCAAATCACTTTGTGTAATAGCGACGATGCTTTTGATTGCCACCCCAGCCATCGCGCAGAATGGGAACGCCAAAGGCAGCTATGCTTCCGTGAATGGTCTCAAGATGTACTATGAGATTCACGGTTCGGGCCAACCGCTCGTGCTGCTGCATGGCTCGTTTGGCTTCATTGAAGGGTGGGCTACCGTTCTGCCAACGCTGACCAAGACTCATCAAGTGATTGCAGTTGAGTTGCAGGGACACGGACATACCAACGATCTCGACCGGCCTCTCACTTATGAGCAAATGGCGGAAGATGTCGCCGCGCTGTTGCAGCAATTGAAGATCAAAGACGCTGATCTCTTCGGCTATAGCATGGGAGGAACCGTCGCTTTGGGAATCGCTATTCGCCATCCTGAGTTGGTGCGCAAGCTCGCCATCTTGGGTTCGTGTGCCGGAAGTCCGCGAGACGCCTTCGAGCCTGAAGCGTACAAGCAGTATCAAAGCATTCCGGCTGATTTCGCTCCGCCGGTGTTGAAAGCGCCTTATGACCGGATGTCGCCCGATCCTTCGCAGTGGCTGGTGCTGGTGGCAAAGGTCAAAAATATGGGACGTGACTTCAAAGGGTATTCGGCGGCGGAACTCAAGACGATTAAGGCGCAGGCGCTCATCATGTTTGGCGATCGCGAAGGGATACGCCCTGAACACGCGGTTGAGATGTATCGGCTCATTCCCAATTCGCAACTTGCCATCTTCCCCGGCGGCGATCACTTCATGCTCTTTATCAGTCCCGATAAAGTATTGGCGACGTTGGCGCCTTTTCTTGACGCGCCCATGCCGGAAGCCAAAAAAACGAATGAAGAATGATGACAGAAAAATGAAGGGCAGAAAGATAGAGGCCAATGTCATCAAAGCCATGCTCACCATTGAGCAATGAGTAAACTACAAATATTTTTCTGCCTTTTAAATGTCAAAGGAGCTTGTGATGCAATCTTTACTGCCTGCAGTGCAAATCCTGTTGAGCGGCCTCGGATTCGGTGAGTCGCCGCGTTGGCATGAGGGCCGCCTGTGGTTCTCCAACTGGGGCAAGCAGGAGGTCGTTGCCGTCGATCTCAAAGGCAAGAGTGAAGTCATGGTCCGCGTGCCGACCTCTCTTCCATTTTGTATCGACTGGCTTCCCGATGGGCGCCTGCTCGTCGTCTCGGGGCGCGAGCGGCTTCTCCTGCGCAGGGAGTCCGACGGCTCGCTGGTGACTCACGCCGATCTGCGGCCACTCGCTGCACAAATTTGCAACGAGATCGTTGTGGACGGCCGCGGCAATGTTTACGTCAACGGCGGCGGATTTGATCTTCCAGGGCAGAAGCCCTCGGGCATCATCGCGCTGGTCACACCCGACGGCTCGGTTCGAAAAGTGGCCGATAGCCTCGCCTTTGCAAATGGCATGGCCGTGACGCCCGATAACTCGACCCTGATTGTTGCCGAATCTTTCGCCAAGAAACTCACTGCTTTCGATATCGCCGCGGACGGGAGCTTGTCGAATCGGCGGGTGTGGGCCGATCTCGGCGAGGGCGTTCCTGATGGCATCTGCATTGACGCCGACAACGCCGTCTGGTATGCCGATACTCCCAATAAGCGTTGCGTGCGCGTCCGCGAAGGCGGCAAGGTGCTGCAGACGATCAACGTCAACCGCGGCTGCTTCGCTTGCACGCTCGGAGGCGCGGATAAGAGAACGCTGTTCATCATGGCGGCCGAATGGCATGGGTTTGAGAAGATGAGGGACGGATTGGGAACCGGCCAGGTGCTTACGGTCAAAGCGCCGGTGCGGGGCGTGGGATGGCCATAAGAGGATACTGGTCATGTTCGCCGCGTAAGAATTTTTGTGTCATACATTTTTCTGTCATTATTTTTTTAGAAGGCTATTATGTCCGCAACACAAATCGAAAAAGCCAATCGCTTCAAAGCCTTGCACCACGGGCCGGCCGCGTTCGTGATTGCCAACGCGTGGGATGCCGGCTCCGCTCGCGTTCTTGCTGGGCTTGGATTCCAAGCACTCGCAACTTCGAGCGGCGCTTCTGCCGGAGTTTTGGGCCGCCGCGATGGTCAAGTCACTCGCGACGAGGCTCTGTCGCAAGCGCGCGCGATTGCGCTGGCAACCGATCTTCCCCTCTCAGCAGATTTGGAAAAGGGCTTCGGTGATGCGCCGCACGTCGTCGCCGAAACGATTCGCTTGGCAGCGGCGACGGGATTGGTCGGCGGTTCAATTGAAGATTCAACCCAGCGCCCGGATAGTCCGATCTACGAGCTTGAGCATGCGGTCGAGCGTGTCCGTGCGGCGGCTGAGGTGGTGTGCGCGCTTCCGTTTGCTTTCACCTTAACCGGGCGCGCGGAAAACTACCTTGTCGGTCGTCCCAATCTCGAAGACACGATCAAGCGACTTCAGGCTTTTCAGGAAGCCGGAGCAGATGTTCTATATGCGCCAGGTCTTACAAGTAAAGAGGACATTGTTTCGGTGGTCAACTCTGTTGATCGTCCCGTAAATGTTGTCATGGGGCTGCAAGGCGTTCAATTGAGCCTTACGGCGCTCTCCGAGATTGGGGTCAAACGGATCAGCGTTGGCAGTGCGCTCTCACGTGCCGCACTTGGCGCCTTTCTTCGCGCGGCGCGGGAGATGAAGACGCACGGCACATTCACGTTCGCTGATGAGGCTGTGAGCTATCGGGAAATCAGCGCCATGTTCAAGGCATGACCCACGCCACAACCCGCGCGCGTTGCTTTTCTTTTTATGAAGCCGGCGCACCGAGCTATCCGCCGGGCAAAAGAGCTCCGGCTATTGCCCTAAACTTTCGGGTGAATATCCTCTCTATTCCCCAAATCATGCTTTTGGGTGGTGCCTTTGCAGTAGGTGATTGCGTATATTTCACGCAGCCGATCGGATGCCTACGGCCGCAGGCTACGTGATTTGAGCAAGCCCGGTTGGATATCCTTCCCGTTGGGAAAGCTTTCTGGTCTAAATTATCCAACGGGGCAAGCTTGTCGGGCAAAGCAACCGGCATTCTGGCACAAAAGCCTACGGCCGTAGGCGTCCGCACGGTGAACTGACAAGGAGAAAACGATGCGAAAAGTAATTCTCATCTTCGGTTTGCTGGCCGGCGTCATCGTCTCCGTTTTCATGGTCAGCATCATGGCGCTGTGCGAAAACGGCACGATCAATTTTGACAACGGTGACTTCATCAGCTATGGCAGCATGGTGATCGCGCTGTCCATGATCTTTTTCGGCATCAAATCATACCGCGACAATTATCAGAACGGCGCCATCAAGTTTGGCAAAGGACTTCAAGTTGGCATGCTCATCACCCTCGTTGCCTCGCTGATGTATGCGGCTGCCTTGGAGACGTATTTTCAAATCAATCCGGAGTTTCTAGCCTCCTTCATGGACAAGTATGCCGATCACCACATCAATAAGATGAAGGAGAAGGGCGCCTCACCTGCCGAGATTGACCAAACAGTCAAAGAAATGACGGGCTTGAAGGAGAAGTATAAGAATCCGGTGATCCGTTTCGGCATAACGCTGTTCTTGATCCTGCCGGTGGGCATTGCAATCACATTGTTCAGTGCAGCCGTTTTAAGAAGAAAGGAATTTCTTCCGGCATGAAAATTTAGTTTTAGCGAAATCGAATCGCGAACGTCTCTTCTTTGGTTTGAGTCAAAATAAATTTCAACCTCGGTCGTGTCCTATAATTGAACTTAACCTTTATAACATTCACGCGAAAGGACATTCAACATGACAACCCTTTATCACCAAGTATGGATAAACGCGCCAGTGTCGAAAGTGTACGAGGCGCTTGCCACCGCTGAAGGTTTGGGCAGATGGTGGGCTCCACATACATCCACCAAAACAGATGCTGGTCTCGTACTGGCGCACGGTGCAGGCACAGAGCACGGCGAGGTGAGAATGAAGGTGCTGGATACGACCCATGACAAGCGAGTTGAATGGGAGATCATCAGTACCCATCCTAGACGCAGCCCCGCTTCCGCCTGGACCGGCACACGCATCATTTTCGAAATAACCGAAAGAGAGAACCCAGGGCACTGGCTAGGAATCAGCGATGGAGAGCCACACATGGCGGTTCTCGAGTTCCACCACTCCGGCTGGGATGAGAACAGTGAGTACTTCGGATTCTGCAACTTCGCATGGGGCGAGACGTTACTAATGCTTAAGCAATGGTGTGAATCACAGTGACCGCGCAGCTAAAAACAAAAGCGATGACAGAAAAATGAAAGGAGATTGTATGCAAACCCAATTGCCGGAAACACGGGAGTTCGATTTTCTCGAAGGAGAATGGGATGCCGTTTGCGGTTTCCCGCGACCCGACGGCAGTTGGGGAGAGGGGCCGGGGACGCTGAGAGCCACGAAGATTCTCGATGGCTGCGCCTCCATGGAGTTCTTTGAAGGACCTTACCAGGGAGAAATCATCAAAGGCCTCGGTCTTCGCGCTTTCAACCCCAAGTCTCGGTGTTGGGAACACACCTGGACTGACACTTCTTCTCCTGGCGGTTTTCTCGTGTGGCATGGCCGCTTCAAGGGAGGGAGTATTGATCTCTTCGGCGAGTGGGACGATGACAGCGGGCAGCGGATTCTCTCCCGGCTCACCTGGTCCGACATTACCGGCCGCAGCGCCCACTGGGAGAGTCATCGCTCGCTGGATGGCGGTAAGACCTGGACGAAACACTGGGTGATCGACTTCACGCGAAAAGAAGCAAAGAAGTGAATCCAATGCAAAGGAAAAAACCTTATGCTTGAAATAAACTATTTGGCCGTCGTCGTGGCGGCGGTTGTGGCGTTTGTGGTGGGCGCGGTGTGGAACAGCCCTTTATTGTTCGGCAAGGAGCGGATGAAGCTGCTCGGCATGAACCCGGACGCCATGGCCGATACAAAAATGCCTGTAGGGAAAATGCTCGGCGAGTTTGTTCGGGTCCTCGTCGTCGCCTATGTGCTCGCGCGCTTTGTCGTGCTTCTTGGGGTCGTCGACTGGATGGGTGCGGTGCAACTTGGAGCCTGGGTGTGGATTGGGTTTCAAGCCACGCTTCTTGTGGGCGCCGTCATCTGGGAGAACATGCCTTGGAAACTCTACGCCATCCATGCCGGTGACGCGCTCGTGAAGATAATCCTCATGGCCGTTATGCTCGGCGTGTGGCGCTAGATAAAAAGGAGAACTGAAATGTTGAGACGTCGTGTTTCCAGAAAAGGAAAGCTTGGATCGGTCACTCAGACCGGAGTATCAGACGTGGAAACGAACAAGACTGAAAAGATCGAGATAGAAAATGTGAACATCCTTGGGCGTGTCAGGCGTGTCGACGCGGACATGTATGAAGCAATGAAACGGGCATTCCTGAAAATTCTTCCGAAGCCGTCGCCGGGACTGACAGAGGCGGAAATTCGAGAACGTTTGATAACCCATCTGCCCGAGGAACTGTTTCCGGAAGGAGCCAAGGCGGGTTGGTGGGCGAAGACCGTTCAGCTTGATCTGGAGGCGAAAGGTGTTGTTGTGCGAGAGAAAACCAAGCCACTCCGCTGGCGCAAGGCATGACGTTGATCGTCGGCTCCCTAAAATTTGCCGAGACCGGCGGCTGGGGTTTTGAAGGCTTCAAGGGCGATATCAAAGAGCGCGTGGTGACGGATGCCAAGAACGCCTGCTTTGCCACTCTCGCTCACCCTTCGCCGGTACTCGAAATAACCTAGACACCCAAGATGAATGCCATGATACAAACACCTATGACGACTGCAGGCGCGATGCGCCGCCGACGCTGGATCAGCTACGCAGCCTGCGTTTGGGCAGTTCTGTTTGCGGCGCCGCACATCTGGTGGGCCCTCGGCAACCCCTTCGCCTTCCCCGGCGGCGAACCCAGCTACCGGGTCTTCATGAGCGCCACTTGGCGGATTGTGTTTGACTGGGTCGTCGTACTCCTGAGCTTCATTAGCTTCGGTGTCGCGCTGGCGCTCGTGCGCCCTTGGGGACGCACGATCCCACAATGGCCTTTACGCGCCGCCGCCTGGACTGCCTCTGCAATACTGACGCTAAGAGGTGCTGGAGGCCTGGCAGTGGACGGCCTGACGGACCTCGAGGATCCCTCCAGACCCATCTGGACCGTTGGATTTGTGGTTGGTGGTCTGCTCTTTGGTGGCGTAGCGTGGCGAGCCCATCGGGCCCGGCGACGCCATACGGCCGATCTAGATGTCTGACGCATCTTGGGGTGATGTGTCCGCACCTGCGTGGCTTATATTTCAGGCAGCCGTTTTGAATTCAAACATAAGCTTCATGTAAAGACAAACTCACTTGCTAACGGAGATGATGAGATGCAACGCAGACAGTTCCTCGAAGTGACGATCAGCTCGCTTGCCGCCGCTGCGCTCACCGGGTGCGCGTCCCGCGCGGGACGCGGTGGCGTGGTAGCAGGTGCGGCGGCGCCGAAGCCGATGGATGCCGCGGCGTTCCATGCCGCACGACGATTCGCCGAAACACCCTTCGGAAAAATCGCTTACGTCGAGGCCGGCTCCGGCGACGCCGCGCTCTTCCTGCACGGCTTTCCCCTTAACGGCTTCCAGTGGCGCGGCGCGCTCGATCGCTTGTCAACGCACCGCCGGTGTGTCGCTCCCGATTTCATGGCGATGGGTTACACGGAGGTCGGCAACGGCCAGAGCGTCGCGCCCGACGCGCAGGTCGCCATGCTCGTGGCGCTGCTGGACACGCTTTCGATCTCGACCGTCGACCTCGTCGCGAATGACAGCGGCGGTGCGGTCGCTCAACTCCTCGTCACGCAACATCCCAAGCGTGTCCGCACGCTGCTGCTGACGAACTGCGACGCGGAGAACGACAGCCCGCCACCCTCGCTCCTGCCCGTCATCGAGATGTCGCGAGCCGGAACGTACGCAGACCAATGGCTCGTTCCGTGGCTCGCCGACAAGGTTCTCGCGCGCTCGGCGGAGGGCATCGGCGGGATGTGCTACGCCGATCCGGCACATCCGACTGACGAGGCGATCGAGTGCTACTTCGCACCGCTCGTGAGTTCGCCGCAACGAAAGGCTCTGCTGCATGCGTTCGCCATCGCGCTCGAGCGCAACCCGCTGGAAGGCATCGCGCCGGCGCTCAAGCGCTGTACTGTTCCGACGCGGATCGTGTGGGGGACGGGCGACACGATCTTCTCGCCGGCAAGCCCCGACTATCTGGATCAGACGTTTCCACAATCTCGCGGCGTTCGCCGCGTCGCGGAGGCGAAGCTTTTCTTTCCGGAGGAGTTCCCCGACCTCATCGCCGAAGAGGCGCGGCGGCTTTGGGGAGTCGGCTAGCCGATCTTTGGCCGCGCCCGAGGCATCTACCTGCGCGCCGGGTTCGTACTGGCGTCGCGAACCTCCGTGCTTCGACCAAACGCTTTCCTCCGCCGCGCACTTGGCGCCTGCGAAGGAGAAACTGCTATGACAGTCAAACCAATTCCCGAAGGCTACCATACGATTACACCCTTCTTAACCGTTCAGGGCGCGGACAAGCTGATCGATTTCATGAAGCAGGTTTTTGCGGCGACGGAAATCGAGCGCATGACGAATCCCGACGGAACCGTCAAGCATGCCGAGGTCAGAATCGGCGACTCGGTGGTGATGATATCCGAAGCTCGTAGTGAGTGGAAGCCGATGCCCGCCGCGCTCTACTTGTACGTCAGCGAAGTGGACGCCGTTTACCGGCGCGCACTTGAGGCTGGCGCAACCTCGCTCATGGAGCCGGTGAACACGTTTTATGGAAATCGTGAATCGGGCGTGAAAGATCGATTTGGCAACTATTGGTGGATCACGACGCACTTTGAAGAGGTCTCGTTCGAGGAAATACAAAAGCGCGCCGCAGCCCAAACGAAGCCGCAGAGCTGAAACGGGAATGCGGCTGCTTACAACGCGCGGTTGGATCACAGAAATATTCGTGAAGCCATTCACAATAACTTTCATCTCTACGAAACGGCGGAGGTAACGATGTCATCAAGAATTATCAAACTAAGCGCCGTATACCTGCTGGGAGTATTGATAGTATTCGGCGTGGGATGCGAAAAGAGTTCTCAAGATACTCAACAGATACAGGAGACACAGGCCAAGGAGGCCGTGATGAAAACTCATGCAAGCGGAACGTTCGAAGTCAAGCTGAACCCTCGGGCGCCGGACGACAAATCCGAGGACGCAACCATCGGCAGGATGTCAATCGACAAACAGTACCACGGCGATCTCGAAGGTATCGGCAAAGGGCAGATGCTCTCTGCCATGACGGCCGTGAAGGGCTCGGGCGTTTACGTCGCGATCGAAAAGGTCAACGGAAAATTGCACGGCCGCAGCGGCACCTTCGTGCTCCAGCACAGCGGCACCATGACGCGCGGCGCGCCGCAATTGACGATCACGGTGGTGCCGGACTCCGGCACGGATCAGCTCGTGGGTCTTGCGGGCAAGATGGCGATCACGATCGCCGACGGTAAGCACTCGTACGACTTCGAATACACGCTCGCCGAAGTCCCTTGAAAACTCGGTCGCCTCGGGTCCGACAGTTCTCGATGAGGGAGCGTCAATGGGCGCACGGCGCTAAAATATTTGAGAGAGTCAAAATGCGAGATTTAGCCATACGCTTGGAAAATCACCCCGGTGCTTTGGCTGAAATGGGAGAGGCGCTTGGGCGCGCCGGTGTGAGCGTCGAGGGCGGCGGCGCATTTGTTGTCGATGACAAAGGCATCGCGCATTTTCTTTTCGAAGACTCCGTTGCCGCCCGCAAAGCTCTCG
>Ga0247727_10011388_pt1 | contig 15539 bp, 18 predicted proteins | sample WisWelCaveWW1625_FD_202498 | JGI IMG/M metagenome (GOLD analysis project Ga0247727, IMG submission 202498) | Biofilm microbial communities from Wishing Well Cave, Virginia, United States - WW16-25 | ecosystem: Environmental > Aquatic > Deep subsurface > Groundwater > Cave microbial mat | place...
TAACATGGGGCAACCAGGGATCACTAATAGTCAATGGGACAGCAGCAACGGCGTGTGGGAGCATGGGGTGAGCGCGCTCGTACGAACGGATCCCGACAAGTTGGTTGAAACTCATCGTTCCTATGCGCATGCCATAGCGGCGGAAATGTGCCGCAAACTGCCGCCCAACCTGGAGCGGGAGGAGATCCAGGCGGTCGCGGAGCTGGGTCTGGTGGAGGCGGCGCAGAGCTTCGATCCCAGCCGCGGCGTCCTGTTCAAGACCTTCGCCTACTATCGGATACGCGGCGCCATCCTGGACTCGCTCAGCAAGATCGGGGGCCTGTCGAGAACCCAGTGCCAGCGCTATCGGTTCGAGCAGGGGGCCAACGAGTACATGAAAGAGTACTCCTCTGCCCCTCCGGGGCGAGCGGACCTGGCTGAGGAATACCAGGAGATTAAGGATCTGGCAGGCTCGGTGTTGAGCAGCTATATGCTGTCTGTGCAGGGGGCGGAGCGGGAGGTGGCCGAGAGCCTGGAGAAGTCACCGGAGAACCTGCTGCTCGACCGGGAGGATCAGGAGCGGGTGCGGCGGGCTCTGGCGCAGCTTCCGGAAAAGAACCGTCAAGTGCTGGAAGACTACTATTTCCGGGATCTAAACCTGCAGGAGATCGGAGGGAAACTCGGGTTGTCGAAGTCCTGGGTGTCTCGCCTCCACGCCCGCAGCCTGGAAATGATGCGCGATCAGCTCCAGGGAAAAAGCGGCCAGGAGCGCGGCGCCGCCTAGTCACCCCTACCGACGGCAGGAAACATCCTCTGATTCAGAGACGATAACTGGATTGAGCCATGGTGAACCCTGCAATCGGCAAAGCCGGCGCTAAGGCGGTCAGCCTTAAGCAGCAGATCGGGCCGAAAGATCTCGTCAAGCAGGGCCCCTCCAAGTTTGACCAGGTGCGCGCGCGCGCCGAGGACCGCCAACTGGCCGTTCCTTACCAACTGCCGCCGGATGCTCGGTCGGTTACTGCGCCGCAGCGGGCAGCCCTGGAGGGCGACCTGCGCAGGCGGCTGTCGGGGGCAGGGACTCGTGCGCCGCAGGGGATCTTCAAGACGCAGATGAAGACCGCCCAGCAGGGCATAGTCGATCTGAATCGACAGGTCAGCGCGATTCCGCGAACGCCGCACTTCGAGCCGCTTCGCGCGCGGCTGACCAGCATCGAAGCGCAGTTCAAGGACTCCGGCAAGTTGCTCAATGGCCTGGGCAGTCTGGACAGTCCCCAGGACATGCTGAAGGTCCAGGTCCAGATGTACATGCTGACTCAAAACATCGAGCTGATGTCGAAGGTGGTCGAGCAGGTCAACGCCGGCGTCAAGCAGCTTCTGCAAACGCAGGTGTAGCGGCGCGCGGGCCGCCCAGGAGAAAGGAACGACGATGGGAAACCGCCGGGTGCTGGCTGGATGGCTCCTCGCCTTGTCGCTGTCGCTGGCCGGCTGCCGGACTCGCGAGCTGCAGACCGGTTTGAGCGAGCAGGAGGCGCAGGAGATCATTGTGCTGCTGGCGCAAAATCACGTCCAGGCGGAGCGGAAGCGGGAGGTCGGGGGCAAGGAAGGGGAGGCTGCGGCCTGGACGGTGAACGTGGCGGGCGGCGATCAGACCCTGGTATCGGCATGGCGGATCCTGCAGCACCACGGGCTGCCGCGGCAGAAAGTGAAGGGGCTGGAAGAAGTGTTTGCCAAGTCCGGGCTGATTCCCACGGCGGGCGAAGAACGGGCGAGGCTCATGGTCGGCCTGGCCGGCCAGATCAGCAAGACCCTGAACTCGCTTTCCGGGGTCGTCTACGCCGGCGTTCACGTGTCCTTGCCGGAGAACAATCCCTTGGCCGACAAGAAGGACAAAACGCCAGCGACCGCAGCCGTGCTGCTCCAGTATCAGGGTCCGCAGGCGCCGCTGGCGGAGGAGGAAGTGAAGAAGTTGGTGGCCCATGGAGTGGAGGGGCTGCAAGCGGATAAGGTGACGGTAGTGATGAAGAGGGTGGAGGTGAAGCCCCTGCCCCAGACGCGCTGGTATCTGCAAAGCGAGGCGCTCCTGGTGGCGGCCATGAGCGTGATGACCCTTACCGCCATCGGCGCCCTGGCCCTGGTGGCGCGCGCCGGCGTGCAGAGGGCCAGGATCCTGAGCTTGCAGAAGCAGCTTCAGGCGGCTCTACAGCGGCCGCAACTGACCACGGAAGGTGGAGAGCGAGGTTGAGCGACGACACGTTCGTTTACTTCGGCCGGCTCAGAGACCCGGAGCTGACCAGCCGCCTGCTGAACCTGCTCCCCCCGGACCGGCGGGACCGCCGGCAGGTCTTGCTGCAGCAGACCTCGGACCTGCCGGAGGCGGAATTGCGGAGCCGGCTGAAGCGTCTGCGGGAGTCGGAGTGGCGGCGGAGGTGGAGCGTCGCTGACCGCCGGGCCGGCGGGCGGTTGCGCGCCCTGCCCCTCCGCGTTCAGAGCTGGATCTGGAGGCGGGCCGAGGAATCGCATGGACGAGAAGATCATCAAAGCTAGGACGCCCGCCGATGCGCTGCCCTCCTCGGCCCGAGTCGTAAAGGCAGAAGTGTACGAGGCCTCACGGGAGGCCGAGCAGATCCTGATTCGCGCCCGGCGAGAGGCGGAGGTCATCCTGGCTGAGGCCGGAGGCCAGGCCGAGGCCGCTCGCGAGGCGGCCCGGCAGCAGGGATACCAGGAGGGGCTGTCGCACTGGAATCAGGCCTTGGCCGACGCCCTGGCGGCGCGCGAGAACCTGCTCCTGGATGGCCAGCAGGAAGTCGTCCGCCTCGCCGTCCGGGTCGCTGAGAAGATCATCGGCGAACAGATCCGCGCGGACCCGGGCACTGTCGTCAGCATCGTTCGGGAAGCGCTGAAGAGTGTCGGCCGGGAGCGATCCCTCACCATCCAGGTCAACCCCCAGCACGTGGAGGAGGTCCGCTCGCGTATGGAGCGCCTGCAGGAAGCGCTGGGGACCGGCCGCCAGATCCAGGTCCAGCCCAGCCCCGCGGTGTCCATCGGCGGCTGCGTCGTGGAGAGCGAGTTGGGCGTGATCGATGCCCGGTTGGAAACACAGCTCCAGTGCCTGGAGGAAGTCATGCTGCGGGCCGCCAAACGATCATGACCAGCCGCCTCATCGACATCTCCAAGTACCTCGAGCAGATCGACCGCGCCTGTCCCGTGCAAGTGAAGGGCCGCGTGAAAGAAGTCATCGGACTGGTGGTGAAGGCCACCGTGCCCGAGGTGTGGGTGGGGGAACTGTGTCTGATCCACAGCCCCCGCTCTCGTGTTCCGGTGAAGGCCGAGGTGGTGGGTTTTCACGAAGGCGACGTTCTGCTGATGCCGCTGGGCGACCTGATGAACATCGGCCCGCAGAGCGAGGTGATTCCGACCGGGAACTGCCTGACCGTGCAGGTCGGGGAGGGGCTGCTGGGCCGGGTTTTGAACGGCCTGGGAGAACCGATGGACGCCGAGCAGAAGGGACCCCTGGCCTGCGATCAGGAGTATCCGGTCTATGGGTATCCGCCCGACGCGCTGCGCCGGGAGCGCGTCACCAAGCCGATCTCCATCGGCATCCGCGCCATCGACTCCCTGTTGACCTGCGGCGAGGGACAACGCATCGGCCTGTTCGCCGCCGCCGGGGTGGGCAAGAGCACGCTGCTGGGCATGATCGCCCGCAATACCGAGGCCGAGGTCAACATCATCACCCTGGTCGGCGAGCGGGGACGCGAGGTCCGCGACTTTCTGGAGCAGGATCTGGGCCCGGAGGGGTTGAAGCGCTCGGTGGTGGTTTGCGCCACCTCCGACAAACCGTCCCTGGTGCGCCTGAAAGCCGCTTTTGTGGGCACCGCCATCGCCGAGTATTTCCGGGACCAGGGAAAGAAGGTCATGCTGATGATGGACTCGGTGACCCGCTTTGCCCGCGCCCAGCGGGAAGTGGGGTTGGCCTGCGGCGAGCCGCCGGCCCGCGCCGGCTACACGCCCTCCGTCTTCGCTGAGCTTCCCAAGCTGCTGGAACGCGCGGGCAATTCCGAAAAGGGCTCCATTACCGCTTTCTACACCGTGCTGGTGGCCGGCGACGACATGAACGAGCCGGTGGCCGACGAGGTCCGCTCCATCCTGGACGGGCACATCATCCTTTCCCGCGAGCTGGCCGCCCAGGGACATTATCCGGCCATCAACGTCCTGGAAAGCGTGAGCCGGGTCATGAGCGCGGTCACCGACCGGGAGCACCGCCAGGTGGCCACTCGCCTGCGGGAGACCCTGGCCACCTACGAGAAGAACAGGGACCTGATCCTGATCGGCGCCTATGAGCAGGGATCGGACCCCCGCGTCGATGACGCGATCGACAAGATCGAGCGGGTTAACGCCTTCCTCAAGCAGGAAACAGGCGAAAAGATCAGCTTTGAGGAGACCGCGGCCAGCCTGAAAGAGATCTTTGGACAAGGGCGGGGCTGATCCGGGATGGCGACGTTCAAGTACCGGCTGCAGCCGCTGCTGGATCAGAAGATTCAACGGCAAGAGGAGGCGGAGAAGACCTTGGCCGCGCGGATCCGGGAGCTGGCCGCCGAACAGCGGAAGCTGAAGGAGCTCGAGCAGCGGCAGCGCGAGCTGGCCGTCAAAAAGCAAACTCGCCGGCGAGAGATCCTGGTCCCGCGGAGCGGCGAATCGGTTAGCGGAGGTGAAGTGCAGCGGCGGAGCGAATATCTGCAGGGCCTGGAGGCGGACCTGGAGCAAGCCCGTGGCGCGGTTCTGGCCCAGGATCTGACGGTCGAGGAAAGCAAAGAAAGGCTGGCGCAGGCGAGACGGAATCTCACCGCGTGCTCCCGGCAGGTCGAGATTCTTAAAAAGCACCGGGACAAGCTCGAGCAACGCTTCCGCCGCGAGATAGAGCGGAAAGAGGCGCTCGAGCTGGACGACGTCGGCAACACTCTGTTTCTTTCCCGGAGGTCTGGTCATGAGAGTCCCTGAAACTCCGAGCTCTTCCCCGAACACCAGCCGGCCGGCCAGGACCGAAACGCGAAAGCCGGAAAAGTCCAAATCGTTCTCCAAGATCCTTCAGAGGAGCGGTCCCTCGGGCGAGACGCCGGAGCAAGCTCAGGACCGCTCTCCCGCCGGAAAGAAAGCCGAAGGCCACCCAGCGTCGCGGCGGCAGCCGCCTTCGGGCGGGAGCGAAGACGAGAAGCGGCCGCTCTCCGAGACCGTCGAGAAGACGTCCGAGGAAGCGGTTTCCACGAAAGGGAAGTTCCAGCTTGTGTCGGAGCCGCCGCCGGTTCCGCAGCCGCTGGCTGGCCCGTGGCCGTCGTCGCCGCCCCAAGTTCAGGAAACCGAGGGGCCTCGAGGCGCGCAGCCGGCCCGCGTGATCGACAGTCTGGTCCAGGAGATTGTCGCCGGAGTCAACGCCGCGGGCGCCGAGGAAGTGCAGATCCAGCTCCAATCCAGCACTCTGGAAGGCCTGCGCATTCATATCAGCAAGGAAGAAGGCAATCTCTCGGTTCAATTCTTTAGCCGCTCTGAGGAGGTGTCCGGCCTGCTTTCGCGGAACCTGGAGTCGCTGGCCTCGGGACTGGCCGCGCGTGGGCTGGCCGTGGGAGCCCTCCAGGTTCAAACCAGCCCGGCGCCCCTGCGCAGGGAGGAGTCCGGCCGAAGCCAGGATCGACGGGGCCGTCAGGGAGGCCAAGGACGGCAGCGGCGCGGAGGAGGCCGAGGATGACGGGCGCCCGTGTCCTGCCCCGCGCCCGCGCTGCGTCATGACCAGCCAGGCTTTGCCCTTCCTGTTCCCGGGCCTGCCATCCTTCACCCGCGAAGAAGTGCGGCTGTGGAATTGGTACTGCCGTTTCTTTCCCGATCTGGGGGACTGGCGATCCTGGGCCGCGCAGGTGTTCGGGCAGCTCCTGGAGGCGCCCGCTGGAGAAGAGATCCGCCTGAGGCAGGGCAATTCCCTCGAGCCGCAGCAAGGGGAGAAAACCTACACTTTCGCGAAGGCGGAAATCTGCTTTGGGCGCGATCCGGACAACGATGTTGCCTTGCCCTCGAAAGCCATCGCGCGGCGTCACGCCCGGCTGTTCTCTCGGTCCGGGCAAATCTGGCTGGAAGACCTGGGGAGCTCGCCGGGCGCCTATGTGCGCAACAAGAAAGTGCCGCCGGGTCAGCCGCAGGCACTCGAGAATGGCGACTCGTTCATCATTTTTCCGTACACCTTCACGGTCGAGGCCGGGATCCGCTGGAGGCGCGAATCCCGCGTGGAACTCTCGCCGGCGCGGGTGGAGGGCGTTTCCTGGGGGTCATTCCTGGCCGGGGCGGCGGTCGATTCGGTCAGCTTCCGCGTCGGAGTTCACCCCACCGGCGGCGCCGCGTGCCTGGAGGTGAACCGCCGTTTTCTCGAAGAAGTGTTGATCCGGATGTTGAAACCAGCGGGTCTGGAGCCGGGGGCCCCGGGGATGACCGCCTGGGACGAGGATCTTTTCGAGTTCTTGGTCCTGGCGTTGCTGGAGAGGGCCCAGCAGGACTTGGCCTTCCCATTCCAGTTCGCACAGGGTCCCGGCGGCAGCCGGCCGGAGTGTTTACCGCCCGACCGCGGCCTGGCTCTGTGTTTTTCCGTGGGTCTGACCCAGCTTACCGGCGCTTTTCGGGTATTTCTGCCGTTCGGGTTGCTGGAGTCGATGCAGCAGGCGGCCCCCACGGGGGCCCAACCGTCGCTGCCACGGTCGGTGAGCTGGAGGTTTCCGGTTTCGGCGGGGTACGTGGAGTTGACCGCCGAAGAGATCGGCCGTTTGGAACCGGCCGACATTCTGCTATTCATCGCTGCGCCGGCGCTGCTATGGCCAGCAAACCCGGGCCGGGGATGGAAGGCCTCCCTAGCCGCCGACAACCCTTGGAGGGTTGTCCTCGATAACTACTTCGAAAGGAGTTTGCGAATGCCAGATGGCGCCGACGCCGAAGCGGACGGGCTGGCCTCGGGTTCACCCGACCTGGGACAGTTGCCTATCCGCGTGCAGGTGATTCTGGGAGAACACGAACTGACCCTGGGAGAAGTCAACAGCCTCGCGCCGGGCACGATTCTGGAGTTGAACGCCGGCAAGTCGGATCCGGTGGGGCTGGCCGTGAACGGAAAACTCATCGGCCAAGGCGAGCTGGTGGAGGTCTCCGGCAAGCTGGGAGTGAAGATCCTTGGCTGGAGGACTGTTTGACGCCGGCGCTGTACCTGCTGCAGACGCCAGCCGACCAGGTCAGCTCGCTGAACCGCCAGGTGATGGACTACCTTCAACTGATCCTGGTGTTGGGCGCCGTCCTGCTGTTGGCCTACCTGACGCTGCGGTTCTGGCTGCCGCGGATGGCGGGCCTGCCGCGGGCTTCCTCCGGGCCCATTCAGGTGGTGGCGCGCCTGGGTCTGGAACCGCGAAAGAGCCTGTACGTCATCAAGACCGGCGCGGAGTTCTTCCTGATCGGAACCTCCGAGTCGGAGATCCATTATCTGACCGGGCTGGACCCCGCCGGCATCGAGCCATTGCTGGCTCAGGCGCCGGAGAAGCGCCAGACGGGGAGCGAGTTTTTGAAGGTGCTGAAGGGTTTGAGAAACCGGGGCGGCGCCTGAGCCGAGGAGCGGGACCATGAAACGTCTGCTGCCGTTGTTTGCCCTTTGCGCGGAGGGGGCCTGGGCCCAAGCCCCGCCGGGGGCCTCGCAAATGCCCAACCCGGTGGTCATGCTGATCGTGCTGGGCGCCTTGTCGCTGGCGCCTTTCGTGCTGATCATGTTGACCTCCTTCGTGAAGATCTCGGTGGTGCTTTCCATCCTGCGCAGCGCCATCGGCGCTCAACAGGTGCCTCCCAACCAGATCATTACGGGCCTGGCTTTCGTGCTCACCATCTTCATCATGGCGCCGGTGGCGCGGGAGATGTACAACTCGGCGGGGACTATTCCCAACTCCAGGGATATCTTCTCGGAGCAGAGCGTGAAAGGCGTTTACGACGCTGGCCGGGAAGGCAAGGAGCCGCTGCGGAAGTTTCTCTCCCGGCACGCTCACGCCGCGGACCGGGTGCTGTTCATGGAGCTGGCGGCCAAACTGGAGCCGGCCGGGGCGGGCCCTCTGGACAAGGAAGCCTTTCAGGTCTTGATACCGGCCTTTGTCACCAGCGAGCTGAAGGAGGCGTTTCAGATCGGCTTCCTGGTGTTTGTGCCCTTCATCATCATCGACATGGTGGTGGCCAACATTTTGCTGGCCATGGGCATGTCCATGCTCTCGCCGAGCGTGATCTCGCTGCCCTTCAAGCTGCTTCTGTTCGTGCTGGTGGACGGCTGGTTCCTGGTGGTGCGGGGGCTGGTGGCCAGCTATGTATAGGCGGGAGGGATAAATGAGCCCGGAGGCGATTGTCCGCATCGTGCGCGAGGCGCTGATCCTGATTCTGCTCGTGTCGGCGCCGGCCATGCTGGCCAGCATGCTGGTGGGATTCCTGGTGAGCCTGTTCCAGGCCACCACGCAGATCCAGGAGCAGACTCTGAGCTACGTGCCCAAGCTGATCGCGGTGTTTTTGACCCTGGCCATCGCCGGACCCTGGATGCTCACCCAGACGGTGCGGTTCACGCGCATCCTGTTCGACAGCATAGCGCTGGTCAGATAGGCGGAGGGCATGGGAATTCTGCAGGCGCTGCAGCGGATCCTGAACAACCTGGGATTCCAGACTGACGTGAACATGTTTTTCGTGTTGTTCGCGCTGGCCGTGGCGCGCATCGTGACCGCGGTGAGCCTGTCGCCGTTTCTGGGAGGCACGGCCGTGCCCGCCAGGGTAAAGATGGGCCTGTCGGTGATTCTGGCCGCGCTGCTGTACCCCAGTCTGGCCGCCCAGGCCGCTATCGGCGACATCAGCCCGCTGATGCTGGTGGGACTGCTGGTCAAAGAGGCCATGATCGGGGCCACCATCGGAGTCGTCTGCCAGTTGATCTTCTACGCCGTGCAGATGGCCGGCATCCTGATCGACACCCAGCGGGGCATGAACCAGATCGCGTTCTTCGCTCCGCAGCTTCCCGGACACACCTCGGTGCTGGGGCAACTGAAGTTCCAGGCGGCGCTGGCCCTGTTCCTGTCCCTGGGGGGACATTTGCTGTTCCTGCGCGCCCTGCACTCGAGCTTCCAGCAGTTGCCGCTGGCGGCCTTCCCGCAGTTTCAGGCCGGGCTGGCTGGGCTAACCGAGCAGTTGATCCGCATCAGCGCGGGGACGCTGGTGGTGGCCGTGCAGTTGAGCGCCCCCGTGCTGCTCGCGCTGTTTCTGGTCGATGTGGCCTTCGGCGCGATCGGGAAGGTGGCGCCGCAGGTCCATGTTCACAACGAGAGCCAGCCGGTCAAGGCCATGGCCGGGCTGGTGATTGTCTTTCTGACCGCCGCTCTGCTGCTGGGGCGACTGCAGACGCATTTCGTGGAAATGATCCGGCACATCTCCGAGGTGCTGGCGCGGATCGCTTGAGGACCTCCTACGGCCATGTCCGGAGAAAAGACCGAGCCGCCTACCCCAAAACGCCTCCGGGAGGCCCGCAAGAAAGGACAGGTTTCGAAGAGCAACGACCTGACCCAGGCTTTCCTGTTCCTCACTGCCGCCGGAGTCCTCTCGGTTGGCGGAGGGGCCTACGTCGCCGAGCTGCGGGAGCTCATGGGGGACTTCTTTCGTCCCGAGCTGCTGCACGGGGAGATGCGCCACGACGAGATGCTGCACCTGACCGGCTACGCCTGGGCGCGCTTCCTGTTGTTGTCGGCGCCGCTTTTGGGGGCTCTGTTTGTGGTTTCCGCGGCCGTCAATTTCCTGCAGGTCAACGTGCTGTTCGCCCCGGAGGTGATCAAACCCAAGCTGGACAAGCTCAATCCGCTGAAAGGGTTTCAGAACATTTTCCTGAAGGCGCGAACCTACCTGGATCTGGTCAAAAACCTCATCAAGCTGGCGGTGATCGGGTTTCTTGCCTATCACACCATCGAGGGCTCGCTGCGCGACGTCGTCCTTTCGGCCCGCGCCAGCGTCCCCCAGAGCGCGGAAATGGCTGCGGAGCTGCTGTTCCGGCTGCTGTTCCGCATCGGCGGCGTCTTTTTGGTCATCGGGGCCGTCGATTACATGCTGCAGAAGAAGCAGTACCTCAAGGGCTTGAAGATGAGCAAGTACGAGGTCCAGAAGGAGTATAAGGAAGAGGAAGGGGACCCGCACGTCAAGCACATGCGCAAGCAGCTTCACGAGGAGCTGCTGGCCGAGGGCATGATGGAGAATGTCCCCAAGGCCCAGGTGGTGGTAGTGAACCCGACCCATCTGGCCATTGCTGTCCGGTACGAGGAAAACACGATGAACGCCCCGCAGGTGACGGCAAAGGGGCAGGTACTCATGGCGCAAAAGATCGTCGAGCTGGCGAAGAGGCATCGGGTGCCCATTCTGCGTAACGTTACCCTGGCGCACAGCCTGTTCGAGCTGGAGGTGGGCCGGGAGATCCCGGAAGACCTTTACGAGGCGGTGGCCGAAGTGTTGAACTGGGTCTACCAATTGGCGCGGACGGAAGCGCCGAGCGGGGCCTGAAGCGGAGAAACCGATGCGAGTTCGCTATACGTTGCCCGGGCTGCTGCCGGCGCCTGCGCCGGAGACGACGGCGGGGGCGCCGGCGGGCCCGTCGTTTCAAAATCGTCTTCGCCGCCTGTCCGTGGCCATACCGGTCCCCTGGAGCCAGACGCTGCGTCTGGATCGGCCTCCGGCCGGGGGCGGCTTCATCGGACCACCACCACGACCCGCCACGCTGGAGACGCGTGACGCCGCCTCCGAGCGGGTGCGCTGGAGAAGCCTGCTCGATCGGCACAGCCGGCTGTTCGAGGATCCGGCGGCGCTGGGAGCGGCCATGGGCGCCGCCGGCAGCCGCGAGATGGCCAGCGTCCAGCGGATGCTGGCTCTGCTCCAGAGATTCCGCGAGCTGGAAGACGCCGTGATTGCGCGTCAGATAGCAGAGGGCCAGTTTTAGTCATGCCACTGTTGGGGTGGAGCGAAGAGGACGTTTACGTGGTGGCCGAGCGGGCCTACTCGCTGTATCTGCAGGGCCGGCACGGGGAAGCGGCCGTGGTTCTGGAGGGGGTGTGCGTTTTGGACCCGGGCAACCGGTATGCGGCCCACGCGCTCGCCGCCGTGTGTCTGGCCAGGGGACAGGCGGAACGGGCCTTGCTGCACCTGGACCGCTGGCTGGACGGGCATCCGGCGGACCGGGAGGCCCGCGCCCGCCGGGGCGAGGCCCTGCTGGCGCTCGACCGGATCGAGGAGGCGCGCCGGGAATGGGAGATCCTGCGCCGCGGGCCGTCCATTCCGGAAGCCAGGCGGTTTCAATTGCGCCTGCAGGCCGCTTCGGCGGCGTGGCCGGCGGAAGCAACCGGGAACGCCGGCTTACGATAATTCACTTAGATTGGGAAAACAAACCCAATCGGAAGACAAATCAAAAAGGAGACGAAGCAAATGCCAGCAGCAATACCGTTAGTAGGCAGTCTGCTGAGCGGTCCCGTGGGCGGCGTGGTCAACAGCGTCGTGGGCGGGATTGCCGGCAACCTGGGCGCGGGCGGCGCCGGCGGCGCCGGCGGTCCCGGCGGCATCTTCGGCAACCTGCTCGGAGGGATCGGAAAGTCCTTCGGCAAGCTGTTCGGGAGAAAGAAGAAGAAGCGCCACCACCAGTGCCAACCCAAGCCGCAGTGCTGCTCGCAGCAGCACATTCAGTTCCCCACCCAGCAGAACCCGCTGGGGCAGTTGGGGAATCTCGGCGACGTCCTGGGAGGCTTGGTCAAGATGTTGCAGGACTTGATCGGCAAGCTGACCGGTTCGACCGCGGGCGGGGCGGCCGGAGCCGCCGGAGCCGCCGGAGCAGCCGGAGCCGCGGCTGGTGCGGCAGCCGGCGCCACGGGCAGCGGGACCCCGGCGGGGAGCGCTTCGGGGAAGGGCGAATATGCCGCCCTCAACAGTCTTCAGGGTGAAGTTGACAGCCTGAAAGAGAAGCTCAAGAGCGGCAAGGCCACGAGAGGCGAAGAGCTGGACTTTCAGGAAAAGTCGTCGCAGCTCACCCGGCTCTTCGAGATGCTGTCCACGATGATCAGGCAGCAGTCCGACATGACGAAGACTGCCATTCAGAACATTCGATAGGAGACCACTATGGCACAAGCACTCGCAACCGTACCGGAGAACGCCCTGGAGAAAGTGATCGCCGGCGAACTCCCTTTCAACGTCTACTTCGGCTTCAACAGGGGCCAGCTCGACGCGATGGCGGCTCTGGGCTTCAACCTCTACGAGCAGGGCCGCAACCGGGACGCCGAGAGAATCTTCAAGGGTCTGATCGCGCTCGACAGCAAGCTCTTCTACGGCTATGCCGGAATGGGCGCCATGGCTCTGTCGGAGGAGAAGCTGGACGAAGCCCTCTCCTACCTGCGCAAGGCGGCGGAGCTGGAACCGAACGACCCGACCATCCACGCCAACCTCGGAGAGACCCTGCTTCGGCAGGCCAAGTTCGACGAGGCGGCGGCTGAGTTCGAGAAGGCTCTGGCCCTCGACGCGGACGAGGATGATCCTGGCGCCAACCGCGCCCGGGCCATCATCGATGGCATGGAGATCGTGGTCAGCGAGCTGACCCGGCTCCAGAAGGCGGCCGGCCAGGCCTGATGACTGAAGGCTAGCGCCGGAAACGCGGAAGTGTGAAGCTTCCGCGGGTCCGGCGTGCTTTTCCAAGGATTGTTATGCGGATTCAGAAGCCCTCCAGCTCAGTGCCTCCGCTGAAACCCGCCGAACCGGCAAAACCGGCAGAGGCCCCGGCGGCGGCGCCGCCGCCCGAGCAAACACCGGAGCGCGCGGCGGGGCAGCCGGTTGGAACGCCCGCCCTGAAGGAGTCCGAGCAGCGGCTGGAGGCGCAGATGCTCAAGGCTCAGCTCAGCTCGGCCCCCAACTTCACCCCGCTCCAGGCCAGGAGCGCGCCGCCGTCGCCTTGGGGTCCGCCGCCGGTCGATCACACCGACCCGCAGATCGTCGCGAACTTTCAAGCTCGGCTCGACTACCTGAAGGCCAACGGATTCAGCGGCGAGGCCACGATCCGCTTGGTTCGCATGATGCCGATTCCTGGTTTTCCCCCGCCGCCCCCCATCCCCTACGCGGTCTTTACCTGGCCCGGCAGAAACAGCGAGGAATCGGTGCACGACCTTGGCCTGTTCCTCAGGAACCCGGAGGTCACTCTCACCGAACTGAAGAACCACTTCCAGTTCGGCGATCCCAGGGTCTACACGCCGTTCGTGGAGGCCAAGCCCCCGGAAGCCGCCCCCAAGCCTCCCACCCCTCCGCCGCAGCCGGCCAACCCGATCGGATCCGAGATCACGAAGGGGTCCGGCACTTTCCTGCCCCGCCCCGGCGACACGCTCGCCAACGGGGCGCTGTATGTCGCCCCCAACGGGGAGCGCTACGAGAAGGTGGTTCGCCAGACGCCATTTGGCGCCCAGTCCTGGTGGAAGAGGCTGCCGTAACTGTCGTGCGTGGCTGACAAATCGTGGCCCCCAGGAGCCGCCATTCCCGCGTTGTTCTAATGAGGGCGGCCGTGACCCAACCAATCTTCAGCCAGAGCCCCTGGATGAGCCCGGTAAAAACCGGGGAAACCCTGGTCGGCCGCTACGAGATCCAGCAACTGGTAGGCATGGGTGGTTCTAGCTGGGTGTATCAGGCCCGGGATTCGCTGGTCGGAGAAGTGATGGCATTGAAGGTGCTCCGGCCGTTCCTGGCGCAAGATCCTCGCCTGGTCGGGAAATTCAAGCAGGACGTTCTGCTGGCGCGCAAGCTGGTTCACCCCAATGTCATCCGCATTTACGATATCGGCGAGCACGAGGGGCTGCTGTTCATCTCCATGGAGTTCATCGAAGGCCGGACCCTGGCCGACCTGCTTGCGGAACGCCGGCGTTTTTCGGCGCCGGAATTCTTCGACGTATTCCGCCCGTTTTGCAGCGCCCTCTCGTACGTGCACTCGCAGCAGATCTTGCACTGTGACATCAAGCCGACGAACCTGATGTTCGACGCTAACAGTGTTCTCCGGCTGATGGATTTTGGAATTGCTCGCCGCGTGGCCGCCGATCAGACCCAGGGTCTTCCCCTCGGCACTCCCGCCTATACGGCTCCCGAGGTGCTGCAGGGCCGCCCGGCAACCGCCGCCTCCGACATTTATGCGGCCGGAAGGATGTTCTATGAGCTGCTGGCCGGAAAGAAGCCGTCCGGACAGCCCCCGTCCGGCGCGCCGGCCGACCTGCGCCAGGCCGTTCCAGGCGTGCCCGCGGACCTGGCGCTGCTGGTCGCCAAGTGCGTGGAGCCGGACCCTGACCGGCGCTTTTCCACAGTCGAGGATATGGCGCGGGCGGCGGCCGGGATCGACCAGCGGGTTGTCCGCAGAGCGTGGACGAAAACACTGGCGGACCTTTTCGCCGCAGACCCGCCGCCGCCGCCTTCCCTGCTTCCCACATTCCGGGAGGCAGTGGAGCGGCTGGCCCAGGTCCATGCAGTGAAGAAGTTTCACCGCGGACTCTCTCCGATGACCATTCGTTTGGGAGTGAGCGGGCGCCTGGACATCGAGACCTTCGACTCGCCGCCGGCCGCTTCCGAAGCCCTGGGACAGCCTCAATATGCCTCCCCGGAGATGTTTGGGGAAGGCTTCGGCGACGATTCCGGATCGCGGGTGGCCAGCGACATCTACATCCTCGGATTCATCTTTTACGAGATGGCGCTTGGCCGGAGACTTTTCCGGTCCGAGTTCGCGGAGGTCTACCAGGGGGAAGCAGACTTGCAGTGGCTGAGTTGGCACGGCAACCGGGAAGCAAAGGCTCGGGAGTTGCGAGAACTGCTGCCGGGCTTTCCCACTCCCCTCTCCGAGCTGATAGCGAGGATGATGAGCAAGAACCCCGGGCAGCGGGCGGTGAGCTTCGAGGAGATCGTGAACGATCTGGCCCGGGCCCAAGAGCGGTCGGCGCCTACTATGGTCATGGAACGGCCAAGGAAGCCGCCGCAGGCTTGGAGTCTGGCGGTCAAGCTCGCCGGTCTCCGTTCGACCGTGCGCGCGAAGCTTGCGTCGGCGGCGAAGCCTCCGGCAGCCGTTCGAAAGCCAGGCCCTCGGCGGGCGCTTCCGGCCGGCTCATTCCGCGGGATGGCGATTGGCGGGGCAGCGGCCGTGCTGCTGATCATCGCGATCGTCCTGGCCCCCCGCCTCCGGCGAGGCAAGCCGCAGGCGTCGGCCGCGCCCCCGCTGGTCGAAGTGCGCACCATGCCCCCGGGGGCGATGATCCGCATCGACGGGCGCGAGCGGGGCGTCTCGCCGCTGACCGGAATGCAGTTATCCCCCGGCCCGCACCGGGTGGAGGCGCAACGGGAGGGGTACCAGCCGGCAGCCACGTCGGTGACGGCAAACCCCGGCGTCCTGGTGACGGTCGAACTGGCCCTGCAGCCCCTGGCCCAGGTAGTCCGGATTCACACGGACCTGGAATCGGGCACGGTGGCGCTGGATGGCCGGCCGGCCGGGGAGTTGCAGG
>Ga0247727_10011389_pt1 | contig 15537 bp, 14 predicted proteins | sample WisWelCaveWW1625_FD_202498 | JGI IMG/M metagenome (GOLD analysis project Ga0247727, IMG submission 202498) | Biofilm microbial communities from Wishing Well Cave, Virginia, United States - WW16-25 | ecosystem: Environmental > Aquatic > Deep subsurface > Groundwater > Cave microbial mat | place...
CGGCGAGTGCGTCGTTGATCTGCTTTGCGATCGGCTTGCCTTCGCGGAAGTGCCACGCTTGTATTTCAACGGAGAGTCCGGCGACTTGGAGTTCCGCGGCGATCCACTCGGCCCACTCGCGGTCGCTGCTGCGATAGCTGATAAAGAAGTCTTTCACCGGCTTCACCCCCCGGAGGAGTCTGTTCGGGTATTTAGGTTACCGCGTGGGCCGCGAGATCGCGAGCGGAATCCGGCCGATTCGCCAGCCGGGGCCCAATGGGTGGGACGAGTCGCGGACGATGCGCTCGAGCGCGTCGCGCGATCGGAATTCGTGCCGGCTGGCGTTCGGGCGTTGAATGCGGATCGCACGCGTCTAGAATGGCGGACGATCTGTAGCAAGGAGTCACGCATGATGCTTGTCGAATTCAGCATGTCGCCGCTCGGCAAGGGCGACAGCGTCAGCGAATACGTCGCCCGGTCCGTCGAGATCGTCGAACAGAGCGGCCTCGATTATCGGCTGCACGCGATGGGCACGATCGTCGAAGGCGACTGGGACCAAGTATTTGGCGTGGTCAAGCAGTGCTTCGAGCGGATGAGTCAGGACTGCGACCGCGTCACGCTGACGATTAAGGCCGACTTCCGTCGCGGCCATTCGGGCCGGCTTGAAAAGAAAGTTCGCAGCGTTGAAGAGAAGCTCGGCCGGAAACTCGACACCGCATGAGCCAGACCTACATTCCCGTCCTCATTAGAAAAGGAGAGATTCATGAACCGGCGACCTGTGATTCGATTGTTGGCTGCGGCCGCGCTCGCCGCGTGTGTCGCGCTGCCCGCTCGTGCCGACGACAAGAGCGACGCCGTGCTCAAGGCGGCGTTCAAGAAGCTCGGCGATGCCAAGACGATGACCGCCGACATTACTTGCGTGATCAAGGTTGAAGTGCTGCCGCAACCGATCGAGCTGAAGGGCACGATCGTCGCCATGAAGCCGAACTTCTTGCGCGTCGAAGTGAAAGGCGAAGTGCCGGGCGTCGGCGAAATCCAGCAGGTCTTTGCCGCCGACGGCAAGGATTACTATTCGTACAACCGCTCGGCCAACGTCTGCCTGAAGGCGAAGCTGGACGCGAAGCCAAAGGAATTCCTCGGCATGTGGGAGGCTGAAATCGATGCGTTCTTCGGTGGCGAGGAGTCGGCGAGCAAGCTCGAAACGTCGTCGTCGGGCGTCGAAAAGGTTGGCGACGTCGAGTGCGACATCGTGAAAGTGCAGACCAAGTTCCCCGACGGGTTGCCGAGGACGCTGACCTATGCGATCGGCAAGAAGGACCCAATCATTCTTCGCGCGTCGTTTGGCGGACCGGGCGAGGGCCAGCGGGAAGCCCAAACCAACACGCTCAAAAACGTCAAGTTCGGTGTCGAGAAGGAGAAGAAAGATTTCGCGTACGAGCCGCCCAAGGGCGTCCGTGTGATCACGCCGCCGTCGCCGCCGCAATCGGATAAAGACAAGTGAACCAGACAATCACTGCTCGAGCCGCATCGGTACTTCTCAATCGACTCACGGCCATCGTGGGTGCCGATAGCCTGATCTCGTCACCGAGCGAACTCGTCGTCTACGAGTGCGACGGCTACACGATCGAGAAGAACGTGCCGGATGTGGTCGTGTTTCCGACGACGACGGAGCAAGTGGTCGGCGTCGTCAAGGTGTGCAACGAGTTGGACGTGCCGTTCGTGCCGCGTGGGGCAGGGACGAGTTTGGCGGGCGGCACGCTGCCTGTCGGCGGCGGCGTAATGATCACGACCACGCGGATGAAACGGATTCTGGAGATCAACACGCGCGATCGGTACGCCGTCGTCGAGCCGGGCGTGGTGAATCTTTGGCTCACGAACAAGTTGAAAGGGACCGGATTTCACTACGCGCCAGACCCGTCGAGTCAGGGTGCGTGTACGATCGGCGGCAACGTGGCGACGAACTCCGGCGGGCCGCACACGCTGAAATACGGCGTCACGGTGAATCACGTGCTCGGCCTGGAATTCGTGCTGCCCGACGGCCGCGTGGTCGAAACCGGCGGCGTCACGGAAGATAATCCAGGTTACGATCTGACCGGACTGATTGTCGGTTCGGAGGGGACGTTCGGCATCTGCACGAAGGCGACCGTGCGGCTCACGCACGATCCGGAGACGCAACGCACGTTGCTCGGCATTTTCGAGACAGTGGACGAAGCGACGAACACGATATCGGACATCATCGGAGCGGGCATCGTGCCGGCCGCGCTCGAGATGATGGATCGGCTGATCGTCAAGGCCGTCGAGGCCGCGTTCAAGTTCGGATTCCCGCTCGACGCCGGCGCCGTGCTGCTCATCGAAGTGGACGGACTCGCCGCGGGCCTTGATCGCGAGGCCGAGCGGATCACGGCAATCTGCAAACAGAACAAATGCCGTGAAGTCCGCCAAGCCCGCGACGCCGCCGAGAGGGCGTTACTCTGGAAATGCCGCAAGCAGGCGTTCGGCGCGATCGGCCGGCTCGCCAATAGTTACTGCACGCAGGACGGCGTCGTGCCACGCACCAAGCTGCCGCACATCCTGCGCGAGATCACCCGCATTGGCGAAAAGTACTCGATCGCGATCGCCAACGTCTTCCACGCCGGCGACGGCAATATTCACCCGATCCTGCTGTTCGACGAGCGCGACCCGGACCAGACCCGCCGCGTGCTCGCCGCGAGCCACGAGATCCTCGAAGAGTGCATTCGTTGCGGCGGCTCAGTCACCGGCGAACACGGCATCGGCGTCGAGAAGATCGACTTCATGCCGCTCATGTTCTCGCCCGACGACCTCGCCACGATGCTCGCGGTCCGCGACGTCTTCAATCCGTCCGGCCTCTGCAGCCCGTCGAAGATGCTTCCCGGCGGCGCAAAGTGCATCGAGCGAACGTCGGCGGTGCGGGCGGCGATGTGAGCTTTCAGTTGAGTCGAGTCGATTTGGAGTTCAAGTAATGCCATTCGGTCCTGAACTTATCTTGGGCTTCGTCGGACTCTTTCTAGTCCTTTTCTTCGTGGTGATTCCATTCGTTATCGCGCGTGTCGGCGGCTGGGCAGCGCTGGCGGCTGAGTATCGGTTGGTCGGCCAGTTTGAAGGCAAGCGATGGCGATTTCAGGACGTGACGCTGCGCGGCTGGTTCGGCTACAGCGGCGGCGTCGCCGTGGGTGTGAATGCCGAGGGGCTGTATCTGAACACGATTTTCATCGTATCGCACCCGCCGTTGTTCATTCCGTGGGTCGATCTGAGCGTGGCTCGCCGCGAAGTGAAGTTTCTTGGCTTCCGCATCGGCATGGTTGAATTTGCTGCCGCACGCGTGCCCAATGTACGCATCGCGCTCAAAGAGTCACTGCTGAACACGATCGCGAAGGCTGGCGTCGGCGCCGTGCCGACGCACGCCGTGGCGGATTGCGCGTCATTGTTCACGGCAAACTCACCGACGGAACCGCCGGAGTTGCCGCAATGAATTGCGAAATCGACGGCAAGTCGTTCCCGGTCGAGCAGCCGGCATCGGTCGGCGATCTTCGCCAACTCGTTCGCGCCGCGGCAGCCCGCGGGCAGTCAATCTATCCGGTCGGCGGCCGGACCATGCTCGGTTTCGGTCTGCCTCCGACGCGAGACGGCATCGCGCTCGATACGACGCGGCTCGATCGCGTCATCGACTACCCGTCGCGCGACATGACGATCACCGTCGAGGCCGGCATCCGTGTCGCGACCTTGCAGGAAATCCTCCGCGCCGAAGGCCAGCGACTGCCGATCGACGTGCCGCGCGCGGCCGAGGCGACTCTCGGCGGCGCAATCGCAACGAACACGAGCGGCCCGCGGCGCTACGGCTGCGGCACGTTCCGCGATTACGTGATCGGCATCACCGTCGTGGACGCGGCCGGCAACGAGACCAAAGCCGGCGGCCGCGTGGTCAAGAACGTCGCCGGCTACGACTTGTGCAAGCTCTACACCGGCTCGCTCGGCACGCTCGGCATCATCACGCAGGTGACGCTCAAGTTGAAGCCGATTCCGGAAGCAAGCTCGCTGGTGGCCCTCAAGTTCACGGAACTCGCGCCGGCCGCGGCCGCGCTCGACCGCCTGAGTTCTTCCCGCACGCGGCCGGTGGCAATCGATCTGTTGAATCCGGCCGCATCCGAATTCGTGGCCGCACAGAGCGGCGAGGATTTTCGCGGTCGAACAAACCGTTCCCTGCCTTGGAATGTCGTCGTCGGCTTCGAGGAAAACGCCGAGGCCGTTCGCTGGCAGGAGAACCAGTTGATTCAGGAGTCCGCCGAATTCGATCCGTGGAGTGCGGGCTTCACAGGTGAGCAAGCTCAACATCTCTGGAGCCTGCTGATTGCGTTTCAGTCGCTCGACTCGGGGCAGGTCACGTTCAAAGCGAACTTCCTGAACTCGGCGACGGCACAGTTCGTCGAAGCCGCGTCGCGCGAAGACGTCGCATGGTCGATTCAGGCACACGCCGGCAACGGGATTGCCTATGGCCACGCTAGATCGCCTGCCGACTCGGACGCGGCTCGTGGATCGCTCGATCGGCTGCGATCGCTCGCTGTTTCACAGCAGGGCAATCTCGTATTGCGACGCTGCTCCGCCGAATGGAAATCGAAACAATCGGCTTGGGGCGAGTCGCGCGGCGACCGCTGGCTCATGCAGGCAATCAGGCGAAAACTCGATCCTCAAAACCTCTTTAATCCCGGCCGATTCATCTGCGACGGTTGACCCGTCTTGACCGCCGCGGGGAGAGCGATTCATGTTTGGCCGAGAGCCGCCGGAAAGAATCGAATGCGTCGCGATCGTCTTGAAATTGTCGCTTTACGCGATCGGCGCTGCGTTTGGCACATGGCGAGTCATTCACGAACTCGCTACGGCGCACGCCGAGTCCGCACCGACGGTGCTCCACATGGAACGCTTCGCCGCCGACTATCGCGGCCAGCAGTGGCTTGACGTGGTTGGGAGACTTGCGGTCGGCGATCATGTAGTGCGGCCGAGTGCTTCCACAGCCCACGAAGGCAAGAATTTGGCATACGCGTACGTGCCGCTGGTCGAACCCGACTGGCAGCCGCGCGATCCGGTTTGTATGGTTGCGGTCTTTGGACCTGTGTCGCTTGCCGGTGCCGAGCGATTTGCGCTGCAACGAGCGTCGCAGAAATCCGTCACGGGGGTGCTGGCTCCGGCAGGGGCGTTCGATTCGAAACGCCTCTTTCCGTCGCTCAATCTGACGGAATCGGTGCACTTCCTCAACGAAGGAACCACACCGATTGGCCCGGCGGCCGGTTATTTCATGCTCGTGCTCTTCGGCGGGCTGACGTGCATTTGTATTGTGCGTGGCGTGCAAGAGGTGCAGGAGCTGCGAGGCGGCCCGCCACCGCCCGCGCACGGACCTCTGGTTGATGCAGGCCATTAAACATAGACTTGACCCAAGCGATCTTTTGAACCCCGGCCGGTTCGTGTGACGAGCCACGAACGATCGTAGGCGAGGCCCCTGATGCCAGTACTCCGATTGCTTCGCGGTGCCGCGGCCCATCGTAAGTTTTTCGTTGGGCCAGACGGCGCACTTGTCGGCAGGGACGCGGCAAAGTGCGAGATTTGCATTGGAGAGGAAAAGGCGGACAAATCAGGCGTCAGCCGCGAGCACGCTCGAATCGTCAAGCAGGACGATGGCTATTTCATTTTCGACTGTGAAAGCACCAACGGCACGCAACTCAACGGCAAGCCACTCGTTGCACACACGATTTACCCGCTGCGGCACAATGATCTGATCCGTGTGCGCGAGTTTTTGCTTCGGTTCGAACAGACCGCGACGGAGCGTTCCGCTCATACGAAGTCGTCTGTCGAGGAAGGTCGGCCGCCGGTCGATTCCGACATCGACTCGAAACTCGACCTCTCATCCAGCAGTTGGGAAGCCCTGACGGCGATCAATACCGAGGCGAAGCTTCGGGCATTGTTTGAAATTGCCTCCAACCTGCGCGCCGCGCTCACGCTGGACGAAGTCCTTTCCAAGGTGTTGGATAGCTTGCTGAAAACTTTTGTCCAGGCTGACCATGGCATTGTGGCGCTCCGCGGCGTCCAAGCCGACGACGATCTCCACACCGTCGCACGGCAACGCCCGGGAAGCGACGCGGGCCAGATCGTCGTGAGTCGAGCGGTCATGCAGCACGTGCTAAGCAGAAAGGAAGCCATCGTCTGGCACGACGTGAGGATTGATCCACAATTTGCAGCCAGTGCAAGTCTGGCGGGATGCGTTGCCCGGTCGATTATGTGCGCTCCAATGTTTGACCGTGAGCTTCGGCCACTCGGAATCCTTCAACTGGCTGCGCGGGGAGAGAGTCGCCGGTTTAGCCGTACGCACTTGGACCTTCTGGCGGCTGTCGCACTGCAGGTAGCTGTCGTAGTCGAGAACGCCCGGTTGCACGAAGCCGCCCTGCAAGCCCGGACGATCGAGCGAGACCTGGAACTGGCACAGGAGATTCAATTAGGACTGCTTCCCGATAGCGCGCCGCAGATTGATGGGTACGAGTTTTTTGAGTTCTATTCACCCGCACGCGCGATCGGCGGAGACTACTACGATTATGTGAGTCTGCGCGACGGACGGCTCGCAATTCTGTTGGCCGACGTCGCAGGAAAGGGCATCTCCGCGGCGCTCATCATGGCCCTTCTGTCGAGTTTGATGCGAGCATATCTGGAAAGCGAGATGAGTCCACTCGACGCGGTTCATCGCGCCAACCTTCAGCTTGCGAAACGCTGCACCGAAGGCAAATTCGTTACACTGCTCATGTTGTTGCTTGATCCGAACACGCACGAAATCCAGGTGGTGAACGCAGGACACTGGTGCCCGCTCATTCGTCGCCGCGACGGCACGGTGGAATTCGTGGGCGAATCCGAAACCGGGCTGCCCTTGGGTGTCGATTGCGATAGCTCGTTCGCTGCGGCGTTGACGTACTTGAACGCCGGCGAGTCACTCGTGCTGTTCACCGACGGAATCCTCGACGCCGTTAATCAAGCCGGGTCGTTTTACGGGTTTGATCGGCTTGGTGCGCGATTGGCCGGCGACCCGGAAACGGCGCCGCAGCTCGGTCGGCACATCGTGGATGACGTCCATCGGTTTGCGGGAAACTATCCGCAGTTTGACGACATCTGCTTGCTGTGCCTGAGTCGAACGCCATGAGGATTCCGCTCCGCGCATCAAGGAACCCGGGTGACGAAAATGGAACGTCGCAGTGTGGAAGCGATCGTTTGGGCACTGAACGAAGCTGGCGTGCGATATCTGATTGCCGGCGGCCTGGCTGTGGTGGCACATGGCTACTTGCGGTTTACGGCGGACGTGGACTTGATCCTCGACCTCGAGACAGACAATTTGCGGAAGGCATTGAACGCATTGCAGAGCTTGGGTTACTCTCCGCGCGTGCCGGTGCTGGCCGAGCAATTTCTGGACGCTGAAGTGCGAGCGCGGTGGATTAGGGAGAAGGGGATGAAGGTCTTCTCGCTGATCAGTACTCAGCATCCGAAAACGGACGTCGATTTGTTTGCCGAGGCGCCACTCGATTTCGAGCGGGCTTTTGCCGATGCGACACGGGTCGAGGTGACGCCCGGCATCCGCGCGGCATTTGTGTCACTCGACGACTTGTTGCTGCTGAAAAACCGGTCCGGCCGGCCGCTGGACTTGGAGGACATCCGCCACCTGGAAGAGCTTCGGAAGAAACCATGAGCACGACGCACGCCGACTTGGAACAGTCTTGGGAGTGTGATTGGGACGGCCACCGTGTCGCGCAACTCCGACGTCTTGCCCGCTTGCCGTTCTGGGAAAAGCTCGATTGGCTGGAAGAAGCCCAGCAATTGGCGGAGCAATTACATAGCACACCAAAGCATAGATCATCGCAAGGAGCCGCTGAGACAACCTCGCACGCCACCGCGCCGGAGGCGTCGGCATCGAGACCATCATGAAAGCCGATCTACTCCCCGATCCGCGCGCTGCTCCACAGCCGCCGGTTGATGCCGGCATTCCGTACGAGCTATTCCTCGACTGCGTGCATTGCGGTCTCTGTACGGCGGCGTGTCCGACGTATCTCGAATCGGGCAACGAGAACGACAGTCCGCGCGGTCGGATCTATTTGATGCGCGGGGTGACGGACGGGCGCCTTGAGTTGACGCAGGAAGTGCGGAGGCACCTCGAACTGTGTCTGGACTGCCGCTCGTGCGAGACGGCGTGTCCGTCGGGCGTGCAGTACGGGCGCTTGATCGAGCCGTTTCGGATTGCGATGGAGCGGGTGGCACGCCCTGAGTCCTCGAAGGGCGTGGTGAATGAGGACGAAAGTAGTCCAGAGATCACGCCCTTCGAGGACTCGGGGTGTGCCACACATGCCGCGTCTAAGACGCACGACTGGTTTCACCGGCTCATTCTGTTCGGCATGTTTCCGTACCCGCGCCGCGTGCGGCTGGCGTTGGGGCCGGCGCGGCTCGCACAGGTGCTCGGACTGGACTGGCTTTTCGAGAAGCTCGGACTTTTCAAGTTGTTGCCCGCGCGGCTGAAGCAGCTTCACGACATGTTGCCGCGGTTTCGCTACTTCAGTCCGCGCCTGCCGGAATTCCTGCCCGCGCTGGGCAAGCGTCGTGCGCGCGTCGCTCTCTTCACCGGCTGCGTCGGCGACGTGATCTTCCGCGAGACGAATTGGGCCACGGCCCGCGTGCTGCAAGCGAACGGTTGCGACGTCGTCGTGCCGCGCGAACAGGTTTGCTGCGGCGCGATTCACTACCACTCAGGCAACGAGGGACCGGCACTCGAATTTATGGCGGAAAACTGTCGTGCATTCAATGCGACCGACGTGGACGCAATCATCGTCAACGTCGCCGGCTGCGGGTCGATGCTGAAGGATTACGGGGAGATCGTTCAGCGTGGAGCGTGGAGCGTTGAGCGACAGACGCCGAGTTCCGACGCCGCAACGCTGAACGCTGAACGCTCAACGGCCTTCGCCTCCAAGGTCCGCGACATCAGCGAATTCCTCGTCGAACTCGGCCCGGTGCAGCCGCCGGGCGAGTTGCCGATTCGCGCGACGTACCACGACGCGTGTCATCTGGTGCACGCGCAGAAGATTCGCACACAGCCGCGGAAGCTGCTGGAGATGATCCCGAAGCTGGAACTCGTGCCGCTTGAAGAATCGGAGATTTGCTGCGGCGCTGCCGGCACGTACAACCTCACCGAGCCGGAGATGGCCGAGCGGCTGGCGACGCGAAAGCACCAGCACATTAAGGCGACCGGGGCGCAGGCCGTGTTAACCGCGAACGCCGGCTGCCTGCTCCAGATCGGCCGCAAGATTCGAGAAGCGGGTTTGCCGATCTGGGCCGCTCACCCGATCGAGGCGTTGGACCTGAGTTACCGGTGTCGGGAAATTCCAAAAACCAAATCCCAAGCTCCAAACAAATCTCAATGAGTCAATCTCCAATCGTCGAAGCCTGCATCGGTCGCGTGTCGCCTTGCGGATTTGATATTGTGGTTTGAGATTTGTTTGGGATTTGATGCTTGGGAGTTGAGATTTCCGGCCGCGGAGCTTGCCTGTGGTCATCGCCGATTACATTCGTTCGATCTACCGTCACCGCGAGATCGTCTGGTCGCTGGTGTGGCGCGATTTTTCCACGCGCTACAAGCAGGCCGTGCTCGGATTCGGCTGGGCGGTGTTGTATCCGATCGCGATGACGCTGATCTTGTGGCTGGCGTTCGGCGTGTTTCATCCGCCGGAGGACGCGGGCAACATGCCGCCGCTGCTCAGGTTTTATTCGGGTCTGCATCCGTACAACTTGTTCACGTCGGGCGTGATTTACGGAACGATCTCGATCGTGGCCAACGCGGGGCTGGTGACGAAGGTGCGAGTGCCGAGCGAGGCGTTTCCGCTGTCGGCCGTGCTCAGCGGGCTTTTTGATTTCGCGTTCGGTTCGATCGCCTTAGTCGTACTGCTCGTCGTGTATCAGACGCCGTTGACGTGGAACCTGCTCTGGATTCCGCCGATCCTCGCGCTCGAGGTCGCGTTCACGCTGGCCGTCGTGCAGGTGATGGCCGCGGCCTGTGTGATCGCGCGCGACCTGCGTTACGGCGCGCCGATCTTGTGCCAGGTCGGGCTGTTTCTCGTGCCGGTGATTTACCCGGTGCCCGAAGAGCCGCGTTGGCTGCACCTGTGTTACATGGCCAACCCGATGGCGGTTTTTGTCGATGCCTTTCGCCGGGCCACCGTGGAAGGGCGTGGCCCGCGCGTGCCGTCGTTTCTACTGGCGGTCGCGGTGACTTTTGCCGCGCTGTGGCTATCCTGCCGCATGTTCCGCAACGCGCAATCCAAATTCGCAGACGTGGTCTGACCGCATGGCGAGTGTGTCGATCAACAATACGTTCAAGCGTTACCCGCGGTCGATGACCGGTTGGTCGGCGTTTCGCCGCCTGTGGGAGCTGTTTCAGCCGCCGCGCCAGCTCGCCCACGTCAGCGACGTACACCTGGCCGATTCCAGATATCTGTGGGCCTTGCGAGGCGTCGACCTTTCGATTGATCGCGGCGAGGTCGTCGGGCTGGTTGGGCCGAACGGCAGCGGCAAATCGACGCTCTTAAAGCTCGTCGCCGGCATCACGCTGCCCACGACCGGCGAGGTGACGGCGGCTGGCCGCGTCGGCACGCTCATCGAAATCGGCGCGGGATTTCATCCGGAGATGACCGGCCGAGAGAATGTCTTCCTCAACGGCGCGATCCTCGGCCTGTCGCGCCGCGAGATCTACGAACACTTCGACCAGATCGTTGCGTTCGCCGAATTGGAGCCGTTCATTGATCTGCCGGTGAAGAAATACAGCTCCGGCATGTACGTGCGGCTCGGTTTTTCCGTGGCGACGATGGTGCCGCCCGACGTGCTGCTCGTGGACGAAATTCTGGGAGTCGGCGACTTGGCGTTTCAGCGCAAGAGCATCGCGCGAATGCGAGAACTCAAGCACAGCGACACGACGATCCTTTTCGTGTCGCACAACATGGACGCGGTGCGGCACTTTTGTACGCGCGGCGTGTTCCTGTTGGACGGCCGCGTCGCGTTCGACGGCCCGACCGACGGCGCGATCGAACACTACTACAGGCACACGGACTGCAAGCCGGCCGCGTTTTGGCCGAGCCGCGACGACTCGTTCTCCACGGCCGCCGCGCGGGCCGAGATCACGCGCGTCGAACTCGTCGATGCCGCCGGCCAGCCGCTCGAATCGCTCACACCCGGCGAGCCGTGCCGGCTGCGGATCGAAATTCAACCGCGCGACACGTTGCCGGCCGCCCACGTCGCCGTCGCGATCTACGACACCGACGGCACGCTGCTCTCGAACTTCACGACGCGCGGCGACGGCGTATCGCTCGGACCGCTCGCCGCGCCGCGCGAACTCTCGGTCGCCTTCCCGCACGGCCTGCCGCTCGCGCGCGGCACATGCCGCATCAGCGTGTCCGTCCTCGACGGCGACTGCCTGGAAACCTACGCGGCGCGAGAGGGCGCGGTGCAGTTGCCCGTACGAGTGATTCAGGCCGAATCGGGCTGGGCACACATCGCGCGAGAATGGCAGTGCCACGAGCAGTGACCCTGAATTCGAGCATTGAGAGTTGCCGAGGGTTACGCCGCTTCACTTGCAAGTTCGCAATTGCGGCCGACTCGTTTCACGAACAGGCGAATCGAGCGAACGATTCGCTCGGATGCCAGGCCATCGCCGTACGGGTTTTCGGCCGGGACTCGTTGCGCGAAGTCGTCCGGCGAGTGCAGCAGTGTAACGACCGTATCGACGATTCGCTCTGCGCGTGTGCCGACGACACGAGCATCGCCGCTGGCAACGCCCTCCGTCCGTTCCGTTCGATCGCGTAGCACGAGCACGGGGCGGCGGAACGACGGCGCTTCCTCTTGCAAGCCGCCAGAATCAGTGAGGATCAGCCACGAGTCGCTGACGAGGCGTAGCATTTCAATGTACGCGAGCGGTGGGAGCAGCGTGATGTTGGGCCGGTTCGCGAGCCGCATGTGGGCGGTGCGCGCCGCGACGGGGTTCGGGTGCGTGATGAAAACGAAGTGCAACTCCGCTTGCCGCGCGGCGAGTTTGCGGACGGCCGAGCAGATGTTTTCGAGCGGCGGACCGAGATTCTCGCGTCGATGCGCGGTGACGAGCACGAGCTTGCGGCCCGGTGGCACGGAGACCGGCGGCGGCGTGCGGCGGATTCGCGTGCCGAGATGTCTCAGGGCATCGACGACCGTGTTGCCCGTGACCTCAATGGACTCCGGATCAATGCCCTCGCCGAGCAAGTTCGCCTTTGCGTCCACGGTCGGTGCGAAATGCAGCCGCGCGAGCCGGCTGATCACCTGCCGATTCGCCTCTTCGGGAAAGGGCGCCGCGAGGTCGCCGGTGCGCAGGCCCGCTTCGACGTGCGCGGCGGGGATCCTTTCGAAGAATGCCGCCATCGCGCCGGCCAGCGCGCTGGCCGTGTCGCCTTGCACGACGACTATCGCGGGCCGCAGGTCGCGCAGTATCGCGCCCACGCGCGACAGGCACCGCGCGGTCAGATCGCTGAGCGGCTGGCCCGCCCGCATCACGTTCAGGTCGTGGTCCGGTGTGAGATCGAACGTTGCCAACGCGGGCCGTACCAGGTCGGCTTGTTGGCCGGTGGAAATCACGATTGTCCGCTGCCGTTCCGCCCGTGCGCGGAGGATCACCGGGGCCAACTTGATCGCCTCGGGCCGCGTGCCGAACACGAAGGCGATCGATGAATCGAATTGCGAGCGGCGCGTGCAGACACGTTTCTTGATCATGACCCATCCTTGGATCGGAGCGCAGCCAATCATTGGCCACCGCGCGAACGACGCTAAATTCGCGGCGTCGCCGAAAAAGTGCAATGGCAACTTGGTGTTCGGCGCCTACCGCTCGTTCGGCGCTCCGGCACCCAGCCCTTGAAACATTTGCATGAACTGTCCGACCATCGCGGCGGGAAACCAGATCGCGAGTTCGGCTGCGTTCGATTGACCGACCAGCGCGAGGCCGAAGTAGGTCGGCTTACCCGGCGGCGGTTCGATCGCGGGGATGCCTTCGGCGACGCCGGCCATCTGTTGCAGAATGGCGCTCATGAACGACGGCAAGTCGATGAGCGCGACCAGTGTCGATTCGGCCGGCAGCCGTTTCATCGCCTCGGCGAATCCCTCGTCCTGCTTGATGACGCGCTTCTGATCGAGCACTTGATCGAGTGCGGCCCTGGCGGCGACGGCGTCCGGCCCCATGATCTGCACGAGGCCGCGATCAGTCACGCCGAGCCACTGCACCATGCCGTCGCCGAAGAATGCCCGCAACTGCGCGGCGGCGATCTCTCCGCCCGCCTGGCCGGCGAGCGCGTCGAAGTCGAACTGCATCGTGACTTTCGACAGCTTGACGCTGCGATGCGTCAGCACGTTGCGCTCGATCTTCACTTCCTTCATTCCCGGAATCTTCGCCTCGGCGGACGCTTCCGATCCCGCGAGCGACGCTTCCAGCGCGGCGGCCGGCTTATCGAAGGTCGAGATGCTCACGCCTGACAGGCCCTTGCCGAACCGCACCGCGCCGGCGACGCTGTGCGGGCCGGCTTCCTTCATCAGCTCGAGCTGCTTTTCAAGTGCCTTGCCCGAGATGCCCGTTTGCGCCATGAACGACGTTGCCAAGCCGCTCACGGCCTGGTACAGCTCCTGTCCGCCGGCGAACCCGAAATACATCTGATGCCCGTCGGGCAGTTGGCCGACCAGCGGATTCGCGCCGGGCTTGAGCAGCGACAGGAATTTCGCCGAGCTGCCGTCCGGCTTGACCTCCGCGAACAGCGACAGCGCGAGTCCCGTCTTCTCGAACGAGCCGCTGGCAACGACCGCCGTCGTCTCTTCGACGAACGTGAACATGCCGTCGAAAATCTTCCGAGTCATTTCGGCCTGGGCCTTGGCCTGTTCGGGGTTGAGGCCCGGCTGCGCGCCGGCGGCCGCTTCGACCAGCCCGGCGAATTGCTCCTTGAAGCCGGCGATCACTTCGCCGTACTCGCGGTTCACCGCGGCCATGTCCACGTAAATGCCGACGTCGCCTTTTTCGAAGGTCGCGGCGACGCGCTTCGACGCCTTGATCGGCGTGGTCGTCTTCTGCTTCGCGAGCTGGGCGGCTGAGTCACGATCCTCCGTGACGATCGTGAACTTGCCGCGTTTCACAAAATAGTGCGTCTGGCTGTCTCGCGTCACCGCGTCGAATCCGCCGGGGAGCGATTCGACTTTGACGCCGGGTTCGCCGGCCTTGCCGCCGATCGAGTCGCGCAGTGCGGCGTAGTCGGTCGTCTCAACGATCAGCATGGCCGCCGCCAACGCCTCCGGCCCGGTGGGAAACGCGGCGAGCGAGAACACGACGCGGCCGTCCTTCGCCACGCCACGCAGCTCGCGGCCTTCCAGGATTTGGGCCTTCATTTCGTTGATTCCAAGGGCCGCGGCGTCGCCGAGACCGTCGCCCATCGCGTTGGCCATCGCGACCAGCCGCTCTTGAGCCTGTTCGAGACCGCGAACCTGCACGGCGATCACCGTGCCCTGCGGAATCTGATCCGTCAGCCCCTGTGCCAGCACTGCGGGCGAACCGACAACGATGAATAGCACGGCGATCGCGAATCGGCGAACGAACATGGTGAGTCTCCTAAAGATGGTTCAGCGCGACGACCGAACCCGGTCGATCGTTGACGCGGTTCGGCAGCCGACATTGTACTGTGCGGCGGCGAACTCGCTAGTAGTTTCGCCTTCGTGAGAACGTCGGCGAATACCGTCTTACCCCGGCAGCTTGCGGCCTGGTCGAATCAACTTGATGCGGTCGCCGGTCTGAATGTGACCGCCGACGACGACGCGCGAGTTCATGCCGCGCCGGCCCTGCAACTCGGCCTGCAAGCCGTGGCGAATCTCGTCCATGCGGCGGCACGGCGCACAGGGGCCGGTGACCTCCAGCACCACCGTCTCGCCAAGCTGAAGCTGACTGCCCGGCGCCAGCGAACGCAAGTCGATGCCGTGCGTCGTGATGTTCTCCTTGATCTCGGCCGGTGCGAGGCTGAGCGTATCGAGCGTTTCGCCTTCGACGAGCAGTACGGCTCGATCATTGCCCGGCTTCGAGTGGCGACAGCCGGCGAGGCCGGCGTCGGGCACGGCCGTCGCGCGATCGCGGCTTTGCATCGGCTGGCGCGTGTGGTCGCTCAGATGAATGGCGTGAATCGATCCGTGTTCTCGCGACAGTTCTTGCGACACGCGGGACTCCGTTGCGGTCAAATGTCGCGCTATGAGCCACCCAGCCGCGCCACGTCACAACGGCGCCGGGCCCAGTGGCCGCACGATGTGGACGTCGTTCGAGCCTTTCTCGTTGCCGGTCGTCGTGATCACGTACAACCGGAACTTGACCTCGTCGCCGGGATTGGGCAGGGCCACGTCGGTGACGATTTCGCGAACGCCGCCGGCCAGAATGCTGCCGCCCGGCACGACCGACTCCGTATCGGTCGAGTACGCCCCCGGCCCGCCGCAATATCG
>Ga0247727_10011390_pt1 | contig 15535 bp, 17 predicted proteins | sample WisWelCaveWW1625_FD_202498 | JGI IMG/M metagenome (GOLD analysis project Ga0247727, IMG submission 202498) | Biofilm microbial communities from Wishing Well Cave, Virginia, United States - WW16-25 | ecosystem: Environmental > Aquatic > Deep subsurface > Groundwater > Cave microbial mat | place...
TCGCAAACAAAAGGAAGGTAAAAAGAAATTCAACCATGGCCTGGCCCTTTTCTGATCGAAAACGGGAGGGAATTCGTCGCAGGTAAAATTTCATGGATTCAGGATCAGTAGGGAAAGGGTATTTCCACGGTTGTCTTGTACTTGCCATAGGCGCCCCCAAAACCATTCATGAGGATTTTAGAGACCGCCAGAAGCATGGAGGCAAAGATCAACACCAACAGCATATACTCCACCAGCGCCTGTCCCTGTTCCATTTTACGCTTCATTTTCATTTACTTAGAAATCGGTGATTTGGACAGCAATTTTGGAAAATTGTGGCACAGCCGCCCTCGGCTGTGTCCGAGGGAAATCACAGCCGGGGGCGGCTGTGCCACATCTTGAATCTGTAGCTTATGTTACCATCTGGTTAGTAAGTAAACATGGCTCAGGGTTGAACCGCCGGAGGAGTCTGGACTTCCGATGGGGGAGCATTGGTTTTCCGGGCGGCGATTTCCCCAAGCTCCAGCGCTAAGATCTTCTGCGCCTTGGGAAGGTTGATCGGGGAAGAGATGCCCTTCCCTGAAGACGGCCAGTAACCGCTTCCCTTCCTGACTCCTTCCTCATAAATCGCGGGATACGATGCAGAGGGTCCTTTCGGTTGTGCCACGTTTGCTTCAGGCGCCGTGGTCAGGTTTCCATAACTGATCTCGGCTGGAGCCTCCACGAAAACATCTTCCCTGCTTCTCAATACCAGCCTCAGTTCCCCCTTGGATTCGACGAAAGAAATCAAAACCGCCTCTTCCGCGCTTGTCTTGAGTGTGACCGTGCCTGTCCCGGAAGAGTCTGCTTCCATCGGCAGGTTGCCGTGGGCCAGGTCCGAGGGCGATAGGGTTTTCTTGCCGGAAGCATCGCTGATTACCGGCCGGGGCGTCTTCATCATCCGGCCATTGATGGCAAGGATGGTGACGTTCTGCACCAGGGGGCGGGAAAATGCTTTTTGTTCGCCCAGGTCGCGCCCGGGAATTTCCATGCTGCAAATCACATCCACGTGGTCCCCAACCTCGAGCAACCCATTCATTCCGCTCCTCTGATCCACGCGGAGGGTAATCGCCCTTTCATTCAGCGCAAGCTTTTGAGCCAGCTCGGGACGATCCGCCAGGTCGAAATAGGTCCAAAGCAGAGCCTGGTTCTTTTCCACGTCCACGATGGTTTTTTGTCCAATGACAAAGTTCTGCTGATTGGCCTGGACCGTTCGGAAATTGGCATAGGCGGCGGGAACGCTCCTTGCCTCCACCATGGAGGGAAGAATGGGAGCTCCCTCCGTGATGGGTTGGGTGGTGAAAAGAACCGTCTGCATTTCCCCGCCGGAAATTTGCAGGATGCTTTGTTTCATGTAAAGGCGAAGCAAATAAGTTCCCATCAAGCCAAGGGCCAGCGAGATAAACAAAATTCCCCACTGGGTTTTGTTTCCCGAAAATCCGGGTTTTATGGGGGAGGATCCGCTCATGATCAATGGATGTTCAGCTTTTAGCGGTCTTGCCCGGAGGCAATGCCAGGAGTTTGGCCTGGGCCCATTGGTAGTGTTTGTTGGAACGATCGGGAATGGCATCCATGATTTGCTGGAGAATCGATCTTAAAGCCTGTTGATCCCCAATTTCATGCGCCACATGGGCGTTGTTCTTCAAATATTCCAGTCGCTCTTCCAGTTTGGCCTGCGCCCTCGTCATGTGTTCCCTGGCTTCCTTGAAAATGGGAGGTTCGGGACGGACTCCTTCCAGATCATGGACGAGCTGTTGCCAGGTGTAAACGGCCAGGTACAGATTGGCGTCGGCCGCTGAAGCATCCGAGTAAAAACGGTCCGCGATTTCAAATTGAATTCGCGCTTTTTTGATTTTCTCCACGAGACCTTCTTCCGAGATTTCTTGACGGAATGAAACAACCGGTGACAAGGATGAAGGCGCTCCCGATTTTTCGGAAGAGGTCCTTTTCGAGGTCTTGTGTGGAAGGAAAAGGCTTATGGCGCCCATGGCCAGAATCCCGCCTGCCAGAAAGACAATTAAAAGTCTTGTCTGGTGTTGTTGCTTTTCCGCATGGGCAGGGGCGACACCCGCAACCTGGCGCGATGAAAACTCAATCTCCGTGTTCCCAAGTGAAACACGATCGTTCAATTCAAGGATTTTTTCATGAACCCACCGGTCGGAAACCTTGACTCCCTCCTCCGTCAGGGCGCGAAGGAGATAAAGCCCTTGGACGCGATCAATGATCGCAAGGTTTCCGAAAGTGGCGCGATCCTTGTCAAGGACCACTTCCTTTCCGGGATTCGCCCCGGAAACCTCGATCAATTTTCCCTCGGGAATGTCAAAATGATCTGGCATGGTTTAGTGGGCTAAATACCTCAAAGCCATGGGCGCGAAAAGGACGATGAACACGTTCGGCAGGATCAACAACAAGAGAGGCATCAACATCTTGATGGTGGCCTTCTGTCCCATTTCCTCGGCAATTTGAAAGCGCTTGGTTCGCAATTCATTGCCCTGGGAACTCAAGACATTCGCAACCGAGGTTCCCGTCTTTTCAGACTGGATCACGGCTGTCGTAAAGTTTGTCAGGGGCAGGCAATCCACCCTTTGGGACATGGCCTGCAACGCTTCCGTGCGGCTCATTCCCAGCCGCATCTGGCTTTGAGCAAAGCTGAATTCGGCAACGAGGGGGGCAGCCTCACTGGTGCGAATGTAAATATCTACGGCCTGTCCGAAATCCAACCCGGCCTGTACCATGAGGGAAAAAGTATCCAAGGCATCCGGAAGACTCCGAACGATGCTGGTTCTCCGCGTCCGAGCCTGGTCGTTCAGCCACAAATCCGGAAGAAAGTACGAGAAAAAACAAAGAATGGCGACCAACGTGGGAATATTGACCTGAAAAATAAGAAGGATCAACAACAAGGAAAGCGGGGCCACCTGCTTTAACGCGAGAAATTCCTCGCTGCTCAGCTTGCCCGGAGTGCCGGCCCGGACCAACAGGGTGTCGTAGCGAAAATGGCTCTCGTCCATCCAGCCCCGGGAAACCTGAAATCGCCGGTTGTATCGGACCACCGTTTCCAGGAGAGGCTTGACCTGGGCGAGGAATGATTTCCTCTGGGCCAGTTCGTATTCCGTGAGGCTTTCATCCCGCAACTTCCTGGCTTGCGCATAATTCCAATAGAAATTTGCGCAAGCCCAGAAAAAAGAGGCAATGGCCACGAAGGCAACCACCAGGAAGATAAATTCGAGAATCATGACGGATTTCTGGATGTCGTGTTAAATATTGATGCTCACAATTTTTCGAATGACAAAATAGGCGGCGATCTGCATCACGATGACAAAAGCCACCACGCAATTTCCGAGAAATGAATCAAAATAGATGCTGATGTAACCCGGATCCATGAAGTAGAAGACGACGCCGAGGACAAAAGGCACGATGCTGGCCACGGCGCCCTGGGCCTTTCCCTGGACGGTCAGCGCGTTGATCTTGCCCTGGACCGTCATCCGACTCTGGATCGTTTCGGCGATCTGTTTGAACGCCGCCGGCAAATCCGCCCCCGTGCGAATGGAAATCAACATGGCGCTGGTTGCAATTTTCACGTCGGAAAGCGGCACCCTCCCGGCAAAATCATCCAGGGCGCGATTCGGGGTCACCCCCAGGCGAATCTGTCCCGCAATGATGGAAAGCTCCTGGGCCATGGGATTGGTCATGATGCGTCGCGTGGATTCGATGGCCTGGGTCAGGGACTCGCCCGCCTTCATGCCGTTGGCCAGCAAAGATAATGCCTGGACAAACTGGATGTTCAGGCGTTGCAGTCGTTTATTCCGCAAATGGTTTTTGATGACCGGGGAAAGGAACCATCCAATCAATCCTCCCAAAAGCGCCCCAAAAATACCGATGTGCAAACCCAATCCCAACAAGCCCAGGATCAACGCGCAAATCGCGTTCAACGCGGGCATGTTCTTCTGCGTGCTGATAAAATAGCGGAACTGCGCCAGGCGGGATTTCCACTCCATCATGTGACTTTCCCGCATGACACGGAATTGTCCCGCCAGGGAGACGACATTGAAAAAGAAAAAAAGCGTGAGTCCCGCCGTGAGACTTCCCAATCCCATCATATAAACAACGTTGGGGTTCATGGCCTACTGGAGCTGCCTTCCCTTTTCAAAAATCGCGGGCGGAAATTTCAACCCCATGGATGAGGCCTCATCCACAAAGTTTGGCGCATGGCCTGTTGCAACAAAACTGCCAAGAACCTCCCCATTGGGACCAACGCCTTTCCGCTGGAATTCGAATATATCCTGGATCACCACTTCGTCCCCTGACAATCCCGTTACTTCACTGATGCAAACAACTTTTCGCGTCCCATCCGACAATCTCGACTGTTGAACAATGATGTGAATGGCGGAAGAGATTTGGCGGCGGATCACCATCACCGGAAGGGCAAAGCCTGACATCATCACCATGGTTTCAAGGCGAAGGATCGCATCCCGTGTGTTGTTGGCGTGGAGCGTTGTCAACGATCCGTCATGGCCCGTGTTCATGGCCTGCAACATGTCAATGGCCTCCCCACCCCGACATTCCCCCACGATGATCCGATCCGGGCGCATTCTCAGCGCATTACGAACCAGGTCCCGGATGGTAATCTCGCCTTTCCCCTCGATATTTGGAGGGCGGGCCTCGAGGGACCCGAGGTTTTCATGGGGAAGTCGTAGTTCCGCGGAATCCTCGATGGTAAGCACCCTCTCCCCGGCGGGAATGAAGGAGGAAATGACGTTTAAAAATGAAGTTTTGCCCGAACCCGTGCCCCCGGAAATAACCGTGTTTTTTCGAAGGACGACGCAAACCTTCAGGAATTCCACCATTTCATGGGTCAGGGAACCATAGGAAATCAAATCCTCCGTGGTCAGCATTTTCTGGGAAAACTTCCGTATGGTGATCATTGGCCCGTGAAGCGAAAGGGGCGAGATGATGGCATTGACGCGTGATCCATCCTTGAGCCTGGCATCCACCATGGGAACGCTTTCATCAATCCGTCGTCCCAGGGGATTCACGATCCTCGAGATGATGTTGACGACCTGGTCGTTGGACGTAAAAGAGGACGGGACCCGCGTCAACCGCCCCTTGCGTTCAACAAAAATATCATCCTTGTTGTTCACCATGATTTCGGTGATGGACTCATCCCCGAGAAGCCCTTCCAGGGGGCCCAACGCCAGGACTTCATCAAGGATTTCCTTTTTCAACGCCTTGGGATCCACGCCCTCCGGCAAGGTTGTTCGTTGAAGGATGGTGTCCAGGACCACCTCGCAGCGTCGCCGCAATTCCCGGTCTTCCAATTCATCAACATGCAATTTCTTCAAATCCAGCCTGGCGATCAATTCCTGATGGATCGCTATCTTCAGGGCAGGAAGACTGGAGACAGGGCCTGCCACCCCTTCCCGAAATCGGATCTTGTAGTTGCGAATTTGAATGACATCACCCAGGTCGAGCAAGGTGGATTCCACGGGGCGGTCATTCACAAGGAGGGCGTTTCCCGGCGCCAGGTTGAAAATGAGAACCCGTTGGGAATCCTTGACGATTCGAGCCTGCTCCGGGGCAATGCCCTCCGCATCCAAAACGATATCCGAGGCAGGACTCCTTCCGACCATCAAAGTGCGCTCTTCCAAGGGAAGCCAGCGAATGGGAACATCATCTCTCAAAATTTCGATCATGGGATTTTTTGATAAACCCTAGTCATCAAGAAGCAATTTTTGCTTGGCCTTTTCAAGGGCGGGACCGGGCTTGATGAGACTTTTCACGGCATTATCCTGTTCCTGCTTTCTTTTCAGGATATAGGGGGTGAACAGCACCAGCGTTTCCGTCTTGGTCAATGTTTTGGTCTTTCGCTTGAAGATGTACCCGACCAGGGGAATATCCCCGAGGATGGGAACCTTGGAAATGGTTTCGTTTTCTTCGTTCGACAGCAAGCCGGCGATGGCAAAACTTTCCCGGTCCTTGACCTTCAAATTTGTACTGGCCACCTTTGACAACAAGGTGGGATTTCCCTGGACCAGGCGTGAAAAATCAAACTGGCTTACCGTGGCGGTGATGGTGATGAAAACGGAGTCCTCGCCCGCCAGGACCGGCGCGATTTCCAACTGGGTGCCGAATTTTTTCCATTCCACGCTGCTCGAATTCGCGGTGATCTGGGCAATGGGCAGTTCGCCTCCCACCTGGAAGCTGGCCTTCTTGCCGCTTTGAACCGTGAGCTTGGGAGTGGCGAGAAAGCGGGCTTTCCCATCTTTCATGAGGGCAATCAAATTAAAAGTGACCTGTTGCAGGTTCAATTGTCCGGATGCGGTCAGTCCCGGAGCGGCCGAACCGGATGACGCCCCACCGGAAGATGATGATGAAGTTCCACTGCTGCCACTCGATGAATCGGAAGAAGATCCTCCGGAACCGGCTCCCGATGTTGCGGCGCTTCCAGTGCCAGTTGCCGTGACCTGCCAGGGGCCGGCCGCAAACCATTCAATTCCGAGATCGTCCGTTCCATTCTGGGTCACCTCAACCACCTGGGCGTCCACCTGGATGCTATCGTTCTCTTCCGGAAGCTTGACCAGATTGATCACCTTGCCCTGGAATGGCTCGATTACCTGACGGTAAAATTCAAGGTCCTTGCTTTCAACACTGCCTGAAAGAATGACCTTTCCCTCGATTTCCTTGATTTCGATGGTGGGAGTGGCGGCAAACAGCTTTTTCAACTGTCGGAAAGCATCGTCTTCCCCCGGAAAGGTCACGGCGTCAATCACCGTCCCCTTGAACATCTCCACAACCTGGCGATAATAGTTCTTGTGCCCCATGTCGACGTTGCCGGAAATAATCACCTTGTCCTTGATGGAGCGGATTTGGATCCCCGGAATGGCGGCCAGATACTTCTTCAACTGCATTTCCGGATCATCGCTTCCCCCAAACTGGACTTGATCAATGATCTTGTCCTTAAACAGGGCAATGACCTGATGGTAATAATCCTTGTGCACCGGATGAACCGCTCCGGAAAGGATGAATCGGTCCTCGACTCTCTTGATTATTATTTCCGGAATGGCCGAAAAATATTTTTTGAGCTGTTCATAGGTATCGTCCTTTGCCCCGAAGATCACCTGGTCAATGATGACTTCCTTGTACATCCCAATGGTCTGTTGATAGTAACCCTCATATTCCTTCGCGGCCTTGCCCGTGATGAGAACCTTGTCCTCGGACTGCTGGACTTCAATTCCAGGAATGTGCTCCAAATAACCCTTGAGTTGTTTCACGAGGCTTTCAACCACCGGTGAGGATGCAGCGGCCACGCGCACCCCAAATTGTTCAATCTTGCCGTCGGAATACTGGACCGTAACCGTGGTATATCCAGGTTTTTTGGCTGTTATGGATAGAGTGTTCTCATCCGTCATGAAGAGGGAGACAATCCCCTTCGTGCCGATATTGATGCGATCCGCCGTTGTCCGGAGATGAACGGTTTGGGATTTGCCATTCAGGAGTTGAAAGACGCGGTCCTTCGAGGAGTCGAGCGAGGACGCGTCCTGCGCAAACGACCCCACCGGGTTGACCAGCAACCAGACGACGATTGACAACCACCCGAATCGGTAGCGGCCTGCAGGCATGGGCGACCCCTGTTTAGGGAAACTTGACGGAAAAGCTGCAACCAACCTACCAACTGGTGGCAGCAGTTACTTGGGTCGAGGCTTTCGTAAAACCTTCTGTAATGCTTGTTCCCAAGATCTTCACCGCAGCGAACACCGCCAACGCAATCAATCCAACAATAAGGATGTACTCCACCATTCCCTGGCCTTGATTGTTTTGGAATCGGGTCTTCTTGGTTAATCGCGTAATTTGGCAACTTTTCTTGTATAGAGTCTTCATAGTTAATCGTGTAATTTGGCGACTTTCCTTGCCTAGAGATTTGCAGGTGATGCGGCAGGAGTTCCTTTCGATGTATTTGGGGTTACGGCCTTTTCTTCAAGAGCCTTGACCCGAGCTTCAAGCTCTTGAACTCGGTCCCGAAGGTGCTCTGTTCGCGAATCTGTTTCAGCCACAATGTCGTCCATCTGTTTAAAATCGTTGACCGTATCGTAAGCGAAAAGCACTCCGAATACAAACAAGATCACCAGGCAAACCACGGATCCTTTTTCAAAACTCTGACTCATTCCAATCCTCCTTTGGTTAAAGCATTTACAAAGCCCATCCACAATGGGGAAGACCCCGCTGATTGTCAACATCTTTGCCCTCAGAGATTTCAGGCTTGAAAAATCCAGAGAAAACAGGAAACTCAAACGCAATAACCCACCCCAATTAGTAGCTTATTCAAATCACTGATTCCTCCAATTCACGCTGAACCAAAACACTGTAGATTTACCCAGGAACCTGTTGGTAGCAAGCATCCATGAGCACTCAACGCACTCAAGTCGCCATTATTGGAGCCGGTCCTTCCGGTTTATTGCTTGGCCAGTTGCTGCATAAAGCCGGTATCGACAATATTATTCTGGAACGCCAAACCGGTGAATACGTTCTCGGCCGCATCCGCGCCGGTGTGCTGGAGAAAATTACTGTTGATCTGCTCGATGAAGTCGGAGTCGGTGCGCGCCTGCATCGCGAAGGTTTTGTGCACAATGGCATTGAATTATGCTTCGGCGGCAAACGGCATCGCATTGATTTCTTCGACTTGACGGGTGGCAAGCAGATGGTCATTTATGGCCAAACCGAGGTTACTCGCGACCTGATGGATGCTCGTACAGCAGTGGGACGCTCCACGGTTTATGAAGTCAAGGACGTGGTACTACACGACTTCAATGGCAAATCTCCACGGGTTACTTACACAAAAGATGGTGTAACCCACGAACTACATTGCGAATTCATTGCCGGTTGTGACGGTTATCATGGCGTGAGCCGTCCCAGCTTTCCCTCCGGTGCGATTGCCACTTATGAGAAGGTCTATTCCATTGGCTGGCTCGGCATCCTATCCGAAACACCCCCCGTGTCGCACGAGTTAATCTACTCGAACCACGAACGTGGTTTTGCATTATGCTCGATGCGTTCACAAACACGCAGCCGCTACTATGTGCAATGCCCCATTGAAGACAAAGTTGAACAATGGAGCGACGACGCATTTTGGAAGGAATTGCGATTACGCCTTGATCCTGCCGCAGCGGAAAGCATCGTCACCGGTCCCTCCATCGAAAAGAGCATCGCACCGTTGCGCAGTTTTGTTGCCGAACCGATGCGCTTTGGCCGTTTGTTTCTTGCCGGAGATGCCGCCCATATTGTGCCGCCAACAGGCGCAAAAGGGCTCAATTTGGCGGCGTCCGATGTTCTCTACTTGTCGCAAGCATTCATCGAATATTTCCACGAGCACAGCAGTGCCGCCATCGATACCTACTCGGAAAAGTGTCTTCGTCGCGTTTGGAAGGCTGAGCGCTTCTCATGGTGGTTTACTTCACTGACGCATAAATTCCCCAAAACGGAAGCAATTGATCAAAAGCTGCAACTCGCCGAACTCGAGTATCTTGTAAGCTCGCGCGCCGCTTCAACCGTAATGGCCGAGAACTATGTGGGATTGCCTTTTTAAAAATCACTTCCACACAAATAAGCCTGATAAAATTATGCTTTTAGCCACAACCAAATTACTTTATTCAACCCTTCAAGTTAGAATCCGGACATCATGAAAAATCCACCAGAACCCATACGGGACATTGCTCATCTGGGACACGTCGAGATCTTTACCCCTAAACCGGAGGCGAGTCTCGCATTCTTCGAAAATGTTTTAGGGATGACACAAGTGGCTACGCAAGGCGCGTCGGTTTTCCTCCGTGGGTGGGGGGATTACGACCTGTATACGCTTAAACTGACCGCATCGAACAAGGCCGGACTTGGACATGTTGGGTGGCGGACAGTTACACCCCACTCGCTGGAAAGACAGGTGGAGTCTTTGAAGAAAAATGGTTGTGGAAAAGGCTGGGTTGAAAATGAATTCGGACACGGGCCGGCCTGGCAGTTTACGGATCCGGATAATCACCTGATGGAAGTGTATTACGAATCAGAGAAATATCATGCTCCCTCTCATCTAAAATCCAGGCTGATTAACCAACCGCAGAAATATCCCGCTCGAGGAGCCAATATTCAGCGTTTGGATCATGTCAATCTGATGTGCAGCAATGTAACCCCGCCGAGGGATTTCTTGATTGAGAGACTTGGTTTTAAGTTGCGTGAAAACATTATTCTCGATAATGGGATCGAGGCCGGTGCATGGCTCAGTGTAACTCCACTGGCACACGATATCGCTTACACGCGCGACTTTACCAATAACAAGGGGCGGTTGCATCATATTGCCTTCTGGTTGGAAAGCCGCGATGAATTGCTTCGGGCTGCTGATATCCTGAAAGAAAATGATATCTTCATCGAGGCAGGTCCAAATAAACATGGAATTACTCAAGCCATCTTTCTTTATCTGTATGAACCAGGAGGTAACCGGGTTGAGTTGTTCTCGGGTGGCTACCTGATTTTTGCGCCGGACTTCAAGCCTGTGACCTGGAATGAGAAGGAGCGCGGTACGGGTGTGCACTGGGGAGGTGTGTTGCCTGAGAGCTTCCGTCAATATGGCACTCCTGTTGCAGACCTTTCTCAGACAAAGACGGCTGTGCTTTCTCGAGAGCCTGTTTTAAACATTTAAGTTCTACCCACATGCTACCTGAATCCAAAATCTCTCCGGAGGCGCTCGAAAAATATCGAGCCGCATATGCAGAATTGATCGGTTTTGTCCCTCCGCGCGTTCAAGCGCGCACGGACATCCTGTCCAGAACGGATCCCGAACTGCTCGAATTGCAGGAGCAAATCCGTCGGCACGCGATGTATCCAAGGTGTTTTGACGTCAAGACTGCGCAGCTTATGCTTTTTGGAATGCTATTGATGACATTATCAGATGCGGCTCGCCTCCATGCCATTGCGGCTCATCGGGCAGGAGCCACCTATGAAGAATTAAGTGCTGTTGTGGGTCTTGCATTTTTATTCCGTGGATTGCCTGCTGCTAATCTTGGAGCACAGGTCATACAAGAGATCGCCGGAAACCAAACCAAGAAATAAAGAGAGCATTTTATGATTAGCGACAGAGTCAAGGTTGCCATTTTGGGTTCGGGGAACATCGGATCAGATCTGATGTGCAAATTGCTCCGGAAACCCGGTCTCATGGAGCTCGCGTTGTTGGCGGGAATCGATCCTGCCTCGGATGGTCTGGCCCGAGCACGAACGGAAGGGGTCCGTACAAGTTCCCAGGGGATTACAGAGATTCTCGAAGATCCCGATATTAAGATCGTTTTTGAGGCTACCAGCGCGAAGGCGCATGTTCGCCATGCAAAATTGTTACGTGAAGCAAATAAAATCGCCATCGATCTCACGCCGGCGGCGATTGGGCCCTATGTGGTCCCTCCGGCCAACTTGGGGGAGCATATTGACCAGATGAATGTGAATTTGATCACATGCGGAGGACAAGCCACGATTCCTCTTGTTTATGCGGTAAGCCGTACGGCGCCTGTGCGTTATGCGGAAATGGTGAGCACGGTCGCGAGTAAGTCGGCCGGTCCTGGCACCCGTCAAAATATTGACGAATTCACTTTCACAACAGCGCGTGGGTTGGAGGCAGTGGGTCGTGCTGAACACGCCAAAGCGATTATCATCCTCAATCCGGCAGAACCTCCGATTCTTATGCGCAACACCGTTTACGTCATGCCAAAGGGTGATTTTAACGAACAGGATGTCGTTGCGAGCGTGGAGAAGATGGTGGCTGAAGTTCAGGAATATGTACCGGGCTATCGGTTAAAGAGTGAGCCACTTTTCGATCTGCGTGATACGCCGGATGGCAGGAAAACCGTGATTGTCATACTGCTCGAGGTGGAAGGAGCTGGCGATTACCTGCCAAAGTATGCCGGCAATCTTGATATCATGACTTCTGCAGCATATCGCGTGGGCGAGATGTTCGCACAAAAAATACTCTCTTCCCAGGGGGCCCTGGTATGAAACCTCCTCGTATTACGGATAGCAGTTTGCGTGATGGATCGCACCCGATGAGGCATCAATTCACCCGCGACCAAATTCGCGCCGTGGCCAAAGCATTGGATGAAGCCGGAGTGCCTGTCATTGAAGTTTCGCATGGCGACGGATTGGCGGGTTCATCCATCCAGTATGGTTTTTCAGGAACTTCGGAAATGGATTTGATCGCCGAAGCGCGCAGTGTTTGCAAACAGGCGAAGATCGCCGTTCTGCTGCTTCCCGGTATTGGAACGGTAAAAGAGTTAAAGCAAGCTGTTGATTGTGGAGCCCATGTGGTCCGGATCGCAACTCAATGCACCGAAGCAGATGTTTCACAACAGCATTTTGGTATAGCCAGGAAACTCGGACTGGAAACCGTGGGATTTCTGATGATGGCACACATGCGTCCTCCTCAATTCCTGCTGGAACAAGCCAAATTGATGGAATCATATGGGGCGAATTGCATTTATATTGTGGATTCTGCTGGAGCGATGTTGCCTCAGGATGCAGCCGAGCGCGTTAAAGCCCTGAAGGAAGGTCTTTCGATTCAGGTGGGTTTCCATGCCCACAACAATCTGGGATTGGCCATTGGGAACAGTTTGGCAGCTCTGGAAGCGGGCGCGGAACAAATCGATGGGTGTCTGCGCGGATTGGGCGCTGGAGCCGGAAATGCTCCGACGGAATTGCTGGCAACGGTTCTTGATCGAATGGGCTTAAACCCCGGATTGAATATCTACAAATTAGCCGATGCCGCTGAATATGTCATTGCGCCCATGATGCCATATCAACCGATTCCGAATCGCGATGCCATCACCATTGGTTATGCCGGAGTTTACTCCACGTTCCTCCTCCATGCCCGGAGAGCAGGGGAACGCTACAATATTGACCCTCGTGATATTCTCGTGGAACTGGGCAGACGCAAAGCGATGGCGGGACAAGAGGATTGGATCCTGGATGTCGCGCAGGACCTTGCGAAAGCAAGGGATCAGCAGAAGGCCTCCGGAAAAACACCCGCAAAAGATTCTCAAGAAAGGACTGTTTATGCCTGATGTTGAGCAAACGACCCTCACGATTGGAGGCGATCGTGTGTTCTTAAACCATTCCGGTGATGGGAAATCAGAAGCGATTCTCTTTTTACACGGATCAGGACCGGGAGCCACCGGTTTTTCCAACTGGCAATTTGCTGTGCCTGCCTTGGGCAAACAGTTCCATTGCCTGGCGCCGGATCTGATTGGTTTTGGTAAGAGTGAACATCCGCAAAATCCAGTGAAGACCATTGGTGGTTGGATGGATCTGTGGGTGAAACAATCGATCGCCCTGTTGGATGAGATGAAAATTTCCCAGGCTCACCTCGCCGGGAATTCGATGGGCGGCGCCATTGCGCTTCACTTGTTGAATCGGTATCCCGACCGATTCAAAAAAGTGGTTTTTCTAGGTTCCATTGGGACACCCCATAAGATTACTCATCAACTGGATTTCCTATGGGGATTTTATGAGAATCCGACTGCCGAGCGTATGGCACAGATCATTCGTTGGTTTGCCTATAACCCGGCCATTATCGGTGGAGATTTGGATGGCATTGCCCAAATGCGTTTGAAGGCAGCACTGGATGAGGGAGTGCGCCGATCTTTCTCGGCCATGTTTCCTGCTCCTCGTCAAAAAGTCATCGATGACCTGGTGGTGCCCATAGAATCCATTCAACGGATGAAACATCCTTCTTTGTTGGTGCATGGTCGTGACGATGTTTTCGTCCCGTTGGAAACCAGCATGTATCTCCTGCAGCACCTGCCCAAAGTGCAATTGCATGTCTTTGGACAATGCAGTCATTGGATCATGATTGAATATAAAGATGCTTTTAACAGGGTCATTTCAGATTTCCTCGAAGGAAAGAGTTGATCCATTTCACTTATAAAAAGGCCTTTCCCCATGATGACCACAAGTATTTCAACAGAAGCCATGGCACAGCAATTGGAAGACGTTTGGCAGCAAGATTGTCCTCCGCTGGCTCCCTTCAGTGAAACGGGCATTTTGAAAACAGTTGAGGAAGCCTATGCCGTCCAAACCCATTGGACCAGGCTGCGTTTGGGCAAGGGTGATAAAATTCTTGGCCGAAAAATCGGTCTCACCAGCCGTGCCATACAGGAACAACTCGGAGTCAAGGAACCGGATTACGGCAGTCTTTGGAATTCCCGGTTCTTTCCATCTTCCAAGGATCGCGCGGTGATTCCATCCAGGCTGTTTATTCAACCCCGTTTGGAAGGAGAAATTGCTTTTAAAATTGGGCGGAAAATTCAGGGGCCGAACATCACTTCTCAAGAGGTGATGGAAGCCACTCAGTCTTTGGCAGTGGCAGTGGAAATCATTGATAGCAGGATTGAAAATTGGAGAATTAAACTGATCGATACGGTGGCTGACAACGCTTCCTACGGCGGTTTTGCGACTGGCGAATGGAGTGAATCCCTGTTGAAATCGGATTTGCCCTCCCTGAAGATGACAACGGTTCAAAATGGAAATTGTGTCGCGGAGGGGATGGGATCCGCGGTGATGGGACATCCTGCCGTTGCCGCCGCATGGCTTGCTAATAAACTGTCGACCTTTGGAATTTCCCTGGAACCCGGAGATGTGATTCTTTCCGGATCTCTGGCCAAGGCCATTCCTGCCCGGCAGGGAGATGAATTTGTATTCCAGGTGAAGGGTCAATCCCCTTTGACGATTGTTTTTGAATAACCCTTTTGGATCCATGGATCCAATATGAAATTACGAGGCTGGCAGGGATATCATTCCGTTTGGTTGGCTCTTTTTCTTGGGTGGATGATTTCCTATGTTGATCGAGCTCTGACGGGTCCTGTCATTATATGGATGATCGAAAACAAGGTATCCTTTATGAAGGATATTCAACATCCTCATGCCTTTGGCGGTTTGATGGGGAGTCTTTTTTTTGCCGGATACATGTTGACCCAGTTTCCGGGGGGATATTTTGGAGACAAGTATGGTCATCGAATCGTTGTCCTGATCAGTGTTTTTTGGGCTGGAGTGACGACACTCCTGACGGGGCTGATGGGAGGTTTGTTTTGGTTTGTGGCCCTTCGCGTTTTAACGGGTTTGGGAGAGGGGGCCTTTTATTCCAACGATCGTACGATCATTGCCAAGGTCACTCCTCCTGAAAGAATGGGATTGGGAATGGGGTTGGTGATTTCAGGATTAACCCTTGGACTGACTCTGGCGATTCTGATAACCCCACTCTTGCTCGAGTGGGTGCACCCCTGTTTTGGTGAGGAATCATGGAGAGCGCCCTTCTTGCTCATGAGTATTCCCACATTTCTGGTGGTCTATGTGATGCGCCGTGCCTTACGTTTAGCAGCAAGACCGGATGAAAAACTTTGGGTTACTGTGGGTGGATTAATGAAGTATTCGCTGGTGTTTTTTGCCGCCATCATGGCTGTTTATTTTTTGACCCGAAAAACCGGGATTTCTCCTAGCGGAACCG
>Ga0247727_10011391_pt1 | contig 15535 bp, 12 predicted proteins | sample WisWelCaveWW1625_FD_202498 | JGI IMG/M metagenome (GOLD analysis project Ga0247727, IMG submission 202498) | Biofilm microbial communities from Wishing Well Cave, Virginia, United States - WW16-25 | ecosystem: Environmental > Aquatic > Deep subsurface > Groundwater > Cave microbial mat | place...
GATGGGGCAGTCGAGGCGGGGGGGGGTCGGAGCAGGCGACGCCTACACGCGCGCTGCTACCAGTTGACGCCAATCGTCGCGCCCATGCGGTGGTTCCGGTCCACGTCCGGGACGAAGAAGAGATGGAAGGGGACGTGGAAGCTCCCGACCTGCGGAGTCCAGCCGAGCGCGGCGATCATGTGGGAGACCTTGTCGCGCTCGGGCGTCAGGTTCATGCCGACGCCGAGCTGGAGCTGCTCGTCCAGCTCGAAGCCGATGAGCATGTTGCCGGAAGGGAGGAACTTGCTCTGCTCGATGCCCATCACCATGACGTTCCCGACCAGGAGAACGTTCAGCCACGAGTGCCCGACGAGCCGGTAGAACGCCTCGTACCCGATCAGGAAGGTGGAGGGCGACCGCATCCCCAGACTCTCGAGGACCGTCTGGTCCGGGGCGTTCGGACTCGGGGTCGGATCGGGGTCGTTGCCGTGTGCGATGTACCCGAAGCCGAGGCGGAATCCGTGCAGCATCTTCTTCGTGATGGGGCGCGCCGGCGCTTCGGCGACCCACGTTTCGACGTCCGCCTCCACCGTGGCCTCCCCCTCGCGGGCGAAGGCCCGGGCCGGCAAGGAGAGGAACAGAATGCATGCGATCGTTCGTCCGTTCATCGTGTCACCTCCGTGATCGGACTCATTTGCAGTCCGCGTGCCACCGAGGATCGCGAGGGATTCGGGCGAGCGGTGTGCGACGAGCCGCACAAGTGTGCGGGCAACCGAGAACCCATGCCGCGGGCGCGAGCCATGCCGAGGAAGGGGTTCGTTTCCAGCACGCTCGCTTGGAGAGCTTGCCGTCCAGGCGACCGAGCCGCTAGCATCGTGGCCGGCTCGGGCGGTCGAACCCCCCCGGCACTCCGGACGATGGTCGACTCGCCACTGCTGCTGCACCACGTCCCCCCGATGGGGATCTACGAGACCCTCTACGCCTTCCGGGGCGCATTCGGGACCGCGATGGGCGAGCCCGGGACCCATCCCTGGAGCCAGGGCTACCCGCGCACGGTGCAGTTGCCAGGTGGGCCGCCGATCCCGAGCTCGGTCGCCGTGGCGCCGCGCACCCTCGAGTACCCGAAAGCCTGGGGGATGCCGGCGCTCCGAGAGGCGATCGCTTCGTACTACAACGGTCACTACGGAGCGAGGATCACGGCGGAGAACGTGATGGTCTTCGCCGGTGGAAGGCCCGGCATCTTCGCCCTCCTCCTCTTCCTCGAGTCCGACGTCCAGGTCCGGATCGCCGAGACCGAGTACACGCCTTACCACGACATGCTGCGCCTGCTCGGGAGGCAGCCGTCGATCGTCCGGAGCGATCCGCGCAACGGCTTCCGCCCCGACGTCGAGGAGTACGCGGACGTGCCCGCGGATCGCCGCTTCCTCGTCCTGCTCAGCAACCCGTGCAACCCGACCGGGATCACGCGGGAGGGCGAGGATCTGCGGCGTCTCGTCCGTCTGGCCGACAGCGGGCGGGCAGGGCTCCTCGTCGACGAGGCCTACGAGCTCTTCCACGACGCGCCTGTGAGCGCCCTGCGCTACGTCGAGGACATCGACCGCTCGAACGTCTTCGTCGCCGGCGCGGCGACGAAGGGGCTGCAGGCGCCGGGGATCCGGATCGGCTGGGTCGTCGCCTCGAAGCGTCACGTCGAGATCCTCGGGAACTTCTCGTCGTTCGGGATGGGGGGCGTGTCGCACCCGTCCCAGCTCTTCGCCCTCGAGCTTCTTGCCCCCGAGCGAGTGGCGCTCGCGCGCAGCGCGATCCCCGCGTTCTACGGCGGGCAAAGGAAGCGGTACGCGGAGGCCTTCCGCCGGCTCGGACTCGAGGTCTTCTCGGGAGACGGCGGCTTCTACCACTGGTGCAGGCTCCCGGCCGGGATGAATGCCGAGGAGTTGAACCGCCGGCTCTTCCGGGAAGGGGCGGCGATCCTCGAAGGGACCGATTGCGACATGCTCCGTCGCGGAGCGGCCTCTCCGCTCGCCAGCTTCTTCCGCTTCTCGTTCGGACCGCTCGCGCCCGAGACGTTCGAGTCCGACGTCGAGATCCTCCGCCGGGCCCTGGAGGGCTGAGTGACATCCGCTGCGCCGAGGCACGAGAAGGTCCGCTCGCTGGATGCGAGCAAGGAGACGCTGGAGGACTACACCCTCAGGTTCGCGCCGCGCACGTATAGACGATGGAGCACAGGAGTGGTCGCCATCTCCGCGCTCGGCGGGATCGCGTACCTCGCGGATTTCGCGATCGGCGCGAACATCGGAATCGCGTACGGCACCACGAACGCGCTGTGGGGAATCGCGATCGCTGCGGTCATCATCTTCGTCACGGGGTTCCCGCTCGCGGTCTACGCGGCCCGCTACAACGTCGACCTGGACCTCATCACCCGGGGCTCCGGGTTCGGCTACTACGGATCGGTTCTCACGAACGTCATCTTTGCGACGTTCACGTTCATCTTCTTCGCGCTCGAAGGCTCGATCATGGCCCAGGGCCTGGAGCTCGGGCTGGGCATTCCGCTGTGGCTGGCCTACGCGGTCTCGACCCTCATGGTCATCCCGCTGGTCGTCTACGGGATGACGGCCCTGTCGAAACTCCAGGTCTGGACCACCCCATTGTGGTTGCTGCTGATGGTCGCCCCCATGGCCTATCTCGTCATCAGTCATCCCGAATCCATCGAGACGTTCTTCCGGTACCGGGGACGGAGCGGCAGCGAGTCACCGAATTTCGGGTCGATGATGCTGGCCGCCGGCGTGTGCCTGTCCTTGATGGCGCAGATCGCAGAGCAGATCGACTACCTGCGTTTCATGCCGCCTCGTACCGAGGCAAACCGCAGGGCGTGGTGGCGTGCGGTCATCCTGGCGGGGCCGGGCTGGGTGATCCTCGGAGCGATCAAGCAAGCCGTCGGGCTGTTCCTCGCCGTCTACATCATCGCGAAGCTGGACACGGGATCGGTGGCCACGGCGAACGAACCGGTGCACCAGTTCCTCGCGGTGTACGAGGAGATGATGCCCAGCTGGATGGCGATGACGTTGGCGGTCGTGATCGTGGTGCTCAGCCAGATCAAGATCAACGTGACGAATGCCTACTCGGGCTCGCTGGCCTGGACGAACTCGTTCACCCGGGTGACCAAGCGGTATCCCGGCCGGCTGATCTTCGTGATCTTCAACCTCGCGATCGCGCTGGCCCTCATGGAGCTCGACATGTTCAGCGTCCTGAACACGATCCTGGGTTTCTACGCCAACTGCGCGATCGCATGGGTGGTCGCGGTGGCGACGGATATCGCGGTGAACAAGTACCTGCTGAAGCTCTCGCCGCTGGCTCCGGAGTTTCGCCGCGGGATGCTGTACGCGATCAACCCCGTGGGCTTCACCTCGGTGATCGTCTCGGTCGCGCTGTCGATCGGGGTGTTCTTCGGCGCGTTCGGATCCCGGATTCAGCCGTACTCGCCGCTCGTCGCGGTGGCGCTGGCACTGGTTCTCACGCCGGTGATGGCGATCGCCACTCGCGGGAAGTACTACCTGCGCCGCGTCGACGACGGCATCCCGCTGCCGATGTACGACGCCGACGGCAACCCCTCCGGTGAACATCTGACCTGCCACGTGTGCGGGCTGGACTACGAGCGACCCGACATGGTGAGGTGCGAGACGCACGACGCGTACATCTGCTCGCTCGACCTGTCCACAGACAGGGTCGGCGACCACGTGCTCCCGGCCCAGCCGGCCTAGTCGGTCCGCCGCTACGGCCGTCCGAGCGCTCGCGAGCTACGCGGCGACGTCGCCCATCCAGGGGCTAGATCCCTTCGATCGGACCGGGGACGGGAAGGGAAGCGGAGTCGAGGTCGCGCTGGTTGTCCACGAAGCGGACGCGGTCTTGGAGGCGCGCGAGGTCGAAGCCTTCGGTCTGGACGTTGACGCCGATCGCGTTGCCCGACACGAGGCCGTCGTGGAGGTCGATCTGTCCGCCCGTCGCGAGCTGCACTCCGCAGAGAAAGTGGTTCGAGACCGCGAAGCGCGTCGCGGACACGGTCGCCGAAGCGAACGCGGCGACGCCGGTGCCGAACCCCTCGCAGGCTCCGGACTCCGCGCAGGGAGACGCGAGCGTCCCCTCGATGCGGACGTCCTCGAGGACGAGGCTCGCGGCCGCCCCGGAGAGCGCGCCGAACCCACGATTCCCGACGAACGTTCCACGGACGACGGTCGCCCGTGCGCCGTCGACGTACAGGCCGTATCCGAAGTCGTCGGCGGCCGCATCCGGCCGGGTGTCGCGCACGGAGATGTCCGACGCCTCGAGCACGGTCCCTGCGGCGAAGAGGGCGATGCCGAGCGCGCGGCCGCGCTCGACGACCAGCCGCTGCACTTGCGCGGACGCCCCGCGGTCGAGATAGAGGCCCAGGCCCGCGGCCCCGTCGATCTCGCGCTGCAGCGCGTCACGGACGACGACGTCCGAGAGGACCAGCTCCGTCCCGGACTCGGTGGCGAGGATCTCCGCCTCGCGATCGCGCTCGAAGAGTGCCCGGGCGATCTCGGCGCGGGCTCCGAACTGAACGGCGAGGCCGTCTCCGTTCCCGCCGTCGCCGGGCCGCGCGAGCGTGTCGCGGACGACGAGGTCCGACGCGACGAGCTCGCTGCCGGCATCGATCACGAAGATCGTGGCGGTCCGATTCCGCTCGAAGAGCGCCCGCGCGAAGTCGGCACGCGCGCCCCCGAGGACGGAAAGGCCGTACCCCGCGTCGCCGCCCGCGTGGTCCAGCGTGTCGCGCACCACGACGTCCGACGCGATCAGCTCCGAGCCGGGGTTCGCGACGAAGATCCCCGAGGAGTGGTTCGCGTCGAAGAGGGCACGGGACACCTCGACGTGCGCGCCGGTCTGAACGTTCAGGCCGTAGCCGAAGTTACCGCCGAGAAGGCGTGTGCCCCGGACCACGAGAGAATTCGCGACGACGAGCGCGCCGCCCCAGGCGTCGACGCCCACGCCGACCGCGCCGTCGACGACCACGGAGTCGAGTTCGACGGGCCCGGCGCTCGCGACCTGGATTCCGAGTCGCTGCCCGCCGACCGTGAGGTTCTCGATGCGCGACTGGCCGAAGTTCACGGTGACCGTGGCGGCGGAGGCGCTCGGCGTCGACGACGCGACGATCGTTTCCGCGACGCAGGCGCCGCGAAGGACGAGCGACCGCGTGAGCACGACGTGCTCGTCGTACGTCCCCTTGGCGAGCGCGAGGATCGCGGCCGCGGGTGCCTCGGCGATCGCTTCGCCGATGGAGCCGTACGGAAGCGCTTCGGAGCCGTCGCCTCCCACGGCGCCCACGCGGACGTAGACGATCGTCTCGCCGGCCGGCAGATCCTCGGCGAAGTCGCCCTCTGGACACGGCGTTCCGACGACCGAGCAGCCGGCCGTCCCTGGGAAGTGCGCTTCGTCGGGCGCGCAGTCGGCGGGCCCGTCGGCCGGGAACGGCTCGCAGACCGCGATGCCGGAGTCTTCCGCCGGCGGAACCTCGCGCCAGCCTTCCGGGCATGGCGTGAGCTGCGGCGGCTCGGGATCGGCGGGCGCCGTCGGCTCGAAGCCGCCCGAATCCGAGCCCGCGTCGACGCCGGCGTCCCGCTCGTGCGACTCGAAGTCCTTCCCCGCGCACGCGAACAGAAACGGCGCGACGACGGCGGCTCGAACGGGAAGAGGAATCATCGAGCGATGGCTGCATTCTACCCCAGAGAAAGCGCAGCGCTTCCGGGCTCCCGCGGGCATCGAGGTCAGGAGCGATGACGAGCGGGAGCGAGGCCCGTCGGGTGCCCGAGGTTCCAGCCGAGCGACCGGTGGGTACAATCGTGCCGGAGGCATGGACCGAGCCGGCGCGCGAATCCTCGTTCTCGGTGCGCTCGGCTGCGGCTGCGCCGGTGGACTGAGCTCGTACCCTTCCTCGCCGGACGAATCGCTGGAGCCGGGGTACGGACCAGGCCACTTTGCGCCGCCGGCGCCGGATCCACCGTCCGAGCCCGCATCGCCGCCCGTGCCCGTTGCGCTGTCGGCGGCGCAGGCGCGCGCGCACGGCCTTCGCGACGAAGCGCTGGTGCTTCCGTTCGCGGGCCCGATCGACGGAACGGAACTGGTGGAGGCCACGATGGCGGAGGCGGGGCGCCGGGGCGCGGTCGGTGTCGGGGAGATCGCGATCCACATCGTGTCGGTGTCCGCCGACGGCGTGGTGGAGTGCCGCACGTCGTTCTCGCCCGACTGGGAAACGGAATCGCGATGGGTTCCGGGCGAGCGCCGGCTCGTCCCCGTGAGCCAGCCCGTTTCGAGGATGGCAACCGAGCGCACGTATCGGTGCCGCACCGAGTACCGGACCGAGTCCCGGCACGTCACGGAGCACGAGCGCCGGTGCCGAACCGAGCGGCGACCCGTCCGCAAGAGCCGCACGGTCTACCGATCCGAATACGACTACCGGAGCCGGAGCTCGCGGCGCGTCCCGCACACCGAATACTACACGGACTACGAGAGCCGCCTCGACTGCCGCAACGAGCCGGTGCGCCGCCTTCGGACGGAGCGCGTACCGCGGCGCCATTGCGGGTACGAGTCCGAGACACGGCTCGTCACGCGCTGGGAGTTCCAGCTGCGGGCGCAGTACGCGCCGCCGCGGCTCGAGGAGTTCCCCGTCCTGCGGCTGCGGGAGTCTGCCCCCGTCTGCTACGCGGCCCCCGCCCCCGCGGATCCAGCTCGCCCCCACCGCGTCGAGGCGATGCTGTACAGGCGATGAGTCGCGCTCGCGGCGTCGCCCGTACGGCGCACACGGTGCGCGACCGATTCTTCAAGTGGTTCCGCGCTGCTTGGGCCTAACAAGCTGCGGACCTCACGACGCAGGCGCGTCGACTCCTTCCACGAAAACGGGTCGACTCCTGTCCGCTACATTCCCAGGCAGAGATCCGTGGTCGGCTCGCACGAGCTGGACGCGAGGCCGCCGGAGTCCGCGCACGCGTCGTCGCAGAGCGTACCGGGAGCCGACTTTCCCGACACGCAGCCCTCGGCCTCGGCGCAGAACCAGGTGGCCCGGATGCCGTCCGCGCAATGGCAGGTGAACTGGTTCGGCCCGCCCGTCGAGCGGTCCGGATCGAACACGGGTCCCGCGAGGAAGCGAAGCGTCGGAGTGTCGTCGCAGTAAGCGTCGTAGAGGAAGCCGTCGTAGTCGTAGTCGTAGTAGTAGTTGTCGGTGAAGCAGGTCCCGCCGCGCCAGCCGACCACGGCCCGCCGTTCGTCGAGAACCTCGTCTCCCGGATCCCGTACGAGCTGAGCGGCGATCGTCCACGTGCCTGCCTCCGGATCGACGCGCGTGCCGCCGGCCTCGCACTCGACCTGCACGGGATCCGTCGAAGCGCCGTCCGAGGATTCGAGGACGATTCGCACCCAGTGCGCGTCCGCGGTCTCGCACGTCTGCGCGCTCGCTTCTTCCTGCAGGACCGTCCAATCGATGTCGATGGCCCGCGGTGGTCCGCCTTGGCCGGGGTCGCCCCCGCACCCGGGAGCGAAGAGAAGCAGGAAGGACCCCAACCGCACGGGGGGATTCTACCGCGGCCCCGAACGAAGTGGGCGTGCGGCTCTCCTCATGCAGGCCATGACAGACGGTCGACGTGGACGATACGCAGTGCTGCAATCCCGGAGCGATCGTCGTCGAGGGCGACGGGAAGGTTCACGTGGGATGGACCGGGGAGCTCACCTGGATTCGTCATGCGGTCGACGACGGGGCGGGGTTCGAGATCGAAGATGTGGTCCAGGCGGGCGGCTCGGCGATGGCGGTCGATGCGGACGGCGTCATCCACTTCGCGCTCGTGCAAAGGCTCGGCGCCGCGGCGCTGCAGTACGTCTCGAACGCGACGGGCGATTGGGAGTGGGAGATCATGGCCGGCAATCCGGTCGTCGGCGCAACACCGACGATCGTCGCCGCGGACGATGGGATTCACCTCGCGTACCCGCGGGGGCTCTCGAACGCCGTCGAGGTCGCGACCGACGCGAGCGGCGCGTGGGCGACGGAGCCGGTCGGCGAGACGACGAACGTGGGAGTCTTCCTCGCGATCGCGCAGGACGGGACGGCGCACGTCACGTTCATGGATCCCGAGACGTTCCACGTGATGCACGCGGCGAAGCGGGGCGACGAGTGGGTCGTCGACGACATCGCGGCGGAGTTCGGCTCGGCGTACTCGGTGCTGGCCGTGGCGCCGGACGGGAGCGCGCACATGGCGTGGACCGGATGGAACACCGGCCACCTCAACTACGCGACGGACGTCACCGGGGAGTGGGTCGTCGAGACAATCGCGGACGAAGGGCTCGCGTCGAACTTCGCCGCGATTGCGGTGGACTCGGAAGGGCATCCGTTCGTCTCGTACACGGAGACGCACGGTGTCTGGGACGGCACGCTGCGCCTGATGACGAACGCGAGCGGCGAATGGGTGGGGCGCGACGTCGAGGGGACGGGCAACGCCTGGTACTCCGCGATCGCGATCGGTCCGGACGACGACGTCCACATCGCGTACGGCGACCGTGCCGACGTGTTGCACGTGAACATCTCGGCGGCCGACGGCGTCGATCAGGACTGCGACGGGGAAGCTTGGTAGCTTCGGTGCGGCCTTCGCGACGGGAGGACTTCATGCGGTTCTTGGGCTTGTCGATGATGATGATGTTGCTCTGCGCGTGCGGCAGCGCCGGTGGGGGCGGTGGCGGGGACGGCGATGCGGACGCGGACGCCGATGCCGACGCGGACGCCGATGCCGACGCGGACGCGGATGCCGACTCGGACGCGGACTGTCCGGACACGGACGGAGACGGATACGAGGCGCTCGGTTGCGGCGGGGACGACTGCGACGACGCGGATGCCAGCGTGCATCCGGGAGCGGGGGGGGCGGCGGAGGAGTTCATCGCGTTGCGTCCCGAGCGCGGCAGCATGCCGGGGATGACGACGCTCGCGCTCGTCGGATCCGAGCCGCACGTGCTGTACGGCGTGTACGTCGAGATCGTCGCGGGCGCGAACGAGATCGAGCTGCGGCATTCGGCGCGCGAGGGCGACGGGTGGAACTTCGAGACGGTCGACGCGACGGGGAGCGCGGGCTGGTACCCGTCGTTCGAGGCGGGGACGGACGGGACGCTCTACCTTCTGTACGGCGTCGAGGGCGGGGAGCTTCGGTACGGTTTTGGCGCGGGCGAGGGCGACGCGTGGGACATCGAGACGGTGCGCAGCGGGACGAGCGCCGTGCGCGACTCGGCGATGCGCGTCGGCGAGGACGGGATCGTTCACGCGGTGTGGACGGCCGAGGGCGGGGTGCGAGAGCTCGTGCACGGCTGGCGCCACGACGCGGGGTGGTCGGACGAGACAGTGGCGGCGATTGGAGCGACCGGGCCGGATGCGTCGATCGCGATCGGCGCGGACGGCGCGATTCACGTCGCGTGGCACTCGGACGGGTCGGTTTGGTACGCGACCGATGCGGACGGGTGGACGCCGGTGCCGGTCGACTCCGGCGTCGCGACGTGGAACTCGACGCGATTGGCGTGCGCGACGATGGGCTCGTGCGGATCGTGTATCGCGGGGTCGAAGGGCTCGAGCACGCGGCGTCGGCGGGCGCGGCGTGGGTACACGAGATCATCGACCCGGCAGCGCGGGGGGCGAAGGTCTCGTATCACGTCGCGATGGACGTGGATGAGAACGGCGCCGCACACGTCTGCTACGCGGGCGGCGGCTTCACGCTGGACTACGCGACCGACCTGTCGGGCGAGTGGAGCCACGAGATCGTGTCGGCGGAGGCTCCGTCGGAGGGGTGCTCGCTCGAGATCGGAGACGACGGCGGCGTGCGGATTGCGCACGTGTCGGGCGGGGGCGCGTCGGAGGCGCGGCTCGTGACGGTCACTCCGCCGCGGGGCATCGACGCGGACTGCGACGGCGAGATCGAGGAGATCCCGGTGACGGGGTCGGGCGTCGACCGGTTCGGGCTGCTGCGGGACCTGGCGGCCGACGAGTGGCAATCGCTGTGCGAGTGGTCGATCGAGGCGCAGGGCGGCCCCGGGCACGAGACGGACTGCGGCGGCGGCGTGACGATCACCGTGAACACGGTGGACGAGTGCGTCGAGGACTCAGACGCGTTCGGCGAGGACTGCGAGCTGTTCGTCGCGGACTTCGAGGCGTGCTCCGACGCGATGGCGGACGATCCGTGCAACGGGTATCGCTCGGCGGCGTGCGCCGCGCTGCTGGGGTGCGTGATGTGAGTCGGCTGCTGTCGGGGTAGGTCCTTCTGGATGGCTCGGGAAGCAACGGACAGGCCCTCGTGCATGCGCTTCCGGACGAAGCGCCGGACGTGCGACTCGGTCATCACCTCGCTCGGGAGGATCGCGTTCGCCTTGGCGTCGAAGTGCACGCCCGACGCGGACTCGCGCCGACCGCCGCGCGTGTTAGCCTGCAGGAGCTCGGTCACGCGAGGAGGATCACGTGCGTCGGCTTCGACTCGTCGTCATCGCCGTGCCCATCGTGGTTGCGTGCGGAGGGGGACCGTCCGGCGACCCGGCGACCGACTCGACGGACGTCGCGCAGCCTCCGCCGAGCGGGAGCGGCGGGGAGGCCGGGGAAGGCGAAGCGAGCAACGAGTTCAGGCTGCTCGATTCGGACACCGCGGAGCAAGCGCACGGGGATCGCCCGTCGCAGATCGAGGCGACGGAGACGCATGCGGCCATGCGGTTCTTCGTCGTCGACGCGGAGGCCGGGCCGATCACGGGCGTCGTGATCAAGATGACGGCGCCGGATGAGACCCACTACTACACCGAGGAGACCGACACCCAGGGCTACGGGGAGGTGCTCGTTCCCATCGGCCAGCGCTACGGCGTGGAGTACCTCAGCCTGGGCCGCCGGAACATCACGGCGAACGTCGACGTGCCTGCCGGGCCCAATCAGGACTTTCGCCTGACGCTCCGGTACCGGGGGCTGCGGGGCGCGGAGGGCCCACGCGCGCGGTTCGTCCTCGATGGAGTCCAGTTCGACAGCGGCAGAGCGACGATTCGGCCCGAGTCGAACTCTCGGCTCGACCGCATCGTCGAGTACATGACCCACAAGCCGAACGTTCGCATTCGGATCGCCGGCTACACCGACAACGTGGGCAATCCGCGGGGGAACCAGACCCTCTCGGCGCAACGCGCGCGGGCCGTGCGCGCCTACCTCGTCTCGCACGCCATCGACGCGGGGCGCCTCGAGGCCGTCGGCTTCGGTGACCAGGATCCCGTCGCATCGAACGACACGGAAGAGGGCCGGCAGCAGAACCGGCGCATCGAGGCCGTCGAGCAGTAGTCGCCCGGAAGGCCGAAGATCGGGCGGATGAGGCCGGTCGACGGGAGCCAGAGGGCGGCGAGCGTCGGGGGGAGGAGGTCCGGACGTCCTGAGGGCACTGGGCCGAGCATGGCGAGGATCTGCTACAGACGACTACGGGCCGAGAACTCCCTCGGATATGATCCGAGCGAGTGCGAGGTTCTCTCGCGACGACACAATGGTGGGCCTTCGGCGCCGCGGTCGCAGCCGCCGGTTGCGCGGCCACCGTCCACAATCGCGTCGTCATCCAGGGGCGCGCGGCCTTCGCACCGGAACGGGCTCGGGCGCACGAGTACGCCCGCGACCTGCCGGACCCTCACGAAGGCCTCGAACGCGAGATCGCCGATTCCCTCGTACGACTCTCGCCCACTCCGCTCCGAACTGACGGGCTGCTCCACGGGGTCGGCGAGACCCTCTTTCACGAGGTCGGTCGGGACTTCGAGTTCCCCTCCGACGAAGTCCGCGAGTTCGCGATCCGCTGGCACGGGTTGACCGAGATGGACGTGGACCTGTCGGTGTTCGAGGCCTCGTACCGCATGGATCTCACCAGATTCGTCGCCGGCCGGATGCAAAGAGCGCTCTCGGAGGTCCGCGACGACGGGATCGCCTACAACAGCATCGCCGTCGTGGTCGGCAAGGGCGGGCGCGCCGGCACCCGGCGCGCGCTCATCCTGCTATCGGCTCGCTATTGCGAGCTGGAGTCCGTTCCCGAGCGGGTCGAGCGCGGCGCTTCCCTCCGGTTGCGCGGTCGCCTGCTGGCTCCCTTCGACCACCCCGTCGTCGTCCTCACCCGCGCGGACGGACGCGTCGAGCGCCGACCCGTCGGACTGACGCGGGAGATCGACGCGGAGATCCCGACCGACCAGAGGGGCGCCCTACAGGTCGAAGTGGTCGGCTCGTTCCGCTACGGTCCGAAGCCGATCGCGAATTTCCCGATCTGGATCGGGGAGAAGCCACCGGGCTACGCGTTCCTCGAGGACGCCCCGGAGCGCAGCTCGGCCGAGGCGGCGCGCCTCGAAATGATCCGGCTCGTCAACGACGCGCGCTCGCGCCACGGGCTCCGAGCGCTCGCCGTCGACCATCTGCTGGGACGGGTCGCCAAGCGGTACAGCAAGGAGATGCGCCAACACCACTTCTTCGGGCACCACTCGCCGCGGTCGGGCACGCCGCAGGATCGCGTGGAGCGCGCCGGTTACCAGGGTTCGGTCGGCGAGAACATCGCGGGGAACTACCGCTCGGCGCGCGCCGCGCACGAATGGCTGATGGCCAGCCCCGGGCACGCCGCGAACATTCTCGATCCAGATGCCACGCACCTCGGGGTTGGAGTCATCGGCCACGGTCCCGCGAGCGACCGGCGCTACACGATCACCGAGCTGTTCGGACATCTGCTGGCCTGGTCGTCGTGGTCCGTCGAAGAACGGGCGAGCCGCCTCGCCGAGATGGCCGCGCACGAGCTCGGCATCGATCCGTCGAGCCTCGATGAAGTGTCGGGGCCGCCGCGCTCCGAACCGGCCAGCGCCGGTCGGGTGGCGGCGCTGCGGGCGCTCGCGCTCGTCGAGATGAGCCGTGACCATCTGGATCGGGCCGACGCCATCGTCCGACACGCCCGCGCTCCCTCGGGCACCGCGCCTCTGGCCGTCGAGATCGCTCGGCGCCGCGCGCCGGATCCGGACGCGGCGAGAGCGGCCGTCGTCGGCGTGCTCCGTCAGGTGCCACCGGGGCACGTGGACTCGGCGCTCCTGCCCATGCGCCGGTACTCGACGGGCGCCGACCTGGACGGCTGGATGCGCTCCTTGCAGCTCTCGGAGCCGTCGCTCGGCGTGCTCTCGGACGCGGTCGAGATCTCCGTCGTGTGGCGACCGATGGTGGAGCACCACGACCTCTACGAGGCGGCGCTCGCGGAGATCCGCACCGAAAACGAGCGATCCCTCCCTTCCCGGCGCCATTCGTTTCCGGAACTTCGCCTCGAGGGCGCCACCGACGCGTCCGAGGTCGTGGTCGCGGTGTGGAATCGAGGGGTGCGGGCCGAGTCCTTCCCGGGACGTGTCTTCGAGAGCCCGACGGATTCCGTCAACGGACGCGACGACGACGGCAACGGTCAGGTGGACGACGTCCACGGCGTCGTGGCGCCGAACGCCGGAAGCAACGAGGATCTGCTCGGAAGCGAAGCCCGCGAGGCGGCGGGACACCAGGAGGATCTCCGAGGCTCGATCGATTCCTCCTGCGGTCTGTGGACGGCCGACACGGAGCGCAACTGGCGGCGCCTGGACGCCGCGACGGGAGTCGAGCGGGAGGCGCTTTCCCGAAGACTCCGCGACCTCGCCGGCTGGGCTCTGGGGACTCACGACGCGAGCGTTCTGCTCGAGGGCAATCCCTTTGCGCGGCTGGCGGTCTTCCGCTCGCAGTGGCGCCCGCCTCTGACGGACGCGGCGCAGGCGGTCGAAGGGCGACATGTGGCGGCGATCGCGGACTTCGTCCGCCGGCACCGGATCCGCGTGGTGTTGGCGCCGACGGCGCTGTCGCTCGAGTCCATCGCGGACGATCTCCGGCAGGGGGACGACCTGAGCCTGTCGGAGGGAGCCGTGCGGGCGCGGGCCCGCGTGGTCCTCGATCGAGCTCGCGACCGGTGGAAGGGGCTCCTCGACCTCTGCCCCGACACCTTGTTCGTCGTCCCGAGCGGAAGCGGCCGCGACGACGACGAGGTTCCGACGAGCCTCGACGCCGCGAACTTGCTCGTCGTCGGGTCGGTGGACGAGCTCGGTTACCCGTCGAGCTGCCCGGGTTCCTCGGGCGAGCGCGTCGCGGTGCAGGACCTCGGCGTCGGAGTCGAAGGGCTCCTGCCCTCCGGGGCACGCCTCGCGCTGTCCGGAACGTCCCACTCGGCCGCGCGCGTCGCGAACCTCGCTGCGAAGCTCATCGCGTTGGATCCGAACCTGACCCCGGCCCGCGTGATCGCCGGCATCGTCGAGACGGCCGATCCCGTCGCCGGGCGATACCGCGGTCGTATCGCCAACGCCGCGCACGCCGCCGCGCGCGTTCGCCGCGAGAGGCGAGCACAAGCTCGATGAAGAGGCGGCGCGAAGGCGAGTGAATCCGGCGCGCCGATCGGCCGCGCGACTGCTGAATCATTCTCTCCCCTGATCGCAGCGGGCCCTGCCTCGACGCGGTTCACCGCCTGATCGAGAAGCGGCGCCTCCGTTTCGTGCTGACCGGATCGAGCGCCAGGCAGCCGCCGGGCGGCGGACCGGCGTGATCCCGCACAACGATGTACGGCCCCATGACGGCTCCGGGGCCGTCGGGAGTGGCGCGCAGGTCCAGGAAATCAGGCCGACCGGCTCGCCCAGCGTCGTCCACGCGGCGCCGTCGCAGTACCCGTCCGCTCCGCAGCTCACTGCCCCGAGGCCGCCCGGAGGTGGGCAGCGCGCCAGGCGTCGTCGGTTTGCGCGCCGATCAGGATCGCCGCGCGCACGCGCGCGGTGCGAGCGCCTTCGGTCACGCTCCAGACGACCTCGATGCCGGGGCGCGCATCGCCGTCGCCGACGCTGATTGCGGCGGTCTCGCCCGTCGGGGTGAACGAGAAAGCGGTCTGATAGAGGTTCCACCCGATGTCGTGATCGTCGATGGAGACGCCCTGTGCGCCGTCAGTCCCGGCGTTGGAGGCGCCGAGGGAGCCTGCGGATCGCGAGGCCGTTCCTTCTGTGACCTCGACGCCGAGGAGCGCGGGGCGCGCGTCGAGGAGACCGGGCAGCGTCTCCCGAGACAGGCGGCGCAGGGCGAGGATCGCGGCCTCACGCTGGGCGCTCTCTCGGGCGTGACAGCGCTCGAACTCGGCCGCCGCGGCGGGATCGCCGGAAGCGGCGACCGCCGCCGGGTCGGCGCACTCGATCGGGGGCGGCAACGCGGGCAGTGCAGCACGGACTGCCGCCTCGACGGCATCGACATCGGCTCGATGATCGCCGAACGCCTGCGACGCGCTCGACGCGTCGGGCATGTCGTCGCAGGCCGCGAGGGAGATGAGGGCGATCAGGGCCAGCACGGCCTGCCCGAGGCGCGCGCCTCCTCCGGTGGTCACTCGCGCCGTCATCCCGACGACGCTATCACGGGCGATAGTGTTCGGTGTCCGTCGGGTCCGGATCGGCGCCCGCCCCATCGGCAGACGGTTTCTACCCCCGACGCGCGGTCAGCAGGTTCCGGCGGACC
>Ga0247727_10011392_pt1 | contig 15535 bp, 18 predicted proteins | sample WisWelCaveWW1625_FD_202498 | JGI IMG/M metagenome (GOLD analysis project Ga0247727, IMG submission 202498) | Biofilm microbial communities from Wishing Well Cave, Virginia, United States - WW16-25 | ecosystem: Environmental > Aquatic > Deep subsurface > Groundwater > Cave microbial mat | place...
ACAAATCTTTAACTTGGAGGGTTTGACCATGAAATTCAGATTCGCATATCAAATGTTATCCACTGTAATGGCCATGTTCGTCTCTGGCTGCTTCCAGGGCGGAGATGGCTCTGGCTTAAACGACCTTGAAAATGATGAAGCAACGGCCGAAAAAGCTCTTACGGATCCATTCAAGGCCTTGGGCACTGGAAATGAAGATAGCTATTTCGGCGATCAAGAACTCGCTGACTTGGAGTCCGAAGAAGTTGAGTACAGCGATGCTGTGGAAGGTTTAACCTCTTCTCTGATTTCCTTAGAAGGGGAAAACACCTCGCAAGAATCGAGTTGTGACACTTATTTTATGAGACTGAGATGGGGACAATTTCGGGAGAGGAACGATGATGTGGAAGACTCGACGGATTGGAGTGGCGCAATCAGCGTCAATGCGGGCAAATTGATCATTTTCAGAACCTTGGGGTTTGATCGAAATGACTCCATTTCAGAACGAACCGACCCTAAAGTCATCAACTTTATTTCGAAAACACGTCCACACTTTGATGGGTTGAGGCTTAAATATGTGGTTTGTCCTTCTGACTTATCAACTCTGTCCCAAGGCGAAGAGGTCACTTTCACCTTTAACGCCCCAAACCTACCTTTCGCAAAATCATATACCACATCGGATTTAGCTCATATGAACGATCTGGTAAAAGATATTGATGCCAATAGCAATAAGTTCCAACTTCAGTCTGTCTTAAAATCAAATCTTTGCCAGGGGACGATGGAAGGTAGATGGCACACCCAAGAAAATGGGCTTGGTGTATTCAAAGGCAAAGTGGACTCATCAGATGGAATCAAGCTGGGTCACATCAAAGGTGTTTTTGCTAAAGATTCTCAAGAAAACAACGTCTTTGCCGCAAAGTTCATTTCCAGAAAAGGCCGTTTCAAGGGGCTCGTCGTGGGGACTTATGGGGGAACTTATGGAGAAGAGAATTTTGAGGGTACCATCTACAACCGCAAACGTGGAAAGGTTGGAAATATAGAGGGAACTTATGTAGACGGCGATGCGGATCATAAAGGGACGTTTAGCGGAATCTACACATTGGACTGCGCTGATGATGCCGCAGATACTCAGGATGAATAGAAGCAGACCTTGGCCGTAAACCTAAATGGGTGGAAGGGTGAACAAAAGAAAGTTTACCCTTCCCTTTTTCTTTTGTGGAGCGAAACTTTTTGGCGGATTCTCTGTTTAACATGGAAGAGGATAAAGATGTTCAACTCATGTTGGCCTATGCTCAAGGAAACGAAAGGGCTTTTCATACGTTATACGAAAAGTACAAGAGACCTTTGTTCTCATGGATTTACAGAATGGTTCCCAAGGAAGCTGTGGCCGAAGAACTTGCTCAGGAGGTCTTTTTGCGCGTTTATAGAGCAAGATATACCTATCGCCCAAAGGCAAAATTTAAGACCTGGCTATACACGATCGCAGCTCACTTGGCTTTCAATGAGCTCAGACACAATAAAAACTTTGTGGAAGGTGAGGTTCATCATGGCAATGAAGAAGGCGATCCAATGATCAATATCCCTTCGCAAACGCCTTCGCAGATTGAACAGATGGAAGCTCAGCAACTGATCAAAATGATAAATCAGCTTCTGGCTCAAGTTGGGGAACGTCAAAAAGCTGCTCTCCTATTCCGTTACTTTGAGGATCTGTCTCATGAAGAAATTGGCAAAATTCTTAACATGAAAGTAGGCGCCGTAAAGTCTTTACTCCATCGTGGGCTGGAAACACTTGAAGTTCTACTCCGTAAGAAAGGAAGGGAGATATGAACACAAAAACGTGTACCTATTTTAAGAATCAAATTTACGATGCTATCGATTCTAGGTCTTGCTCTATGGATCTCTCTGGGGATCTCTCATTGCATCTCAAAGAATGTAAAAACTGTAAGAACTTTTACGAAAGGTTATTGTCCACAAAAGAAAGTCTCGCATCTTTAGAGCCAGTTCCTTTTCCAAAAACATTCGATGAGCATTTCTCTAAAAAGCTGGAAGAGGAGCCCAAACCAAAGAAACCTATATGGCTCTTCTTTGAACGAAGACCGATCTTGATCCCAGCCTGGTCCTTCGCAACGGTCTTGATCATTGCATTCATAGCGATTTTCTCTGTTTCACGTAAGCCAGAATCTGATTGGGCAATGAACTCGATTGTTTCACATGAAATTGACCTATATCAAAACTTGGAGCTTCTTGAGAATCTAGATGAACTCGCGGATATGGAGAAAACCTTATGAACCCAGACCAGAACACCGGCAAAAAAGATGATGAACTAACAGAAGAGGACAGAGAACTTTTAAAAGTTTTGGATGTCTTGGAACAATATGATCTTTACGAAAATTGGGAAGCAATGGAAGCCATGACTGAAAAAGGAGAGGAACCATGAACCGAAGATCATTTTTAAAATGCACTGTTTCAGTTTTGTTCGCTGGATTCATTTTCACTCAATTAACATTAGCTCAAGAATTTTTAATCACTACACAAGATAGTTCTGAAAAATTATCTCCGGATTTGCTAGAACGCTGGAAATCTAAATCCTCAGAAGAGCGAGAAAAACTTCGGAAACGTTTTCGAGAATGGAAAGCCATGGACTCTGAAAAACGAGAGCGGATGATTCGGCGAGCTCAGAGATTCGCAAGCCTTTCATCTGACCAAAAGGAAAAAGTTTTGCGCAATTTTCGAAGATTCCAACAACTTCCCCCCGATAAGCAGCAAAAAATCCGGGAACGGTTTGAACGTTTTCGCAAAATGTCTCCAGGGGAGCGAGAACGATTAGAAAAAAGGTTTGAACATAGACAGAGGGTGAGGGAGAAACGTCAAGAAATAAAAGGGAAGCGGCGAGGACGGTCTGTGAATTTGTGAGCGAGAGTTAACAGTAAATGCTACAATTGTAATAACCTACCCATTCCTCTATTTTTCTGGCATTTTTATCCCGTTGAAACACAGTTGGAAATTTAAACTATTTCTCATGCTTATCCTAACTGCTTCATTTTGTAGTTATGGGGACTCTCATAACCACAAAGATCCAATGGGTTCAGTCATTTTATTCATTTCAATTATTTTGCTTACGGCAAAAATGGGTGGAGATATAGCTACTCGACTGAATCAACCAGCAGTTTTGGGTGAATTGCTTGCAGGAGTTGTTTTAGGAAACCTCCACTTTTTTGGCTTTCATGGATTTGAACCTATGAAAACCGACACATCGATAGACATGCTTGCCCGCTTAGGAGTTATCGTTCTACTCTTCGAAGCTGGACTCGAATCAACTGTAGGACAGATGCTAAAGGTAGGTGGCACCTCCTTTATCGTTGCAACTATAGGAGTATTAACACCGTTTATTTTAGGTTGGGTCTTAAGCAGCTGGCTATTACCAGAAGCAAATCACTATGTTCACACTTTTTTAGGAGCTACGCTTACCGCAACAAGTGTAGGGATCACAGCGCGAGTTTTAAAAGATCTAAACCGATCGCAGTCTATTGAAGCCCGAATCATTCTCGGAGCAGCCGTTATTGATGATATTTTAGGCCTCATCCTTTTAGCAGTTATAAGTGGTGTCATTTTAGCTGCAAATGCAGGCGGATCCATTTCATATGTAGGAGTGGGTTGGACTTTTGTTAAAGCAGCTTTGTTTCTTTTTGGTTCAGTTTTTTTGGGTGTTTATCTTTCTCCTCGACTTTTTTCTCTGGCTTCAAAGTTACGAGCTCGAGGGGTTCTTTTGGCCATTGGACTCTCTTTTTGTTTTATATTGGCGTGGCTATCAAATCTAATAGGCCTGGCTCCTATTGTTGGAGCTTTCGCAGCTGGGCTTATTTTGGAAGAGGTCCACTATAAGGATTTTGTCTATCAAGGGGAACACCGCTTGGAGGAACTGATCAACCCTATTACCTCTTTCTTAGTCCCCATCTTTTTTGTCTTGATGGGAATGCATACAGATCTTTCAACGTTTAGCCAGGGTAATGTGGTAGGGCTTGCTTTGGGACTAACGGTTGTTGGAATCATTGGAAAAGTCTGTTCTGGATTGGGCGTTGTATCAAAGGGAATCGATAAACTTTCGATTGGCCTTGGAATGGTTCCTAGGGGTGAAGTAGGACTCATCTTTGCAAATATGGGTCTTGCTTTATTCGTAAAAGGGGAGCCTATCATTACGCGTGCTACATTCTCTGCGCTAGTCGTTATGGTGATTCTCACAACCTTCATTACACCCCCTGCACTCAAATGGAGCATGAACAGAAGGCGGCGTTGAAACAGAAGCGTGTCGATTTAGAAATGACGCTACGCAATATTTTCATGAAAAGATAAAAAGTTTCGCAACCTGTTGCAGATCAGTCACCAATAGATCAGTTTACTCCTTTAATAATCACTACATAACTATTTGCCTCTTTAGGCATTTATATTGCGGTGCGTTGTATCGTGACTGCGACAACACGTTTCATGATCGTCCAACATCTTGTCCAAAGTCCATTGAGACTTCACTACAGGACATCATGGCACCTCCTTACCAAAACGTGTTGTCGCTCTTCTGCCAGAAGACTTTTGAAATGAAGAGCCCTGAAATGCCGTTGTTCATGCCATTTTTCCAAACCTTGAGCTTAAGCAAATGTTCATATAAAGGTTGCGGCCAAAAGATGAACATCAACCAAACACAAGTGGGAATCACTGCCGATGCCTTAGTCGTTCTTCGTTCAGAGCCCAATTTGATCAAGGAGACTAAAATCCGAGATCCTTTTGCTTCTTATTTTGTGACAGAAGGCGGTCGCAAATTTGTAGAAGAAGCCAGTTCTATTGATCCTAATTATGTTGAATTCAATCTTGCACGGTTTCAATACATTACACATCGAATTGAACAGCTCGTTCCTAACTTTAAACAGATGATTGTTCCAGGAAGTGGGTATGACACCCGCCCCCTCTGGATGCCAGCATTTTCTAAAGGGGATATTCACGTTTACGAGATCGATCAGGAAGATATTCTTTTAAGCAAGCAGGTTGTCCTTACTCAAAGGGAGATATCCATTCCACATTGGTTACACTTTTTACCCCAGGATTTGGCTGCAAGAGGCCTTCTTTCAAATCTGACAGAAAATGGGTTTCACAAGAATGAGCCCACTCTTGTGGTTATGGAAGGATTGATTTTCTTTTTACCTCCAGAACTGAACCAAGAGTTATTGCACCCTGATTTCTTCGGACTATCTCCTGGAAGTATAGTGATCTTTGATTATTGGACAAACGATCGCATCCAAATAAAAAACTCACATCTTTATCCAAGATTGGGAAGAGATCTGTTTTCTCGTCTTCCTTTTGAAGGAGACCCTGAGCTCTTTTCATTAACTTTAAAAAGGATGGGCTATTCCAAGGTAGAAATTTTACCTATTGAACAGATAACTTCCATTTTTTACCCACAGATGGTAGAAACGGAAACACCCAAAGCCTGGTTTGTAGTTCAGGCTACGGTTTAAAGGGTGAGATGGGATGCCATACCCGAGGGAACTAAACTTTTCCAACGATTGGCATTTTGCCCCTTTTTTTGATATCTTGTGAAATCTTGAGCAAGTAACTGCTTAAAACTAAAGAATAATTTTTACTATCTTTCTCGGTACATTTTTAGCACTTCAAAGGTGGATCAATAGGTTGTTTATGAAAAAGAAGGAACTCAAGAGGAATTTTTTCGAATTCATGGGTTTTTTGGCTGGGTTCATATGTCTCATTCCAGACCTTTGTTATTCCGAAATCTATTTGAGACAATTGAACCCTGATGACGTTATCACTCTTGTGAAAGACGAAAATTTTGGAGCCGATCATAAAATTTGGACCGACAAGGACCCATGGGCTAAATACCCCTCTTCAGGCGGAGACTACGCCAATGTCATAATCGGAATAATGGAGAGTTTGTCTTACCTCAAATCCCCGGCCGCCAAAGCAGAATACAAGTGGCTGAGTCGAAACCTAGCCGGACATGCTGAGCCAGCCCTTCCAAACCTGACCCCCCAAATCTTCATTCATACTTATCTTAGATTTTGTGACATATTGGGGAAAGCCTTAACTATGTATCAAAACGATGAGGGCCCATTGAGGGTGAGGTATGTTCAAGATCGGATCACAAACGAATTTCTTTTTTTTCAAACTCCTGGCACTCAGAATCCAACGCTCAAACTATCAAAACGGGATCAACGAAACCTTACGCATGCGCAAAAGAAACAATTGCTCAATAGGTTGATGGCTAAAGCCAAGGGTAAGACCGAGTTTACAGGATATTATGAGCCTATCTATGAAGGACGCAGAAACAAAAATAATCAGTTTAACACTCGCTTTTGTTTACAAAGTTCTCTGGAATGCGCTTTAGGAGAACCCACATTAAATCCCACAGCCTTGGACACGGTTTGGTTTCAAAAACCCAAAATTGCTCAAGACGTAAGAATGCAGGGTTCAGCAGTTATTGTTTTGGAGAATGGAAAACGAGTGAGCCTCGAATACGTGAACCGAGGAAAATTCAAGCCAGTTCCATTTTCCCCAGCCACCGGATTTTCAAATATCAACGTTGTACCTCGAAGATCTGTGGCAACAAATAAGTTTCGCCGTGGAAATCCATATCCCATTTTCCCTCCTGGAGGCCTTGCACTGGGGCATATTCGGGTCGGTGAAACTGGTAACATAGAGCTAGATTTTTCCAGCTCTGCTTTCTTTGACCAAGATTCTGGAGGTGGAATTGATTACCCCTTCGAGGTTGATATTAATTGGGGAAGGGGCGATCCTCAAAAAGATCCCGCTTATGAAAACGCCTTAAGGACAGAATTTTACGGACAATTCTATTATCTTTTTCCAACAAATGTTTGGGAGATTGATCCTGATCAGGAGATCAAAGATACGTCAGTTTGTGACAACCTCTTAGCTGAAGGACTAATGCCGAAACAGCGGCATAAACATTAAGATCAAAAGACAAGCTAGGCCGCAAATTGTCAAAAGTTTGCGCATATTTCTTCGTAAATACCCTTGGGGTGAACCTTTCATGTGATCGGCATCTTGTTGTCGAGCTACCTCATCCAAAAAACGATTCACCAATTCATCGCTATCCATTCCCGCAAATTGACCAAAGACTCTTAGAAACCCTACAATAAACGGCTTCGGAGGTAACTCATCAAACCGGTTGTTTTCAAGAGCATCAAGATAATCTCTACTCACCTTGGTCATATGAGTGATTTCCTCCTTCGTGATGCCCCGTAGAGTTCTCTGCTGCCTCAAATATTGTCCAAACCCTTGTTCAAAAAAAACTTGCGCCGCTTGAGAAGCCGAGTTTTTTTCGAAAGAGACCTCCTCCAAACTACTTATAGATTCTGAGATTAGCTTCACATTTCTTTCCATAATCTCCCTTCTCCTCATCCGCACTAACACAGCCTTTTAGCGCAGTCACAGCCTCCTTTCTCTTTTTAAGTGCAATATAGGTAAGTGACAAAAGATAAAAAGATTCCGGACATTCTGTTCTCCATGTCCCTTTTGGAACCTCATTACAAACCTTTGCGGCTGATTCGAGGACACCGACCGCTTCTCGATAAGATCGTTGGTCATACAATAACTTGCCATAGGCTTTCAGGCTCATCACAAAATTTTTGTTGTGAACCAAGCCTCTTTTGTATGCCTCGATCGCTTGGCTGATATCTCCTTTTCGTTCATAGGCTATTCCCATATTATGATAAGCCCTCTCTGGAGTTGGATAGGTGACATTCTCCACAGCTTTCATACAATGTTTGATGGCCTGATCATATTTTGTCTTTTCAATCAAAAGTGCACATAAGTGGTTATGTCCTTCTGAATAAGTTGACTGAAGGTGAACAGATTCTCGGAAATATTTTTCCGCTTGATCAAAATCATTTCTTTGAATATACAGGATCCCCAACAAATTTTGGATTTCACTGTTCTTAGGATCCAATTTTGCTGCTCGTAATCCTTCTGCCATGGCTTGGATGGGATCCCCCTTTATCAACAGTTGGTTCGCTGCTCTAAAATGTACATCCGCCTCCTCTATTCTTTTTGGATCGGGCGCACAGGAAAAAATCCCTAAAGTAATCAAAATCAAAATGGATGGTTTTTTTATCATTAGAAACTAGCTAGTACACGAACCAATGCACGGAGGCGAGCATTAGCCACTTGTTTTTCTTTCACAACTGAAATAGAAGCCCCTTTGTCCTGAGGTGAACCCTTGGGCGAACTCGATTCATTCCAATTCATGACTGATTTTAGAGAAACCTCTATTCCTGATCCTTCCTCCACCTCTCTTTCAAATTCAGCATCAAGATCTTTCAAAGAAAATGATTCATTTTCGATTTTGGGTTGATCCAATTCTCTTTTGGATTTTACAATTGAGGATGGCGATTCTTCAACGCTTTCTTGTTGCCTTATTTCTTCAGCCATTTTTGATGCTGAGAATTCCTGAGCAGGGTCTTCAAAAATAGGAAGATCCTTTAACATGGCCTGACAATCTTTGGGAGGCAGCTTTGGCACATTCATATTGTCCATCATGAACCCCATGCTTTCTACGAAATCAAGAGCCTCGTCCTCCATAGTTCTCAGTTTTTCTTGAGGAAAGAGTTCTAAGTCTGAGCTAAACATCACTTTTGTCTGACTCCGGGTTAAATGCAATACAACATGAATTTGGAATTTTTTCGGGGCCTCCTCCACTGTACAAACAAAGGCCCTTGTCGTTTCAGCCGGGCGATCGGCAACAGCAATTTTGGGTTCATTGATGGAGTGAAGAAGGGACACAATCCTTTTTTGAGTCCCCTTGGGAAGACCTTTTTGCCGTTCATTGATCACGAACATAGGATCCCCGCCACGAAAAAAGCTTTGCAGAAAAGTGGCTCAGGGTCAAAGAAAAAATGCGTTACACTACGTTACCATAAGACTAGCTGACGGTTGCCTACCTGTCAAAAAGACCCTATAAAATCTTATGTCTCTCGCAGCGTGGAAAAAGTTGTCTTACATGGCGAATATTGGGTTACAAGGATTTTCAAATGCGCAAAGCTCAATCTGGAGATGTGAAAGAAACCTATTTAACCCAAAAGCCAAACCCGATGGCTGCCAACATGGCACTAGTCAGTCTATTGGTTATTTGTCTTTTTTCTTGGATCTATTGGGAACAGATCCAGCCGCTCCACTCGTACTTGCCCGCAAACCGAGAAAAAGTGTTCGTAGACCATCAGTATTGGCGCCTCTTCACCAGCATGGCAGTCCACTTCGATCTTGCCCATTTATTGGCCAATTCCTTACCGTTTGGGGTTTTTGTCTACCTCGTCTTTGGATATTACGGTGCGTTCAATTTTCCCTTACTCACGTTAGCATTGGGCGCTTTGGTCGACCTCCTCGTTCTCTTGACATATTCAGAAGGAACCACACTGGTGGGGGCCTCTGGTTTAGTTTACCTTTTGGCAGGCTTTTGGCTCATGATGTACATCTTTATAGATCGTCGCTATAGCGTGATCAAACGTTTTATGCGAGCAACTGGTTTTGCGCTGGTGACGTTGTTTCCGACAAGTTTTGACGAAAGAGTAAGTTATCGTACGCACGCCATGGGTTTCATCGTAGGAATCCTCTGGGCGTTTTTTTATTTCCTTCCTCAAAAATCAAGATTTCGTGATGCTGAAATCGTCGAAGTGAATCATGAGGACCTTATTTAGGCACTGTCGCAAAATACCCAGATACGTGTAATACTTAGAAACGTGTAGTAGATTCCCCGAGACTGTCTTCAAGCTGTCAAAGATACTTTCCTATCAATAACTCCAAACGTTCTTTTGTCGCTGGTGGAATCACTTTATGATCTGTTACGATCGCATTTTTAAGCATTCCCCTCCACGGACATAGCTCTGTGGGCATATGAAGCGCCACTTCTTGCACAATTTTTCTTGCTGTCACCACGTTCTTTTTCATGACTTCTACGACCGTATCTGCCTGAACCGCTTCTTCTGTTTGATGCCAGCAATCATAATCTGTGGCTAGAGCAAGGGTGGCATAAGAGATCTCTGCCTCACGCGCTAGTTTTGCCTCTGGCAAGTTGGTCATGCCAATTACGCTGACCTTTAGGGACCGATAGAAAAACGATTCTGCTCGACTTGAGAATTGGGGCCCTTCCATACAAACATAGGTCCCCCCTACGTGAGTCTTAGCTCCAGCTTGCGAAGAACACTCGGCAACCTTTTTCCAAAGGACTTTACACACGGGATCGCCAAACGGAACGTGTGCAACAATACCGTTTCCGAAAAAAGTCGAAGTTCTTCCTTTTGTTAAATCTATAAATTGATCGGGAATGACCATAGAACCAGGCTGGATTTCCTCTTTCATACTACCTACCGCACTCACACTTAAAATCCACTCCACACCCAGTTTCTTGAACCCATAAATATTGGCTCGATAGTTAATTTCGCCTGGCAAATAACGGTGTCCAATTCCGTGTCTAGCCAAAAAATAAATCCTCACACCATTTTCCACTTCTCCAGAAATATAGTCGGAAGAAGGTTCACCAAATGGCGTTGCAACTGTATGCTTTTCAACCTTCTTTAGTCCTTCCATTTCATAGAGGCCGCTACCCCCAATAACACCTAATTTTAGATTGCTCATGCTGCTCTCCCTTCTGTAGCCGCAATGTTTATAAAACTTCCTCCTGCCAATTGGCCGCAAGCTGCCATAATATCGGCTCCTCGATTCTTGCGAACCGTTGTATAAATACTTCGTTCCATCAAGACAGTACGAAAGGCTTCGATCCTATCTTTGGATGGAGCTTTAAGCTCTGGGAAAAGAGGGTTTTCATTATAAGGAATTAAGTTCACTTTGGAGGGAATTTTTTTAAGCAAATTTGCTAATTTGATAGCTTGAGCATCTGTGTCTGTCTCGTTGGCGATCAATACAACCTCAAAAGTAAACTTTCTACCTTTCTCCAAAGGAATTCCTTTCAAGCTTTCCGTAAGTTCCTGAAGGTTGAAAGTCTTGTTAATGGGCATCCAGTAATCACGGGAAGAATCTGTTGAACCTGTTAGGGAGATCGCGAGCTTCACATCTGTAGCAGCTAAAAAAGGGCGAATTTTGGGGATAACTCCAACGGTTGAAACCGTAATTTTTCTCTTTGCCACTTTAAGTCCATCATGAGCACATAAAATTTTGATGGCAGATATCACGTTCTCCATATTGAGAAGAGGCTCTCCCATCCCCATGAAAACAATATTGGTGACAGGGAATCCTTGTAAGATTTTTACATATCGAACTTGCGCAACAATCTCATCAACGCTCAAGTTTCGCTTAAAACCAACTGCACCCGTAACACAAAAAGCACAGCGAAGAGGACATCCAACTTGCGAAGAAATACAAAGAGTTTTTCTTTTCACTTCAGGAATCCAAACTGCCTCAATCGCTTGGCCATCGCTCAACGTGAATATAAATTTTCTGGTCCCGTCGCTTGATAAGAAAGTTTTTACTTTTGGTTCTGTAATAAAAAAACGTTCCTGAAATTCGTGCCTCAAATTAAGACTAAGGTTTTTCATTTCCAGAAAACTCGAAATGTTTTTCTGGTATAGCCATGAAAAAATTTGTTTTGCACGATACTCTGATTCTCCCATCTCACGAAAATGGGCTTTCAGTTGGTCAAGAGTGAGACTAAGAATGGGTGTACCCATCATAAAGAATTTGGCTTAAATCTCATTTCTAATAACCGTCTGTTCTAACAAGACCTAGTTTGGAGAAAAAGAAATGGATCTCTGTTGTCGCCGTCTCCCGTGAATCAGACCCATGTACAATATTTTTTTCTACGTCCGAAGCAAAATCCTTTCGGATTGTGCCCATAGCCGCATCTTTTGGATTGGTTGCCCCCATAAGCTCACGATTTCGCGAAATTGCATTTTCCCCACCAAGAACTATGGCAACAATCGGACCACTTGACATAAACTCAGTCAAACTGCCAAAAAAAGATTTGGTTCGATGGACCTCATAAAAAGCTTCTGCCTCCTTTTTGGAAAGCTTGATCATTTGCATGGCAACAATTTGAAGCCCCGCTTTTTCATAACGACCTATAATTTCACCGATCAGATGTTTTGAAACACCATCTGGCTTAATGAGAGCTAACGTGTATTCGATCGCCATAAGAATCTCCTGTATTTTTTTTCAAAACATTAGCTACGGTAGAACCTAAGCTCGCCGGGTTATCCACCACATAAATCCCAGCCACTTTCATAGCTTCTTTTTTGTCTTGAGCCGTCCCTTTTCCTCCCATAATAATTGCTCCCGCATGCCCCATTCTTCGGCCTTCGGGAGCAGTAGTCCCTGCTACAAAACCAATGACTGGCTTTTTGAATTTTTGACGGATCAAAGCCGAAGCTTCTTCCTCTGCTGTCCCACCAATCTCTCCAATCATCAGCACGGCATCTGTCTCAGGATCATCCGCAAAAAGAGGCAAAAGCTCAGTAAATGAGGAGCCGATAATCGGATCTCCACCGATTCCAATGCATGTAGATTGGCCAATGTTAAGTTTGGACAATTGATGGACCGCCTCATAGGTCAAAGTTCCACTTCTGGAGATAACCCCCACCCTGCCTGGTTTATGGATATATCCTGGCATGATCCCTATCTTGGCACTGCCTGGGGTAATAATTCCCGGACAGTTAGGTCCAATCATTCGACTTTTGCTTGAAGCTAATACCCGCTTGACTCGTGCCATGTCTAAGGCGGGAATTCCTTCAGTAATACAGACAATCAATGGAATCTCAGCCTCTATTGCTTCTAAAATAGCATCTGTAGCGAAGGCTGCAGGGACATAGATCATCGTTGTATCAATGCGAAGATCTCGTTTGGCTTGCAAAATAGTATCGTACACTGGAATACCCTCTACCCTTGTTCCCCCCTTGCCAGGAGTCACCCCCGCTACAATTTTGGTTCCATAATCTTTGCAAGCCTTTGCATGAAAGGAACCATTGGCGCCTGTAATTCCCTGAACCAAAACTTGGGTATTTTGATGAACCAGAATTGCCATCAAAATTTCCCTTTAACTGAAGTTACCGCCATTTGCGCTGCTTCACCCATTTCAGACGTTGCATGAATATTCATCCCTGAATCTTGAAGGATCCTACGGCCTTCTTCCACATGGGTACCCTCAAGCCGAACCACAAGAGGAATCTTAAGTCCCACTTGCCCGACAGCTTCCACAATCCCTTTGGCCAAAACGTCACATTTTAAAATACCACCAAATATATTGACTAGAATCCCTTTCACTTTGGAATCACTGACCAAAATTTTAAATGCTTCTCGAACCATATCTGTTGAGGCTCCACCTCCCACATCCAAGAAATTAGCTGGTTCACCCCCATACAACTTGATAGCGTCCATGGTCGCCATGGCAAGACCTGCACCGTTTACCATGCAACCAATGTTTCCATCCAAATGGATGTAATTGAGATTCCACTTGGCGGCTTCCAGATCTATGGGATCCTCTTCAAGTGGGTCAGCAAATTTCATGATCCCTTTTTGTCGGAAAAGACCATTGTCATCAAAATTGACTTTAGCGTCCAAGGCAATCAGACCTCCACTTTTTGTAATGACCAATGGATTAATTTCTACCAAAGAACAATCCTTCTCGACAAAAAGGCGGACTATGGAAGAAACTAATTCAGAGAAAGGACGATGTAATTTAACGTCTAAACTTAGACCATAGCTAAGACTTCTCCCGTGGTAAGGAAAACTTTTTAGAGAAGGATCAACGTGAACCTTTAAAATTTTCTCTGGATGCTTTTGCGCAACCTCTTCGATTTCGACTCCACCTTCACGGCTTGTCATCACTACAATTGAAGCACTAGCTCGATCTAAAACTGCAGCCAAGTAAAGTTCCGTTTCAATTTCACAGCTTTCCTCAACAAGAAGGAAATGCACCTTTTTTCCGTAAGAGCCCGTTTGCAGAGTGACAAGCGACTTGGACAAAATGGTTGTAGCATTTATTTTCACCTCATCAAGGGTTCGACAAAGTTTAATGCCACCTCCCTTTCCTCTCCCACCTGCATGAATCTGAGCTTTAACGACCCAAGGCCCTCTATCTCCAATTTTCTTAGCCGCAGCAACTGCCTGCGAAGCATCAGAAATCACTTCTCCGCGAAGCGTTGGTATGCCGTATTCGCGAAAAAGCGTTTTGGCTTGATACTCATGGATTTTCACTTCAAGAATTCCTCCACTTTTTTCATAAGCTCTTTAACAGCATTCCCAGATTTTGAAAGTTCATCGGTTTCCTGGGGTTCCAATTTGATCTCAATTATCTTTTCAACTCCACTGGTTCCCAAGCGAACGGGCACGCCCAAGTAGACGTCCTTCATGCCAAATTCTCCATTGAGATACACACAGCAAGGAAGAATTCTTTTTTGATCGTAGAGAACGGATTCCACCATCTCAATCACGCAAGCGGAAGGTGCGTAATAGGCAGAGCCTGTTTTAAGAAGATTGACAATCTCAGCTCCTCCGTCTCGAGTTCGTGCAATGATCTTTTCGATGGTTTCTTTGGGAAGTAACGAAGGAATGGGAATCCCTGCCATGGTTGAATACCTTGGTAGGGGCACCATGGTATCTCCGTGACCTCCAAGGACAAAGGCCGAAACATCTCGTACAGAACATCCTAGAGCGTCGGCCAAGAATGTTCGAAATCGGGCTGAGTCCAAGACCCCGGCCATTCCAAAAACTCTCTCTTTTGGAAACCCGCTAACTTTCGATGCAACGTAAACCATCGCATCCAACGGGTTGGAAACTACAATTAGGATTGCTTTTGGAGAATATTTTGCAACTTCTGAAGTAACCGATTTCACAATTTTGGTATTGATTTGGAGCAAATCGTCACGGCTCATTCCTGGTTTTCGTGGAGATCCTGCGGTGATCACAACAAGATCTGAATCACGGGTCTCTTCATAGTTTTGAGTTCCTGTGATCTTGACATCATACCCTTCTATTGGCGCAGACTCTGCCAAATCGAGGGCTTTACCCTGTGGAACCCCTTCAACGACGTCAACCAATACAATATCTGCCAATCTTTTCGATGCAGCCCAATGAGCCGCTGTGGCTCCCACGTTTCCAGCTCCAACGATGGTCAGTTTCTTCCTTCGTTTCTCCATACCCACCTCTATAGATTTTTAATAATCGCTTCACCAAACTCCGAGCATTTCAAAAGTTTGGCTCCAGGCATTTGGCGCTCTAAATCATACGTCACGGTCTTCTGTAAGATGGTTTTTTGAAGGGCATTTGTGATCATTGCTGCCACTTCATTCCAGCCCAGGTGTTCAAACATCATGACACCGGAAAGGATTACCGAGCCTGGATTCACTTTGTCTTGCCCAGTATACTTGGGCGCACTCCCATGTGTTGCTTCAAAAATTGCGATTTGGTCGCCGATATTGGCACCAGGTCCGAGCCCTAGGCCGCCTACTTGAGCGATCAATGCATCGGATAAATAATCGCCATTTAAATTGGTCGTAGCCAAAACACTATATTCTTCGGGTCTTAAAAGCGC
>Ga0247727_10011393_pt1 | contig 15533 bp, 12 predicted proteins | sample WisWelCaveWW1625_FD_202498 | JGI IMG/M metagenome (GOLD analysis project Ga0247727, IMG submission 202498) | Biofilm microbial communities from Wishing Well Cave, Virginia, United States - WW16-25 | ecosystem: Environmental > Aquatic > Deep subsurface > Groundwater > Cave microbial mat | place...
GTTTTAACCGGAACCCAAAATCATAATCTTCCGTCAAAGAATTAAGCCCGAACAATTGATTGTCATTCTCTCTGGCGATGATATCGAAAGCGTGGCGGCTGAAAGCGCAGCCTACTCCCGCCGCCGGAAGACTGCGGTTTAAATCCTCTCGGACAACGAGGTCCTTATAATGCCCCTGGGCGAATTCATCGATATAATGCCCTGCCGTCAGATGATTCCATTTGACCGGAAAAGGGAAAACCGGCAGCTGGACCATATCCTTACGCGGGATCAAGTAGTTAAATAACTTGTAACAAAGAGGATGGATGACATCTTCACTATCTTGCATGACGAAGATGGCAAATGTCATGTTATGCTTCTTTTCAAAAATTTTGATCCCCTGATATATCCAATTTAAACAATCAGCTTTATTTGTCGGCCCATCGTGAGGCAAAACGATCCTCTCAACAGTAAGATGTCGTTCTCTCACCCGTTCAATTTCATTCTGGGTCGCCTGGTCATTGGGGTACGTCCCGACAAAAATATAAAAATTTTTATAATTCAAAGTGTTCAACGTATTAATCAACATAACGCGAATAATGGCTGATTCATCCCAGGCGGGGATCATGACAGCGATAGGCTGTTCTTCTACTTTTGAAAGTTGTTCTTCGGTCAATGGTTTATATTTTGACATAATAAAAATTTTTCGGTAGCAGCTGCGGAAGATATAGCAAATATCAATAAACAGATCATCCACTCCGCTGATCAGGAATATGACGCTAACAAAGCCCAGGAGCAGCTTCATGGAAACCAGAATATATGGGATAATTTCGTTAAATTCCATCATATGATTATCTTGAAACGAGCGTCACAAATTCTTTCTCTGGTTCAAGCAAAGGACGCTCTCCGCTGAACCATCGTGTAACGGCACAAGCGATCCGTTCGCTGGCCTGGCCATCTCCAAAAGGGTTATGGTCCTTAATCATGGCCTTATAATTTTCCTCGCTATTTAATAAACAGCTTGTTTCTTCCACAATGGATTCCCGATTCGTCCCAATCACCCTGGCTTGCCCGGCCCGCATCGCTTCCGGGCGTTCTGTCAGCTTACGCAAAACCAGCAAAGGCTTTTTAAGCGTTGGGGCTTCTTCCTGGACCCCTCCCGAATCGGTTAAAATAAGATAGGAAACCTTCATCAAATTAAGAAATGTCAAATAATCCTGGGGTTCGATCAGAAATATCCGTTCTTTTCCACCAAGAACATGCGTAACCATTTCATGTACCCTGGGATTCATATGGACTGGATAAACGATGATGACATCTGAAAAACGTTTCACCAGCGCTTCCAGGGCCAGGCACATCTGGCGTAAATCTTCCCCCCAGGACTCCCGGCGATGGGACGTTACCAGAAGAACCCGATGATTCTCAAACGGGATATGGGCTAAAGAAGTGTTTTTAAAATTAAAAGGTCTTTCCAGCTGATGAAGAAGGGCATCCACAATGGTATTGCCTGTAACGATAATCCTTTCAGGATGAATCCCCTCTTTCAAAAGTTCCTGCCTGGCCAGAACGGTCGGGGCAAAATGGATTCCGGCCAAAACGGTTGTCAGCCGCCGGTTCATCTCTTCGGGAAAAGGATTATTGACATCATGACTACGCAATCCGGCCTCCACATGCCCCACAGGGATATGGTTGTAGAATGCCGCCAGGGACGCGGCAAGGACAGTGGTCGTGTCTCCCTGGACCAACAAAAAATCTGGCTTTAGGTCATGCAACGCCTTATCCATCGAACTTAAAACATGCGCCGCAAGTTCGTTTAAACTTTGATTAGGCCGCATAATATCCAAATCAATATCCGGTATAATCTCGAATAAAGAAAATACCTGATCCAGCATCTGCCTATGCTGAGCCGTTGAGATGACGACAGTATCAAATAACTGCGCTCTCTTTTTAAGGGCTTGAATCACCGGAGCCATTTTGATCGCTTCCGGCCGTGTCCCGATAACTATAGCGATCCGATGACGTTTCATTGTATTTGATGCGCTCCCACCCATTGATAACCAAGGCCCGTAATGCCATGGATCAGTTTTTTAAAATCTTCAAAAGCGGGCACCGGCAACGCGGGATCTAACAAAAACGGATGGAAAAAGAAAGAAGCAAATCCATCGCGGACAACAAAACCATAATAGGCGTTTTTATAGAGTTCTGTCCACCCATAGTCAATATTGGAATTGCCCGTCGCGTATTCTATGTTCCCCAGATTTTCGGGGAGAACGGTTTGCCCGTAATAATCCTCATAAATAATATAGGGGAAGAATTGTCCGGCAATAAAATCCCGCTGTGGATCGCTGTAGTCAAGATTCAAAGATGGGTTATCAGAGGTGTAATAGACCGACCGTTCGTATCGGGACTTAAATGATTCCTTAATAGCCTGATAACTCTTGGGTGAAGCCTGGTAATGCGGGACACCGAACGCTATTGGAATAAAATCATTGTATTTGAATTCTAAAAGCCCTTTCCTGATACGATCATGGGCCCACTCCACAGAGTCCTCAGCGACAGGGCTGTTCGCTACAATATCCCAGAATTCAAAATCTTCCCCGCTGACTCCCGAAAGAGGATTAAGCGTTGTGTCATACTGATGGGTGTACCCATGCATGACGACCTTGCCTCCACGCCTGGCAGCGTACCTTAAAGACTTGAGGAGATTCTCTGCCTGGGACAGATGTATTTCTTTTGAAATACCCCCACTATATTTTCCAAGGGGATCTCTAAAAAAAGGAATAGTCGCGATGGAAAATGGAATATCCTTTCTGTGTAAGAAGTCTGATAATTTCTTCATTGACTCAGGGTTCACCAGGGCCCCAACGTCTTCAAGCCGAACCATCGCGCGATGGTTCTCCGGATGATGGATATCAAGGATGTCATGCAGAATGTCGGCCATCACTAAATACCGATCCCTGGGCCCAATAAACGTGAACGGGATATCGGCGACATACCAGAAGTTGCCGGACCGCAAGATGTAAGGCGCGTTTTCCCGCGTTTTATCATTTTTGATGACCACCTGGACTTGAGCTTTCTGGCCGTCGATCACCTGAGTGATCCCGACCTCAGGGTCAGCCTTGACAGTCTGAGTGGCTTCATCAAACTGATAAAACTTGACTAACGACCTTTCCTTATATTCCACCGTATCAAAAAATCCCGGTTGAGGGTTGGAAGTGGATGGAGGGGCGTTAAAACCTCTGAGCCCATTGAATGTAAACCCAAACTTTTGAGTGAAACCAGGACTTTGATCCGCGACTAACTGCCAAAGATTGTATTTAAACCAAACAATGGTCTTGATTGTTTTCATAATATCGCTAAAAAAAACTTTAGGCAATGGATTATCAAAATAAGAGCCAAGATAGAAAATAGCGTCATAAGATTCGATTTTGCCAACGCTGTAATCTTCAATCGCCAAAAGGTCGACGTTCGCCTTAAAATGCCCCAAAAGATTTCTTAACATAATGGCGTAGCCTATCCCGACTTTCTTAAAGGGAACTCCGGACGGAGAATCAAATAGAATGAGGACCCGTCTCTTAGCGTTAACTTTTGCAGTTGAAATTAGCTGTGTTTTCGCTGGCATTGCCTCTTGATACTTCTGAGGAAAAATAAGCGGTGGAACATCCAACGTCCTTAATCCACCATGCTCAGAATCTTGAAAAGTTTCTGATACATTATTATTTGGAGATTTATGAGAAGACCTGTGATCCTTATAAATAGTTTGATCTTCCCCAGGGGTAACAGTGAACCTGACGTTATTACCTCTCAATGAATCCCCATAAGCAAAACACGCGAACAATGTCTGCCCCATTGCATAACCAAGAATAATCAACAATAAGAATACGGATTTCTTTACCATGACGATATCTCCTTTTCTTTAAAAAGTTCTAAATTGGGTTGAAAAAATAGCCGGGAAGGATATATACCTAAACGCAACAGGTTTGCGAATGGCGTTTGGGCATTATACTGCTTCCCCCTCGCAATTCTAAGTGGAGGCAGTATAGTTTGATGATATGGAGAAATGTTGTTTTTCATTTTCGGTAACCAGGCTGCCACACGCGTCATTGCGCATGATCCACGGTTTTGCCCTTGCCCCCAGCTTAAATCACATATTAAACCGGGCAAGTCCCCCCAACGCTAAACAAACGGCATATTTAGAGAAGAAGGGGTCCCCACCTCACGGATCCCATTTGCCAGGAATTTCCTGGCCTTCAGGACTTCTGTATCATTAAGAACATCCATATTAATGAACAGAATGGGTTTGCCTTTTCGTTTTCCAACAACGATATAAGTATAAAACATGTTATAAGCAAAAACGCTATCGTCACCTTAATTTTTGAAAAGGTTTTCTTTTAAATATAAAAGGGGGAAAAAGCTTGTTAGAGGCTTTTGTCCTGGGCAGGATGAAAACTAACTACGTAACTGCTTTTCAGAATCGACAACATCACGGTTAATGCGGTCGATCAATTTATAAATCCGGTTATACAAACCATCCGAAACCGGGGCCTGCGCGATCTCTCTTAAAATCTGTATGCTCATGCGAAAATTGCGCACGACCTCCCCTTCATCAACATTGATCAGCTTAAGGACTTCATCAAACGCTTTTCCCTTAATCCAGGCCTCCATGACAGGACTTAAATGATATTGAAATCGTCTAGTCTTGTCTTTTAGACCGACGAAACGTTCCAGCATATGGATATGTTTTAAAATCTTCCGTGTTCTGGCATCCAAGGCCTCCGCCCTTGGGCTCAAACGGGGCTTATGAGTTCCCTTGCGCGCTTCATAAACAGCCGCCATGGCCAGGACACCTAATTCAGCTTCACTCAGCTTTTCCAGCACACCATCGGAGTAAAGCTCAGCCAGAATCAACTCAAAACCATAAACCTTTCCGGCAAACTGCCCCTTGGCCGTCAACGCTCCATCTTTGATATGTCCCAGTTCCTTAAGGATATCCACCTTCGCTTTCATGGTATGGACGGCTTGTTTGCGGTGAAATCGCGCCACCTGATAATAATGAAAAGAACGCGGATAAACATCGTAGAGGTTTTCTCCGTAATGCTGATACAGGTTTAATAATGTCGCGTACGAGGCGTTAAATTGTGACCGTACGTCTTCCGGGGCGCTGTAAATCATCTTGTGGAGACGCTGCGGGGAAACGTTATGGGGATTGACGCGGCAAAAAATGTATCCCTCTTTATCAATCGAACGCCGGCCAGCCCGGCCTGCCATCTGATAAAAATCCCTTGTACGCAAAACATCGAACAAGCGCCCCTGGATTCCGTAATACTTTCGCAGTTCATCAAAAACAACTGTTTTGGCCGGCATATTAATTCCCAGCGCGAATGTCTCTGTTGTAAAGATGATTTTGACAAGCCGGGTCGTAAAAAGCTGCTCCACCACCTCCTTTAGAGTGGGCAGCATTCCGGCATGATGGTACGCGATCCCGCGCTGGACAAAGGGCTTAAGCTCTTCGGCGCTTGAATCGCCTTTTAATTCAAAACGTTCACATAACTGATCGTATAAAACACGGATCCGCTCACGTTCTTCTTCATCCAGAAAATTATAGCCGGCAAGCTCTTCGGCCAGGATTTCCGTACGGCGGCGGCTGAAAACAAAATAAATGCACGGCAGCAGATTCTTGCCCAACAGAAGATCGATCAGGCTATGGTGACTGTTGGACTTTGATTTGATGGGAGACGGGATTCTGTGACCATGCCGAACGGATAATGCAGGGACATCATATCCGTATTTGACCAACTTCTGATAATCGTCATAAAACCGGTTCTGGCATTGGAACAGAAAATGCAAAGGAACGGGGCGCTTGTCTTCTTTGACCACCTTGATGGGTTTATGGTGGATCGATTGAATCCAGCCAGCCAACTGGTCCACATTAGGGACTGTCGCGGACAGACCTAAGAGGTTCATATGGGAAGGAAGGAATATCAACGACTCCTCCCAAACGCTGCCTCTTTCGTAATCATCGATGTAGTGGATCTCATCAAAAATGATCCAGGCGTATTCATTCAAAGAGCCTTCCTCCTCCAGGATTTTGTTACGAAAGATCTCCGTTGTCATGATCAGGACCGGCGCTTTGGGATTAAGCGTGACATCACCGGTCAAGATTCCAACTTGATGGCGTGTCGTTTCTGTAAAATCACGATACTTCTGATTGGAGAGGGCTTTAATCGGCGCCGTATAAATGACTTTTTGTCCTTCATGGATGCATTTAGCGATCACGTGTTCAGCAATAACAGTCTTCCCGGCTCCTGTGGGGGCGGAGACGATCACTGATTGACCATTATTGATATATTCAATGGCCTTCTGTTGAAATGGATCATAGATCATAAAAATAATTTTTTGTATAGGTATGGACTTCGTGACTTTTTTGAATTTCATCAACGTCAAACCACCGCAAACGCTCATGCTGGGCATCTTCTTGCAGCAAGATCGGACTGTCCGCTTTGAAGGTGTGCGCCAAAACAATATAATGAGTCCCGAAATTTTTATCTTCAAACAAATTGGTCTGATAAAGGTGTTCAAAAAAACCAAAAAAATACCTGGGACTGTATTCCATGTCGATATTTAACTCGAATTGAACTATCCGTTTAAAAGCGGCGCTAATTGACTCGTCCTTTAATATCCTCCCCCCCGGGACAAACCAGGAGTCCCTGGCCGGTTCGTTTTTCCGATAGCCTAAAAGAACTTGTTGTTGGGCATTACGCACAATCAGATCGATCGAAACCAATGGGGCGTTTTTCACAACGTTTAAAAATGCCTTTTTCTCTAATTTCTTAACCATCATTTCTCCCTATGTTTCAAGGACGATGTTAAAAGTCGGCGACATTCTGTGCTCTAGATACAATTTAAACCGCGAATCCGGGGGAAAAGAGGGGTTGGCCAGCACATCCTTCAACCTCTTTCCCAATCTATCCACCAGATACTTCTGAATATCTTCCCTGATCCGCCAAAAAGAATTCCGGTCAACAACATACTCCAAACCCTTCCATCCCCTGACAAATTCCTCCTGCTGTTGCACCACACACTGGATTTCTACCCATTGTGACTGATGAATTTTTAACTCGGACTGTCTGACAAATTGGATATAAACTCCATATAACGCCTGCCACATCTGTTGAACATCATCATAGACACCAATATCTTGTCTTTGGGTTTCATAAGGGTCTAACGGAAACATCGCTTCCCAGGCTTGACGAATAGACCGCCAGACTTTATCTAAAAAGATATCAGCCAGGACGGCCCGTTGCATCGTTCCAAATACAAATTTGCGCACATCATAGGGAACTTCTTTAATAAACTCGGCCTCCCAACCTAACGGTTCATTGTCGTCTTTTCTAAAATACAAAATAGCCCCATCCTCCTTAATCGTGATGGCGCCATAATAATGATCGCCGCGTAATGTCGGCACCATAAGGCCATATTCAACCTCAACCGTGAAGGAAGGAATATTTTGGTTCAACGCCTCAGGAAGGTTTAACGTGATTTGCTGATGGTCGAGCAATTTCGGAAAATCTTTTTCCCGCTCAAAACCGAACTCCCTTATTTTTGCCAGCCGGATATCCATAGAAATAATCTCAAAAAAAGATAGGACAGCGCTAAGGAATTTTCATCGCGTCAACTCATTGAGAACAGCTTGTGGATTATAACCTGAAATTATCCTATCCTCTACCCTTACCAAAGGGACCCCCCTGCCTCCCAGCTCCAGGAACTTCTTTTGCGCCTTGGCATCATATTCAATATTAAACTTTTTGTATTGGATTTTATTTTTCTTAAGGAACATTTCCATCTTCTGGCAATACGTGCACCATGACGTCATATAAAACTCCACTCTTTTGCTGTAAATTCTCTTTGTCTCTTCGGCGGCCTTTTGTTGGCGCAATTGGTTGATCGAATTGATTTTACCGGTTACCACCTTGATATTCGGATTCAAAGCGGCATTATCTTTGGCAGAAGGCTCAACCGAAGCCATCATCCGATAACGGACATCAAAATCACCTTGCGAAGTCCGGATCACAGCCCCGGTATCCGTTGTTTGGATAATTGTTCCTTCCAGCTTCTTTCCTGAATTCAAAATAATGATCTCGGCCAATGCGATATCTGGAAAAAAGGCAAAAATGGTGCACAGCCCTATAAATTTAATTGAATCATGATGTTTTCTCAATAAAGAACTCCATTAGAAGATGGAACAAATACCATCGTTTCTTAAATTTTTTCAACATTATATACCCAAAGGAGACAAATTTACGAAATCAAAATAAAGAAAATCGAAGAAGGTTATTCGTTTTGTGATATACTGCCTTTCCTCAGAATTGCGAATAAAGGTAGGCAGTATAATACCCAAACGCCTCGGATTATATTATTTTGATTTCATAAACCTGTTGCATTTGGGTATATGATGACCATCTGCTATCCAAAAAAAGATGAACAAACTTACCACCCGGAAAAAAAGAGCCTTTTACACCGCTTTGATCTTTGGTGTCCTGGCCATCAATCTATTCTTGGCCGAAGGGATAATCCGTCTTTATCATCTCTCCCAACACCGTCAGCGTATGATCTGGATCCCAGACCCGGTTCTTGGTTATCGTTTGACACCAAACCATCGTTTTCAATATGTCTTTGAAGAGCGAGAAGGGACCTATCGTGTTACCCATCATACCAACAGTCTTGGGTTGTTGACACAAGAAATTCCGCTTCAGAAACCGGCGCGGACCAAACGCGTCATCATCCTGGGTGACTCTTTTACCGAAGCCATGCAGGTGGAAAATGAAAAAAGTTTTTCCTCTCTTTTGGAAAAATGGCTCAATGAAAACAACTCTGATCCATTGATCGACCGTTACGAAGTCATTAACGCCGGAGTTTCTGGATTTTCCCCTATCAGTTCTTACTTATATCTTAAAAACGAATTAATGGCGCTCGATCCCGATATCATTATTCTTCAGCTATTCGCCAATGATGCGCATAACGATTATGAAGCAACGGCCATGAGCGTCATGGATGAATTTGGACTGCCTTTAAAGATCAACCGGTACTTCTACAAGGACGAAAAATCCGTTATCGATCCCGCCCAAGCCCGCGAAAAATACCATGAATCAACTTGGCCGAACCGCTGGCACGGTTGGCTCATAAAAACAAGCCGGTTCTATGAATATATTTATACCAAGGCCGTTAAAACTCATAAAAACGCCCCGTTTAACAAAAAGATGAAAAATCTGCCCGAGTTTCACCATGATAACTATTTTTTTGTGGTCCAACCCACCAACCCACTATTTCGCAACGAGGTATTCCGCGCAAAAGCCCTGGCGCTGACACAAAAATATATCCTCGCCATTAGAGACTTAACTCAACGGCATGGAGGGAACTTCTATCTATTTTACATCCCTTTGCATGAGCAACTGCTTCGTGACGATGAAACAAAACAAAAACTCTACTTCTCCCATCCTGCCAACACCTTCTTTAACGAATATTTAGAGAATATGTCTCGCGAGAAAAATATCCCGTTTCTAGATTTGCTGCCGGCATTTGAAAACTTTCCATTAGATGAAATCTATTTTCGTCAAGATATCCACCTGACACCCAAAGGCCACCAAATCGTCGCCGAACAATTATGGAAAAAATTTTTTAATCAAAGGAGTGTGGACCCATGAACACTGATCTTCGATACTTCCTATGGCTTATCCCCCCTGCTAAGATAGGCCAACAATTGATGACGATGATCCAACAATTAAGTCAACGTTTCTCCTCGCCTCTTTTTGAACCGCATATCACATTATTGGCCAACATTGAAGGGGCCGAAGAAGAGATCATCCTGACAGCCCAGGAACTCGCCAAAGTCATCTTGCCGCTCAAGGTCCGTTTAACATCCCTGGATGACCGTGACAACTTTTATATGTCTCTGTTTATTCATGTTGAGGGAGAAGAACCCATTATGGATGCCCACCAGAAAGCGGCCGCCATCTTTATGCGGACACCCGATGAAGAATTCTCACCGCATTTGAGTTTACTGTATGGAGATTTCCCTAAGCCAATCAAAGAAAATATTATTTGTGAAATTAGAACAATGTAACCTGGAGCGTTTGGGTATTATACTGCCTTCTCCTTTTCGCAATCCTGAGGTAAGGCAGTATAAAATTCTTTTATTCCGGAAAAATATCGGTGGGAGAGAGGGGAGAAACCCTATTCCTCCTGCTTACGTTTATGCACACCCTGCTGCAGCTTTTTAAAGACATCTTCCAGGCGCTCAACACCGATCAAGATGCTTAACGCGACAAGGCAGATTGTAAAAGCCACGTTATAAAGCTGAAAACCGATGGCGGCCCCAATCCCGGCCAGAAGCCACACGATCGCCGCGGAGGTGACTCCGCTGACAATGTCCCCGCGCGTCATAATCACACCCCCTCCAAGAAAACCTATCCCCGTAATCACCTGTCCCAAAACACGGGCCACTTCAGTTCCCCCCTGGATCTGAATCCCCAAATAAATAAACAGCATCGTCCCCATACAAATTAAAATACTCGTGCGGATCCCGACAGGTTTTCCCTTCATTTGCCGTTCTATCCCGATAATAAAACCGCAGACAACCGTAAATAATATCCGTATCCAAAACGGGTGGTCCATAGGGCGTTCTCCTTCGGCTAAAGTGGCCCTTCCTTATTTAAAAATGGCGTTAAGAATATCTCCGATGATCTGTTCTTCCGGAGATTTTTCCGGAGGACCCTGGGTTGGAGCGCCTGTGTCAGCAGAGGCAGAAGGATTTTGCGCGGGACTCTCTTCTGTTCCTTTAATATCAATAACGTCTCCCAGCGCTTTCATAATTTCTGACTTGGCCTTATTGCGTATAACATTTTTGCCGATGTCCTTAAGATCGACGGCGAATTTAAACTTGCCGCCTTTTCCGGAAACCTCAAGCGGCATATAAATTTCCTCTTCCTCATTTAAAAGGTTCTCCAGCTCCCCCGCGGCCGCGACCATACTCAAAGAAAGTTTCCGTTCCATGGCAAACGTCCCTTGGACAGAAAAGCTTTGGTCAAAACCGGCCTTTCCCTGTCCGCCAAACAAAAACCCATCAGCGTTAAAATCGATCGGGTCAATCAAAAGAAAACCGTCTTCAATTTTGGTTTTGATTGAAACTTTCTCCAACAGAGTGTCGTTTCTTTTGAGCTTCTCCTGATATTCCTCTGGAAGTGACGTCTCCAATTTTTCTCCAAGCCCCGGGAAGATGGAAATACTATCAATAACGGATTTAAGGATATTAATATTCATCAGCCTTCCTTCGGTCATATCCATCCCCCCTTCCCCGCCAAGGGTCTTAAACATCACCTCAGGGTTGAAACCTTGTCCAAAAACGTGGAAATCCCCCTTGAGAAATCCCTGCACCTTGACAGGAAGGTCTTTCTGATCAACCGTTTTGGCCAGATCAATCTTGTCCCAATTCAAGTCTGCGTCAAACTCCTGTGTCGTCAAATAATTCTCCACGCCTCCTTTAGCTTCGATTCGGCCTTCTCCCAACACCATAGTCAACGATTCCACATCCGCTTTCGATTCCGTCATCAGAAAATTCGAACGGATCGCGCTCACAGGTAACGCCAACTCTTTTAACTTCACCAGACCGTCCGTTAACTCCCCCTGCACCAGTAATCCCTCTACTCCCCTGGCTCCCAGCTTCGCCTGAACAATCTTTGCCTTTAATTTTCCCTGCAGAGTTTCGGGCAACGACGCCTGTTTCAACGCGTCGATGGATGATTTTAACTGACTTAAAGAAATCGATGATAAATCAACAGCCACATTCGTGTCGTTTAAATTAACACTCTGGTTCTGCGCGTTTAACGTCATCTTCCCATCCACGGAGATATTCGGCAGATCACTTAAATAAGCGCCCTGGACCGAAAACATGAATGGACGGCCTAAAGAAAAATCATCTATTTTCAATCCTAAAAATTTCGCTTTAAAAGCGACTCCCGGAGCTATCTGTTTAAAATCAACCATACCATTAGCCAAGGTCGTATCCAATAACAAAGACGACACCCCCTTTGGCCCCGCTTTCATTTCCTTTATCTCGACATCAAAAAGTCCCTGCGCCGCCTCCGGCAACGGGACATCTTTAAGCATCCCCACCGTGGACTTTAATTGGCTGAAGGAAAGCATGGCCAGATCAACTCCTGCCTTGGCATCCGAAAGAGTGACGCTCTGTTCCTCCAAATCCAAGGTCAACGTCCCGTCCGCGTTTATATTGGGACTATCGCTTAAATAGGCCCCTTTCAAAGAAAACTTAAACGGATCGGTCAAAGAAAAATCTTTCACATCCAAATCAACATCAGAGACCTTAAAGGCGACTCCAGGGACAAGTTCTTTAAAATCAACCAACCCCTCTGACCAACGCGTATCCAATGTAAAAGAATCAAGCCCTTTAGGTGAAGCGTTTAAATCTCTGATCTTGACTGTCAACTTCCCTGACAATTCTTCTGGCAATGGAACACCTTTCAACAATCCAGCTGTTTCAAGCAACTGGGCCAACGAAAACGTCGAAAGATCTGTTGATAAATCCGCTTTGGCCAAATGGACTTCCTGAGACGCCATGTCCACAAAGACGGTTGATTCGATAAAAATATTGGGTTGAGGGTTAAGATAAGCCAGCTGTAAATTTAAACTGAACGGTTTAACCAAAGAATAATCTTTAATGTCTAACCCGATATAGGGAAGCTCAAGGGCTATTCCTGGCGCCACTTGCTTGAAAGCCACGGCCCCATCGCTGAATTTGATATCCGCGTTAACAGAAACCATTCCTGACTGGCCGGCCGTCATTTCTCTAATATTGGCCTCCAAGATACCTCTGAAATATTCAGGGAAAATCATGTCTTGCTTCAAGTTCAATAACTTTTTTAACAGCGGAAAATCGATGGAGTTAAAATCGACCCTGGCGCGCGTTTCTTTAAGGGAAACGTTCTGTTTCATTAAATCCAGACTGATATTGCTTTGAAAAGAAATATTCTTTTGATCAGCCAAAACAGCCGCCTCTAACGCGGCATCAAACGGTTTGTTTAACGAAAACCCGGTGACCTTGAGGCTTGTATTTTTAACCTCAACAATGACATCCGGCGTTAACGTCCTGTCTATAAAAGTTATTCTGGCGTTATCGATGCTTAAGGTTTTAATAAAAATCAACGGCAGGTTGGCCATCGGTGAACCTGATGACGGTTCCTGGACGCCTTCACCATGACCGTCGTCTTGTGAAGACGCTTGTTGAGGCCCGATTTTCTCAATATTAAGCGCTCCATCTTTATTACGGATAATAGTGACCTGGGGGGCCTCAATTTTAATGCTGGAAGCTAAAATTTGTCTTTTTTTGATCAACGAAGATAAATCGACACCGAAATAAACTGTTTTTATTTTTAAGAACTCCCCGCCCTCTTGAAATTGAGGGTCTTCTAGAATATTCAGTCCCATGAGCTTGAAACGGATGCCTTCTTTAAAAGAGACATTCAGGTCGATATGGTCGAAATCAGCCTTCCGGTTTAAAGCGGACGATAGTTGATCGACAATCTGCGGTTTATAGCGGTTGATGTCAAAATTCTTGATAAAGAAATACCCGATAACACCCAAAACAATAAAAATGACTAGAAAGATGATAAGGATTATTTTGACAATTTTCATGGCTTGGACTTTGTTATACCGCTTTCCTTAATTCGCAATTCTGGGGAGAAGCGGTATATCAGATTTTTAAAAATTTCTTTTGAGAATTGTCCCTATTCTACTCGAAAAATTTAGAAATAAAATGAAAAAATGAAATAGCCGGTGTCCCGATCATTAGTACTGTGTTACCTAAATTATGTTTGGATGAACACGGTACAACTGAATTTTTGCCCGCGGGCAAAAATTGGCAAGAATCAATGGAGATGATTTTTTTAAAAAACCCGCATTCGGGACAATTAAATTATTTTGTGATTGGTTTTTCCCTGACATCCTGATAAGCATTGGCTAATTGATCTGAATTTTTATTCCAAATTAATGCTGTATTAATACTCAGATTGAGTAAGATTGTTCGCCAAATCCCCTGGCTCTTCCAGCGTCGCGCTGAACAATTAACAGCAAAGGGAAGAATCCCCACCTTCCCTTTTCTTCTTAATTTTTTTGTGAACAGTACGTCTTCCCCGATTTTGACTTCAGGGAATCCTCCCAACTCTTGGAAAACATCCTTACGTACAAAGATGGCTTGATCACCATAAAAAACCTTCGATAGCTTTGCCCTTATGTTTCCCGTCCATGCGATCCATCGATACAATATCGCCGGGTCATCCAGCACTTGTTTAAAACAGCCACCAATGTACTTCTCCCCTTCAATCGCTTTTACAATTTGCTGTAAATTCTCTAAATGAATAAAGGCATCAGCATGAAGAAATAAAAGCCACAATGATCTTCCAGAAATGCTTAGGATTCGTTATCACACTGATAAACGATGAACCGAAATACACCAGAGCAAAAGAACCCGGAAGAATTCCAATCAGAGTAGCCAAGGCATAATCACGAAATTTGACCTTGGTTAACCCTAAAGCCAAATTGCTGAATTTTAAATTTTATTCAAAATTTTTGTCTCTTTAAGCTCATCACGGATCGCCTCATACCATAGCCGATATCCTTCTCCGCTTAAATGCAAGAAATCATCCGCATAATATTTATTCTTATTCTCTAAAAAAATTTTATCCGTTTTTAAAGCATAGAGATCAACGTAGTGGATACCTGTATTTCTTTCAGCCTCTAGATAGATTTCCCTGACCGCTTTCGTTCGCGACGAATAAATCCAATTCAGAGGCCACCAAAATATCGGGGCTGTTCCTATATCTCCAGAATGCAATATAACCACATCATTACCCATCTTTTTAGTTTTCTTAATAAGTTCTCTTAAAGCGCGTTTAATTGATCCTAAAGATGTAAAGCGCATAATGTCATTAGCCCCGACTTGGATCACAATCAGGTCATAGGAAACCGACGGTTCTTTATCGAGCTCTTTAAGCACATCCCGAAGACGTCGGCCATTCTTCGAATGATTGACAATATGCGCTTGGGGAAAATCTTGGGCAAACCATCCCGCGACCGATTTAAGGCTGTCTTTTGTTCCGGTTCCAACCGCGGTGCTGTCTCCAAGAAACAAAATTCTCAATTGCGCCTGAGGACGAATTTGTTCAAAAGGTTTTTGGTCATAAGATATTCTATGCGTGGAACACCCTTGAAGGGGAAACAAAAGGAACGTAGACCAAACAGAAATAATCTCTAAGTATTTTCGATATGATATACCCAAACGCGACAGGTTTGCGAAATGAAAATAATATAATCCAGGGCGTTTGGGTATTATACTGCCTTCTCCTTTTCGCAATCCTGAGGTAAGGCAGTATAGATATGGAAAAAATAATTTTTGGGCCATTCTTAGATAAGTTGATAAAAATATTGTAACTCTTTGATAACCAATGAGATGATTAAAAATGACATTTGCACACGAACTATCAATA
>Ga0247727_10011394_pt1 | contig 15533 bp, 14 predicted proteins | sample WisWelCaveWW1625_FD_202498 | JGI IMG/M metagenome (GOLD analysis project Ga0247727, IMG submission 202498) | Biofilm microbial communities from Wishing Well Cave, Virginia, United States - WW16-25 | ecosystem: Environmental > Aquatic > Deep subsurface > Groundwater > Cave microbial mat | place...
GCGCGATGCGCGGATAGCGGCGCGCGCGGGCCCAGTCGGATGCGCCGGCCGGGTCCAGCGGGCCGTTGCGCAGCTCCGCAGTGGAGAGTCCGGAGCCGGGCAAAAAGCTCATCCCCCAGGCGGGATCAATTCGCGTGAGGGCCTGCGCGGCCACCAGGCGTAGCTCGCGCGGATGCGTCCACATCCAGCGGCTGCGGCTCTCTGCCAGGTCGCGCAGCAGCGGGACGGCGCGGGCTTCGCGCATGCGTCCCAGGGCCTCGATGGCCTTGATGCGCACGAAGGGCGAGGCAAACTCCGGCCGCTCGCCACCGGCCAGCGAGAGCAGGTGCGGAGCCGTGGCCGGGTCCGCGCACAACCCGATCTCGTCTATCGCTTCGGGGAGAACGAATGGATCCAGCAGTTCGAACTCGTCCACCAGGATGCGGCCGCGCTCGCGTGCGCTGCCCAGTGCCAGCTGCCGCACCAGCAAATCGTGCAGCGACTGCCGCCACTGCCGCAGGCGTTCCGGGAGCCCACGCTGAAGAAACGCGATGTCGAGCCGGCTCAGCAGTCCGACTGTGGAAGCCGCGGCCGGCTCGGAACCGGCGGCAAAAGTCTGGCGGAGGTGCTCCACGCAGCCGTTGCCGGTTTCGCGGGCCAGCGCGACGAGGCGTTCGCACTCCTCCCGCCGCGCGCAACGGTTGAAGCGCTGCGCCAGCTCGACGGCCGCGGCAGCGGGGACGCGATGCAATACGCCGACCAGCTCGCGGTTGGGCGCGGGGTCCTTCAGGTACTCGTCAATGAACTGGTGCAGGTGGCTCTCGACGGCTAGCCGCGGACGCAGACGCTCTGCCAGCGCGGGCTGATCCTGCTGCACCGAGCTGAGCTTGGCCAGCACTTGCTGGAGAGCCGGGAAGTCGCGGCGCCCGGCGGCTTCCTGGCTCAAGCGCAGGAGCGCGGCGGCCAGCAGGCTCTGAAGTTCCGCGTCTTTCTCCGCGCTGAGCTGCTCGCCGACGTGGTAAACGGCGAAATCCAGGAAGCGCGAGCCTCGCGCCGCATACTCCCGGGCCAGTTCGGTAAGCCCTGCCGCGGTCCTGCGCCGCGCTTCGCGGTCCGCCGAATGCACGCAGGAGGCAAAACTGAACAAGGCGGCTCCGGCGGATTCCAGGTCCGAGCTTTCCAGCGCCTGCTGCACCCACGAAGCGAGCACCCGGGTCGGAACAGACCACGCGCTGGCAGAAAGCAACAGGCGGCGGAGTTCCGGCTCCGGCAGGGCCGCCCAGAATTGCCGGTGCAGGGTTTCCGAAAGCGGCTCCGTACGCCTATCCGCCGCCAGCGGAGCGCTGGACGGGGAGAGCGCCTGCGAAAAGGACAGGAATTCGGCGGCCATGGTGTCAATCGCCACGGTGGTCGAATCAACCGGCGCAGAGGCCGAGGTTCCGCGGGAAGCATCTTCGACAATCTGGAGCGCAAAGCGCCTGGCCAGTTGCACAAAGAGATGCGGCTGGCTGCTTACCGCAGATGCGCGGCTCATCTCATCGAGGGCATGGCGCAGATGGACCAGCGTCGCGGCCGGAGTTTCCGCCAGCAGTGTGCGGAAGACTTGCGGGTCAGGCGCCGCGGAGGACGCAGAATGCTCGGCCACGCTGCGCAGCAGCGACAGGAACGGCTTCCAATCGCCTAATCCAGTTACGCGGCGCGCAGAGTCTTCGGCTGACTCCGCGGACTTCGCCGCCGATGCGGCAGAAAGAAGTTCGAGCACGCTGCGCGGATCGCGAAGCCATTCGGAAGGCGTGGCGGATGTCGCGCGCGCTGGGATGGAACTTGCCGCAGGCGGAGCAGCCTGTGCCTGCGGCGTCAGGGGCACTGCATTGACGCGGATGGTAGATGCTGAGGGATGGCCCAGTGTATTGCGGAGCGAGACCGCCAGGGCGCCCGGCTGTGCTAGCGGGCGGACGAGTTCTTCAACCAGGCGCACAAAATCTTCCTGCCGCGTGCGCCGGCTGAACTGCACGCTGGCCAGGCCACCGGCAGTCAGAAGGTCAACGATCCCGCGCTCGGCGGGCGAGGTTGCCAGAGGCGTGCCGTCTACGAGCAGATGTCCGCGTGCCACGCCCAGCAGCAATCCGCCTTCTCCGCCGGCAGCCAGCGCCGCATTCAGGTCATGCCAGGCCGCGTTCAACAGCGCTCTGCTGCGTTCATTTTGCAAGCCGTAGAGGCGCGAAGACTTAAGGGTCGCTTCCAGATTGCGAGTGAACTGGCGAGCTGCCGCCAGTTTATGGTCACTGCCCGATTTGGTTTCTTCGCTCAAATGAGTTGCGCTCTCGCAGTTTCAAGGTAGTACCAGCAGTAATGGTCGCACAAGGGTACGAAAGTACTAGAATTTATGTACGTTCCCGGGGTCAACTGGGAAACAGTTACAGGATAGAATGCGCCGCAGAAGGCGTGTGCGTGCCAGCTAACTGCATCCGGGCGGTATTGCTAGCGTTGGGCGTCGTGTGCGCTGCGGCCTTGGCAGGGTGTGCGAAGACAGAGATTCCCGAGACTTCCCCCCAGCCCGCCGAGACTACGCTGCTAGCGGCGGGTGACGTTCTGCTGGGCCGCCGCCTGGGCAAGATGATGCACGATTCCGGCGACTTTGCGTTGGGGTTCAAAAAAATCGCTCCAGAATTGGCGGCGGCAGACCTGGCCTTCGCCAATTTGGAAGGGCCGTTCTGCGAAAGCGGGCCGTACCCGGGCGAAGGGATGCGATTCCGTGTGCGGCCGCAGGCGATTGAGGGTCTGAAGGCGGCGGGCATCGACGTGATGAGCGTGGCCAATAACCACATCGCTGACGGAGGCGCGCCGTGCGTGCGCTTCACGCTGGACCATTTGCGCGAGGCAGGAATCGCCGCTGCCGGGGCCGGGAAAACCTACGAGGATGCGCACCGCGCGGAAGTGATCGAACGCAATGGAGTCCGTTTCGCGTTTCTGGGATACACGTACGCGGCGCAGTACGACATTCCGCCGCCCGTTGGAGATGTTACGGGCACCGAGAAGACTCTGAAGTCAGACGCGCGGCGGCGGGATGGAGTGCGCAGCGCTGTGCGCAAAGTCCCCGGGTACGTGGTTGCGGGGCGGAATGAGGAAAACCTCCGGCGGGACGTGGCCGCGGCGCGGGCACGGGCGGACGTGGTGATTGTCTCGCTGCACGATGGCGTGGAATATGCGCAGCGTGTCGCGCCGGAAACCGAGTCGTTTGCCCGCGCGGCGATTGACGCCGGCGCAGTAGCGGTGCTCGGACATCACCCGCACGTACCGCAGCGCGTCGAGGAATACGGGGGCGGATGGATTTTTTATTCACTGGGGAATTTTGTCTTCCAGCAGAACACGCCGTCGGCCACCAAAACAGCCTTGATGGCCCGGCTGACCTTTGCCGGAAAAGAGTTGCGGCGCGTGGAGGCTGTGCCCATCGTCATTGACTGGTATTCGCAGCCGCGGCTGGCCGACGACCCCGAGGGAGCCAGGATTTTGCAGTCTGTGGGAATCTCCGCCCGCGTGCTGTGGGAGAAAAAGTAGAGAGCACCCGCAATCCAGGACGTGCGCGGGCCAGGATGTCGTGCCAGGTTACTGGCCGTCAAGCGGCCTAGAAACCGGTCGCCAGCGAGGAGTATGAAAAAAACTCTCAAGCCCAGGACTGTTGCCGCTTACATCGCGGCGGCTCCCAAAGAGGTGCGCAGCAAACTGAAAGAGCTTCGGGGAGTGATAAGGAAGGCGGCGCCGGGAGCCGTGGAGCGCATCAGCTACGGAATGCCATATTACGCGTACAAAGGGCGGCTCGCATACTTCGGTCTTGCGAAAGCACATATCGGACTTTACGTACCCACCCCGGTCCTCGAGGAACATAAGAGCGAACTGCAGGATTACGAAACGACAATGGCCACTTTGCGCCTTCCCTTGAACCGGAAACTCCCCGTAGCGCTCATCAAGAAGCTGGTCAAAGCGCGACTGAAAAAGAACGAGGCAAAAAAATAGCTCGCCGTCGAATCTAGCGTGCTATCGTTCTTTGCTGGTTCACGTTTCGGCGCGCTGCTGGCTGGCAATCAGCGCTTCTTTTTGGCCGGACGAGCAGGCCCTGCCAGCTCATTGAGCTTGGCCTGGGCCAGCGGCCTGTAAGGCGTGTTCAGCCCTGCGGCTTCGGTGAACACCGGCTTGGCCTCGGCCGTGCGGCGCAGGTTGAGGAGCGCGAAACCCAGCACATACTGGTTGCGCGCGTAGTAGAAATCGTACGGCCTCAGCAGCGGCGCAGCCAGTCGCAGCGCGTCCACGGCCTGGGCGTCGCGTTTCCGGTTTACGTGGATTTGCCCCAGCGCCGAATAGGCCAGCCCGGACTGCAATTCCACCTGCTGCTTCCACTGCTCCTCGGTGGCCTGCGCGGGCTTCTGCGCGCGGGCCAGCAGGTCCAGTGCGCGCCGGGCGTACTCCTCCGCTTTGTCGAATTGTTCCTTGTTCTCGGTCCAGTGCTCGGAAAGCAACAGGAGCATGCCCACGTGGCTGGGGTCGCGCGCCAGCGTGCGCTGCGCGAACTCCAGCATCCTGGCGGTGTTTCGCGCCTGGCGGTAGGCGTCTGCGGCCACGGTGGCCGCGTCGGATGCGTAGGGGGAACCGGGAAATGCAGACGAAAATCGATCCAGGATTTCCGCCTTCTGCGCCGGGTCCTTCGAGGTCACGCCGGCGTTGAAGAGCGTGTACTCCACGTAGCTGATTTCGCCGCTCGCGTCCTTGAGTGACTGCGACTTCTTCTCTTCCCACGCCGCGGCGTCTATCCCCTCCGGCGGGTTTTTCTTCTTGTAGGCCTGCACGATCCCGCCCACGCGTTCCCCCCAGTCCACCAGGTGCTTGAGGCTGCCGCTTTCCTGGGCAGCGCGGAACGTGGTCATAGCCAGGGCCAGGTTTTCCGGGTCGTAGGCCAGGCCCTTGGCCGCGTACTCGAAGGCCTTGTCATACTGTTTCTCCGCGGCGTAGGCCAGGATGTAGCGGTCGCAGGCGTGAAGGATGAATTCGCTCTGACCAAACTCGGCCATGAATTTGTCGAGTAGATCCACTTTCTCAGCCAGGGCCGTGGCGGAATCAATGGCCATCAGGGCTTTGTCTTCGGGAGTGCCGGCGCGCACGAGGATTTTTTTTCCGATCTGCGCGGACACAATCTGTGCGATGCCCAGCGCCAGCATCCCGGCCACAGCCAGCCTCAGTGCCATCGTGCGCGACATTTGCACCTCCGACCTACAGACCCGGATACCGCACAGCGTATCAGTGCTCCTGCGACCACACGCGGAAGGGCAAGAAACGCGGCACGCGGCGGCTGTATTCTGCATAGGCGATGCCGAAGCGCATGCGCAGCTCGCGCTCCTCGAACATCGTGGCCAGCAGCGCCAGGAACCACCAGGCCATTGACAGCACCCACATCAGCAGCGAGCCCGCCATCAGGCACGCCCCCAGCACTCCCGCCATCATCGCAGTGTAGCGCGGATGGCGGACCCGCGCGTACAGGCCGTGGGTGTGCAGCTCTCCAGATCCAGTGAGCTCCGCCTGTCCCACAAGGCGATGCACGCCAAGCTCCTGTTCCACGCGCAGGAGCACTCCCGCGTCAAACGCCAGCAGGAGAAACCCGGCGACCCGCTGCCCGGTTGTCGCCTGTTCGGCCACGAAGAGCCATTCGCTCAGGAAAAAGACCAGCGGGAGACCCGCGCCCCAGGCCGCGAGCCCCGCCACCCAGTAGGCCAGGCGCATTCTCCCGCGCCAGAATCCCGCCAGCGGATGCACCACCAGCCAGAACAGCGGTATGGGCCATTCCACGCCCAGCACCACGGCCGCAATCCAGTCCACCCACGTCATTTCATTTTTTGCTGCCCAGACCGAGCAGCGCGCAGGTCGGTCAATACCCGATGAGGCCTTCGATCGTGAGGATTGTGCCTCCCAGGCCCAGCACGGTGCGCAACCAGTCCGCGTCCGTGCGCAGAATCCCCACCGTGATCAGGACCAGGCCCGCGACGAAGTAGCCGAGCCGCGATATTGTGTTCAAGTTGGGTTGTGCGGGCAAGTCGCCCTCCGGGGACATTTCGGCCCAAATCTTAGTGGAGCTTCGCGGCCAGCGCAAACAGATTCGGCGTGTTGACCGGCCGGGGGAAAGGGCTGAGGATACGCGGTACGCCGGCGGACGGCCGGCAAGCCGGGAGGCGAGAATGAGCACAGGGCGCGTGGTGACATCCTGGGAGCGCATGGGAACAGAAACACTCAGCGAGCGCATCAGCCGCCAGATGCTCAGCGGGGAACACGCCACGGTGGCGCGGATCTTTCTGAAGCGCGGGGCCGTGGTTCCCCGGCACCAGCATGTCAGCGAGCAGTTCTCTCTCATCGTTTCCGGCGCCTTGAAATTCGTCTTCGACGATTCGGAACTCGTGCTCCGCGCGGGCGAGATGCTGTTCATCCCGTCGCAGATGCCGCATGCCGCCGAGGCGCTCGAGGACACCGTGGACATAGACGTCTTCGCTCCGCGCCGCGAAGACTGGATCCGCAAAGATGACGCCTACCTGAGAGGATGAAGAGCAATGGACCTGGGATTAAGGAATCGAGCGGCGATTGTGGCTGCGGCCAGTAAGGGCCTGGGCCGCGCGGTGGCCGAGGAGCTGGGGCGCGAGGGGGCGCGGGTGGCCATCTGCGCGCGCGACGCCGAGGAACTCGAGCGCGCCGTTGCCGCCATCCGCCGGGCCGGCGCGCCTGCTGTGTATTCGGAGGCCTTCGACGTCACGGACGCCGCGCGCGTGCAGGGATTCGTTGCTGCCGTGGAGCGCGAATTCGGCCGCGTGGACATCTGCATCACCAACGCCGGCGGGCCGCCGTCGAAAACATTCCTGGAGATTTCCCTGGACGACTGGCGCCGCGCCGTCGAGCTAACCCTGCTCAGCGCCGTCTATTTCGCCCGCGAAGCACTTCCGCGGATGCAAAAAAACAAGTGGGGCCGCCTGATCACCATCACCTCGATGAGCGTCAAGCAGCCTGTGGATGGCCTGCTGCTCTCGAATTCCATCCGCGCTGCGGTCACCGGACTGGCGCGCACTCTGGCCAACGAGTTCGGCGCCGACGGAATCACCGTCAACAACGTTTGTCCCGGGTACACGCTGACGGAACGGCTGGCGGAGCTGGGAGACAAACAGGCGCGCCACGCCGGCGTGAGCCGCGAAGAAATCTACAAAAAATGGAGCACGCAGGTGCCGCTGGGACGTCTCGCACGCCCGGAAGAATTTGCTGCGCTGGTCACGTTTCTGGCCTCGGAGCGCGCCAGCTACATTAACGGCGCCACTATCGCCGTGGACGGCGGCTGGGCGCGCGGCCTGCTTTGAAAGTTCCCTCCGTCTCCCCGCTCCCGCCCGAAGGCCCCCGCGCCGGGGGTGGCATTTGAGCAACAATTCCACAAATCCGGGATTGCCTCGCTTCCCACGCCTCGGTGGATTGGGCTAGGATGGTGCGAAGGGTTGTGCCTCTTCTATGCCCAAGCTGGAGTTGCGTTTCGAAAAAAACGTCCTCGGCGAATACGCGGTGAATATCGGCCGGCCGCTGACCATTGGCCGCTCACCGGACAACGACATCATGATCGACAACCTCGCCGTTTCCACGCTGCACGCGCGGGTGATGCTCGATGAAGACCACTACATCGTCGAAGACCAACAAAGCCTGAACGGCACGTTCGTGAACAACCGCCGCGTGCAGCAGCGCACGGTGTTGCGCGACGGCGACGCCATCGCCATCGGCAAACACCACATCGTCTTTTTCGAATTTGCGGAGGCCACTCTGCCAGCCAAGGCCCCGGCAGCCAATAAGCCCTTCGCCCCCAAACTCGACGAGACGTTTGTCCTCACCACCAAGAAGCGCGTCGAGATGCTGAAAAACCCCGCTGAGGCCACCGCCATCTCCCGGCGCGTTCAAGTGGCGCACCTGAAGGTGCTCGAAGGGAAAACGGATGAGCCTGACTACGTGCTCGCCAGCAAGCTCACCATCATCGGCAAATCGGATATGGCCAGCATCCGCCTGAAGGGCTGGTTCAAGCCCAAAACCGCGGGAGTCATCTCCCGCAAGGACGATGGCTACCACGTCGCCAACGCCACGGAAAAGCAGTTGGTGCGCGTCAACGGCCTGCCCGTCAAGGGCCATCAGCCCTTGAAGAACGGCGACGTGCTGGAAGTGTCCGGTGTGAAGTTCCTGTTCTCCCTCGCCGAATAAAAATAAAAGAATTAGCCACAGAGACGCAGCGAACTCAGAGGCAGAACTGTTTGATGGCCTCTTGCCTTCCGATATTCCATTTTTCTCATCGTCCTCTGTGCCTCCGTGAGCTCTGTGTAGCACTGGGATGGTTTTCCCCTGTTCGCTTGCAGTCTGGCGGCAGAGCTGTGCGGGAACCGGCGCTTATGGCTGGCGGAGCAGGATGCGCAAATCGCGGAGATTGTTGCCGGTGGGGCCGGTCTCGATGGCATCACCGAGCTTCTTGAAAAACGTATAGGCATCGCTGCGGCAGGCAAAGGCGGCGATGTCCAGTCCTGCGGCAGTGGCGCGCGCGAGGGTTTCGCCATCCGCAACTGCTCCGGCGGCAGGGCTGTTACCGTCCACGCCGTCGGTCCCCGCGCTGAGGACTGCAATGCGCTGCCCGCTGATTTTCTGAGCGCAATCAAGGACAAAGGCCGCGTTGCGTCCTCCGAGCCCGTCGCCGGCCACCGGACTGCTCACCTCTCCGTCGGCGATGACCGCCACGCTCTTTCGGGGATGCTGGCGCGCGAGGGTTTCGAGAATCTCCAGCAGGCGACTGCTCGCGCGCTCCAGGGGCCAGTCGTCGGTCGAATTGTCGCAGATGGTGACGAACCCTCGCGCCTCTGCGACACGGTGGGCGGCGTGGAATAAGTCGCGCATCCCGAGCAGTAGCGAAAAATGGGAGCGTTGGAATGCCGTGCCGGCCGGTTTGGGCGTTTCGGGCACCGCGCCCTCATCCCAGATGGCGCGGATCGAAGCGGGAAGCTTGGGCATCAGGGCATAGCGTTCGAGGATGGCGCGAGCGTCAGCGACGGTAGTCGGGTCCGGTAGCGTCGGCCCGGACGCCAGAGCGGACTCGCACCCCTCAGGGACATCGGAGACTCCCAGCGTAATCTTCATCGCGCGCGGCGCTGCTGCGGACAGGCGCCCACCCTTCACCGCTGAGAGGTGCTTGCGAACCGAGTTGATCTCGTCAATTGGCGCGCCGCAGGTGACCAGCAGACGGTTGAGGGCCTGGATGTCTTCGAGCGTGACCCGCGGGTCGAGCGGCGCCTCCACCAAAGCAGAGCCGCCGCCGGAAAGCAGAAAAAACAGCAGCGTCGCTTCGCCGCAGCCGCCCACCAGCTCCAGGATGGCGCGTCCGGCCGCCAGGCTCTCCGCCGTTGGAACAGGATGCCCGGCCACAAATGTCCGGAACCCAGGCAACGGGCTCGCAGGCGGGGCGGGAGCTACGAGGATTCCTTCGCAGCCAAAATCCGGGGCCAGTACTCTCAGCAGGCCCTCGGCCATTGCCGCGCTGGCCTTTCCGTAGGCAACAACGCGGATTCTTTGAAAGGCAGCGAGGTCCAGGGTTGCTTCGTCGCAGTGGATGTGCGAGCCGTGGCGGGCCAGCTTGCGCTCGACCGCGGCGGGGATGTCAATCGCCGCCAGGGTGTCGGCGAAGATTTGCCGCGCAGTGGCTTTCAGGTCCATTCAAGCGAGGACCGCAGCGCCCGCCCGGGCCACGTCGGTGTCCTGTTCTTCGCTGCCGTTGCTGACTCCAATGGCGCCGACACATTTTCCCTCCACCAGCAACGGGAGACCGCCGCGAAGCGGGGTCTGATGCCCGCGGCTCCCAATGGCCAGCGCCAGTGTGACCAGCAGGTTGGGCTGGCCTTCCTCGATGTAGGGTCCTGTGGGCTGGCGGCGAATGGCCGAGCATTCTGCCTTGTTGATGGCAATCTGGATGGACGAAAGTTTCGCGCCGTCCATACGCGCAAAGGCCATCAGGTGCCCGCCGTCGTCCACGACGGCGATATCCATGGGCACGCCGATTTCCCCGGCGCGCTTCTGAGCCGCAGCCAGCACAGCCAGCGCACCCTCCTGGGTCAGTTTGGGATTTTCTTTGGTTACCAGCGGCATTACGTCCTCTTGCCGATGCGGAATCTCCGAAACCGCTGCAGTGCAGGACCCGCCAGTCCGCCCTTCCACACAGCGAGCGCCAGCAGGATCAGGCTCACACCGAAAACCGCCGCGGCCGAATGAATCAAAGCCGGGCGCTCGTATTCGTCTCCCAGCATCCACAAGAGATTCATCGCCACCCAGGCGGTCACGGCGCCATTGGCCGTCCCCTCTGCTACGGTCGAGGGCAACAGACGGAATAGCGCGGATTGAATTCCGAGGGTGGCCACGCCGAACGCCGTCGCCACCGGGACCTGACCCAGCATCCAGAAAAAGTCCATCACCATCCAGGAAGCTGTGCTCAGTGTTTCCCAGATTTCCTGGGGCCGCGGCACTGCCGCAGGCGCCGCGGCGCTCAATTAGAGCACCTCCGGATTGAGCGCATTTGGCGGGCGCTTGCCATCCAGCCGCGCCAGCACGTTGTCCACCGCCATCAGCGCCATTTTCGTTCGCGTCTCCACACTGGCGCTGGCGATGTGCGGCGCCAGGATGACGTTATCGCGCCGCAGCAGGCCGGGGTGGATTTGCGGCTCGTTCTCGTAAACGTCCAGCGCCGCGCCGGCAATCTGCCCGGCCTCGAGCGCCGCGGCCAGGGCAGCTTCATCCACGACGGGGCCCCGCGAGGTGTTGATGACAAATGCCGTGGGTTTCATCCGCGCGAACGCCGCGGCATTGAGCAGGTGTCGCGTGTCCGGGAGCAGCGGGACGTGCACGGAAAGAAAGTCGGCCTCGGCGATGACCTGCTCGCGCGGCAAAAACTCGGCGTGGAGCCGCTGCTCGACGTCGGCCGGCGCGCGCAGTGCGTCGCTATAGATGATGCGCATCCCGAAACCCGCGGCGCGGCGCGCGACGGCGCGGCCGATGCGCCCGAATCCCAGGAGTCCCAGGGTTTTGCCCCAAACATCGGCGCCGCAAAGCTGATCCAGGTTCCAGCCGCGCCACTGGCCGCCGCGCGCCAGTTGTTCGCCTTCGCGGATGCGCCGTGCAACGCTCATCAGCAGGGTCCAGGCGAAGTCCGCAGTGGTTTCGTCGAGCACGCCGGGCGTGTTCGTGGCCACAATTTTGCGCCGGGTGCACGCTGCCACGTCAATGTTGTCAAACCCCACGGCCACGTTGGCCACGATGCGCAGACCCGCGCCGGCTGCGTCCAGCAATTCGTCGTTGATTTTTTCGGTCAGCAGGCAGATGAGCGCGTCTTTGCCGGACACGCGCTCCACCACCTCTGCGCGCGGCGGCCGCTCTGCTCCGGTCCAGTAGTTCACTTCGCAGCGCGCTTCCAGGCGCTCGCGAGGCGCGGCGAACAGCGGATGCGTGGCAAACACTTTCGGCCGGCTCATTGCGCCGTTAGCATACAGGAGAACGAAGAAGTCAGAAAGTAGAACTCAGAAATCAGAAAGCAGAACTCTGAAAGTAGTACTCAGGACCTGGGAAGCAGAACGTAGTACCAGGTCTGGCCGTCCTGAACTCCCTGCCTCCCTACTTCCCTGCTTCCGTAGTTCGTTCTATAGTGCCACTGCGATGCCCATCGACTCCCGAATCCTCGGCGAGCTGGAAAAACTGCTGGGCCGCGACAACGTGCTGGCCCGTGCCGACGAGCTGCTCCTGTATGAATATGACGGCTCGGTTGAAGTTGCGCGACCCGACGTGGTCGTCTTCCCGTGCACGCGCGAAGAGGTCGTGGGAATTGTGCGCCTGGCAAACCAGTTCGACACGCCGATGGTGGCCCGCGGCGCAGGCACCGGTCTCTCGGGCGGGGCGTTGGCGCGCAAGGGTGGCATCTGCATTGGCTTTTCGCGAATGAACCGCATCCTCGAGGTAGACGCGGCAAACCAGCGGGCACGCGTGCAGCCCGGCGTGGTCAACCTGGATATTTCCCGCGAGGTGGAGCATCTTGGTCTGTACTTCGCCCCGGACCCTTCCAGCCAGAAAGCCTGCACCATCGGCGGCAACGTCGCGGAAAACGCCGGGGGCCCGCACACCCTGGCCTATGGCGTGACCTCGAACCACGTGCTGGGACTCGAACTGGTTCTCCCCGATGGCGAAGTCGTTCGCGTCGGCGGCGCCACGCTGGATACCCCGGGCTACGACCTGACCGGCCTGCTGGTGGGCAGCGAAGGCACGCTGGCCATGGTCACGGAAATCACCGTCCGCCTGCTGCGCAGGCCGGAAGCCGTCAAGACCCTGCTGGCCATCTACAACCGCGTGGACGATGCCACGCAGACCGTAGTTGAGATTACGGGCCGCGGCATCACGCCAGCGGCGTGCGAAATGCTCGATGGATGGACGCTCCGCGCCGTGGAAGCCTATGCCCACGCCGGCTACCCGCTGGACAGCGCTGCGGTGCTGCTCATCGAGCTGGAGGGCCTGCGCGAAGCGGTGGCCGCGCAGGCGGAGGAGGTCACCGCGGCCTGCCGAGCGTGCGGCGCGCGCGAAGTGCGCGTGGCTCGCGACGACCGCGAGCGCGAACTGCTCTGGAAAGGCCGCAAGAACGCCTTTGGGGCTGTCGGGCGGCTCTCGCCCAGCTACTACGTGCAGGACGGCGTCATCCCGCGCACGAAGCTTCCGCAGACGCTCCGGCATATCGACGAAGTCTGCGGGCGCTACGGCTTGCAGGTGGGCAATATTTTTCACGCCGGCGACGGCAACCTGCACCCGCTGATTGCCTTCGACATCCGCGACCGTGAGCAGTTCGACCGCGTGGTGCGCGCCGCAAACGAAATCATGGCCTACTGCATCAGCGTGGGCGGCTCGATCACCGGCGAGCACGGCGTGGGGATGGAAAAAAACGAGTTGATGCCGCTGCTGTTTACCGACGCCGACCTGGCCGTGATGCGCCGCATCCACGACGCCTTCAACCCGCGCGGCCTGCTGAATCCGGCAAAGGTGTTTCCCACTACGAAGTCCTGCGGAGAGCTGCGCGTGCTGGCGCAGCCGGGGAGCGCGGCGAATTCATGAGCGCCAGCCCTGCAACTGCGCTCACCCGGCTTGAAGCCATCGTGGGCGCCGAAAACGCCATCACGGAAGCCGAGGCGCTCGCTCCGTATGAGATAGACGGAGTTCGCCCGCGGCTGGCCGTCCGCCCGCGCACGGCGGAGGAAATCGCGGAAGTGGTCCGCATCGCGGCCGCGGAGCGACTTGCCGTGATTCCCACCGGCGGGCGCACGCATCTCGGCATCGGCGGCAGCCCGTCGCGGTATGACATCGCCGTGGACGTCGGCCGATTGAACCGCGTGCTTTCCTACGATCCGGGCGACCTGACGCTGAGCGTCGAGGCGGGTATCGGCATTGCTGCGCTGAACGAAACCCTCGCGCGGGATGACCAGTTCCTCCCGTTGTTTGTGCCCAATATGTTGCAGGCCAGCGTCGGCGGCGCGCTGGCCGCGGGACTGGACTCACCGCTGCGGCAGTATTACGGCACCGCGCGGGATTTCCTGCTGGGCCTGGAATTTGTGGACGGCACCGGCGCGCATGTCAAAAGCGGCAGCCGCGTGGTGAAAAGCGTCGCCGGGTACGACCTGCACAAGCTGCACCTCGGCGCCCTGGGCACTCTGGGCATCCTCACGCGAGCCAACTTCCGGACGTTCCCGAGTCGCGGAATTTTCCCCGATAGCCGCGGTTTCGTGGCCTCGTTTGCCCGCCTGGATGGCGCGCTCGCACTGCGACGCCGCATTCTGGAATCCGCACTCACGCCGCTCACGCTGGAAATTCTCAGCCCCGAAATCGGAGAGATGTTCGCGGCGCCGGTTTCAGCGGAACTGGAGCCGGGCCTGACTTCCGCGGCGCCCTGGTTCCCTCGCGGGCATTGGACGCTTGCAGCCGCAACGGGCGGAAACTCCGCAGTGATGGAGCGCCACGTCCGCGAGTTTGCGCGCCTGGCGGATGAGGAAAAAGCATCGAACGTATTCACTCTGGAGCCGGCTGAGCGCCCTCATGTGTGGGGTCGGCTCCGCGAAGCATTTGGGCTGCTGCGCGCATCTTGCCCGGCAGCGACGATTCTCAAAATTCCTGCACTGCCCAGCGAGTTTGGCCGCGTCATCGCGGCCCTGGCGGAAATTGCAGTCCGCGCGGGCATTCCATCTGCCACTCTGGTGCGCGGCGCTGGAATCGTTTATTTCGCACTTCTCCCCGGAGCGCTGGACATCGAGCGGCTGGCGACTGCAGTCGCAGAAGCGTTTCGCGCCGCCGCGAATTGCGGCGGTCACGCAACTCTCCTGTGGTGCCCGACGGAGCTGAAGCGCCGCATTCCCGTGTGGGGCGAACCGCGGGAAGATTTCGTGCTGATGAAAAAAGTGAAGGCCACGCTCGACCCGCCCGGCATTTTTTCGCCGGGGCGATTCGTGGGGGGACTCTGAGCGCCATGGAATCCACGGCCAGCACATCCGGTTTCAGCGGCGCCGACAGCCCCGCCTGGGCCGACTACTCGCTCTGCGTCCACTGCGGGCTGTGCCTGAACCACTGCCCCACCTACCGCCTCTGGGGCCGCGAAGCGGATTCGCCGCGCGGGCGGATCCGGCAGATGCTCCTCGTTGACGAAGGACGCTTGCCGCTGGGGGAGTCCTTCGTCACGCACATTGACCGCTGCCTGGATTGCCGCGCGTGCGAGACCGCGTGCCCTTCCGGCGTCGAGTACGGCAAGCTGGTGGAACTGGCGCGCGCGCAAATCGAAACAAACTACCGCCGGCCACTTGCTTCGCGGCTGCTTCGCGCCGCTGTGTACAGGCACCTGCTGCCGTATCCGAAGCGCATTGCTTTTCTGGCGCGGCTGGTGCGGGTTTATCAGGGTTCCTTATTGCAGCGGGCGGCCCGGGCCTCTGGCTTGCTCCGGCTATTGGGGATGGACCGTGCCGAGCGCATTCAGCCCCGCGTCGAACGCGAGTTTTTCTTCTCGCGGCTGGGAAAAACGTTTCCAGCGCAGGGGGCGCGCCGCGCGCGTGTGGCGTTCTTTGCCGGCTGCCTTGCCCAGGTTACCTTTGCCCGGCTGAACGACTCCACGATCCGCGTGCTTACCGCAAACGGCGTCGAAGTCGTGGTCCCGGAAGGGCAACTCTGCTGCGGCGCGCTGCCCGCCCACGCCGGCGTTCGCGATGTGGCACGGGCGCTGGCGCAGCAAAACTTGGACGCCTTCTTCCGCCAGGACTTCGATGCCATCGTCACCAACGCCGCGGGCTGCGGCTCGACGCTCAAGGAGTACGCGCAACTGTTTCCCCCCGACACCAAACAGCATTCCCGCGCCGAGCTGTTTGCTGCCCGGGTGCGCGACGTCACGGAGTTTCTGGCCGAACTGGGGCTGGTGGCGGAGATGAGACCCGTGCCGCTGCGGGTAACCTATCAGGACT
>Ga0247727_10011395_pt1 | contig 15533 bp, 15 predicted proteins | sample WisWelCaveWW1625_FD_202498 | JGI IMG/M metagenome (GOLD analysis project Ga0247727, IMG submission 202498) | Biofilm microbial communities from Wishing Well Cave, Virginia, United States - WW16-25 | ecosystem: Environmental > Aquatic > Deep subsurface > Groundwater > Cave microbial mat | place...
GAGGCATACAGCGATGACCAAGACCAGAAGGTCGAGGCCAGAAATCAAGGCAGAGCGGAGGTAGGGGACGTTGGTGATCGTCTCGACGTTCAGAAGCGGCCTGACCAAAGGCCCGCTTACGGTTGAGAAGCCGAGTCCCGCTATGACGGCGACGGCTATGAGGAGTGCCCGGGGCGTGGAAGCGGAGGGATTCATGGTTGCGGATATCTGCATAGCGCGCGCCCTCTATGCTAGGCGCGCGGCGCTGTATTGAAGAAAACGGCCATGGCCAGCCTCCGTCAACAGCCCGGGCTCCTCGCGATTGAGCCCCCTCCAGCCGATCTGGCGCCGTTCGTCGTCGGATTCGTGCATCGCGATGACCCCGAAGGCGGCGAAGTCGTGCGGCTGCTGCCGGAGCTGCGGACCTCGATCCAAATCATGATCGCCGATCCGTATTGGTTGCGTGAGCGTGCGCCTGATGCGATCTGGGAAATGGCGCCGCGCATTGGTCTGTGGGGCCCAAGGTCGCACTGGGGGTATGGCTATGCGCGCCGCCACGTCAAGGCGTACGCCGTAGGACTGACGGCGCTCGGGTCTGGCGCAGTTGTTGGCGCGCCTGTTGCCGGGTTGGTTGATCGCGTTGTGGCACTGAAGTCCGTTGCGCCGGACTTGGCGCAACGCCTCGATCCGCTGCCTGACGAGGATTTTTCGAGCTGGCGTCTGCGCGCAACAGATTGTCTGGGCGATGCAGTTCGAGATGCGTCTCGTCACGATCCAATCGCCGGCGCTCTCTCAGTTTTGGCGGTGACTAAAGGCGATGCGGTGGCGCAAGCAGCCGAAGCGGTGGGGCACTCGGAGCGGCACTTCCGCCGCGTGTTCAAGGCTCACCATGGTCTTACGCCAAAGCAGTATCAACGCACCTTGCGCGTCGATCGCATGATCCGCCAATTGCATGAGCGCCCCTGGGAGGCGGACGCTTTCGCCGCCGATCCCATTCCGTTTGCTGATCAGGCACATGCCATTCGCGAGTTTCGCGCGCTCACCGGATTGACGCCGCTTGACTACGTGCGGCTGAAGCGGAGTGGGGATGTCACTCTATCGCTCCGCGCCTGTCGATGGCGTGCCGCCGCCCGAAGGCGCCTGATTAGGGCTTGAACACGTATTCCAGTTTCAGCCCATCGGGATCGGCGAAAAATACGGCGTAATAACCTGCCCCGTAGCGCGGATACTCCGCTGGCGGATCGAGGATGCTCGCGCCGATCCTTTTGAGCAGAGCATACATGGCGTCGACATCATCGCGGCTCGCTGCGTTCCAGGCGATATGGTGCAGGCCGGCTGAATAGCGGTCGTGCGCACGCCCCGCGTTGTCGCCGCGCGCCCTCAGGATCCCAATCGACGCCTTTAGGACGCCATCAATACGTAGATCCATGTCAAAGCCGTACTCGTAAACATCAGCGATCACGTAGCCCATGAAGCCGAGAACCGCCTCGTAGAAAGGCCGCGAGACGGCTGGGTCCGTCACGGTCAAATCGACGTGATGCACGGCCCCGCGCTTCATCTATTGGCGCCCGGCTTCCACAAGATGTCGGCGCGGCCGTGATCGTTGGCCCAGCGCGCTGCGACGAACAGCAAGTCAGACATGCGGTTGGCGAACTTGATCGCTTGCGCTGACACAGGCTCGACCTCGGACAATGCCACGATCGCGCGTTCGGCGCGACGCATCACGGCGCGCGCAACGTGCAGCTGCGCCGCGGCGGGCGCTCCGCCTGGAAGAATGAACGAGGTGAGCGGCGAGAGTTTTTCGTTGAGGGCCTCTATCTCGCCTTCAAGGCGATGCACCTGGCTCTCCAGAATGCGCAGCGGTTCGTAACTCAACGTCTCGCCGCTCTCGGGTGTTGCGAGATCAGCGCCCAGATCGAAGAGATCGTTCTGTGCGCGATCGAGAATGGGGTCGAGCACCGGGTCCGCCGTCGTGTGCAGGCGCGCCACGCCGATGGTTGAATTGGCCTCGTCGACCGCCCCGTAGGCCTCTACGCGCAAGCTTGCCTTGGAGACAGGCTGTCCCGTTGCAAGACGTGTCTTGCCGCCATCGCCGGCCTTGGTGACGATCTTGTCGATGCGAACCATGTTGCTCCTCGCGGGCGGCTCAGCCGTAATGCTGTTTTGCCCACATGGCCGCAATCAAAATCAAGATCGCCACGAATTGCGCGACCACGCGCATGCGCATGGCCTTGTTGGACCAGGACCGGCCGAAGTCCCCGCCGCGGAACATGGCGTAAATCCCGAAGCATAGCACCGCGAAGACCACCACCAGAGCTGCCGGGATTAGGTAAGAAAACAGATCCATGACCCCACATTATCCCCGCCCGCCCCAGCGCGCCATTGCGCCAAAGCAACCCACCGCGATTGCAGCGCGAGGCGAGCGCTCCCACCTGCTAGAGCGGCGGATTTGAAATTCGCCTCATTCAGATGGCGGGCGGGGAGCGAATTTCAAATCCACAAGCCGCTCTCGAAGCCATTGATCCTAGCGTCCCTTATGGACTTGAAATGCGACGACCGTTTGATCCCGGGCGTGGGGTCGCATTTCAAGTCCGGGACGGTAGCCTGTCGCCATGACCGAATCGCTGCCGCTCCTCCTCCTGCTTCTCGCCGTTGCCGCCTTGGGGGCGGCGGGGTGGTTCGCCTACCGTTCCGCCGGCGTGGATCCGATCCGCGCTGAGCGTGACCGAGCGATCGCCGAACTGACGGTCCTGCGTCAGGAAAATGCGCGCCTGGTCGGCGATCTCGCTGCGGAAAAGGCTGCAGCCGCCGGCCGCACCGAGTCCGAAGAGGCGCGCTTTCTTTCCCTGGCCGCGCAAGCGCTCGACGCTTCGCAGCAACGCTTCATGGCCATCGCCAACGAGACATTCGAAAAACACAAGCAAGCCGCGGCTGGCGGTGTAAAGGAAGTGATCACGCCCGCGCAGGAGGCGCTATCAAAACTCGCAATGTCGGTGGAGGCGCTTGAGAAGGCCCGCCTCCAGGACAAATCGGCCATGGGCGAGCAAGTCCGCCAGATCATGGATGCGGTCGGCTCAACCAATAAGACAACGACGCAATTGCTCTCCGCGCTTAGAGCCTCGCCGAAGATGCGCGGGCGCTGGGGCGAACAGACCTTGCGCAATGTGCTCGAACTCTCCGGCCTAGCGCCGCAGGTGGATTTCTCCGAACAGGTGACGACAAGCGATGGCGAGGGCGCGCGCTTGCGTCCGGATGTCGTGATCAAGCTGCCTGGGGGGCGCTGCATTGTGGTGGATTCCAAGGTGGCGCTTTCGGGCTATCTCGACGCCATGGAAGCCACAGACGACGCCGCGCGCGAGGCTCATCTGAAGAAGCACGCGCAGGAAGTACGCGCGCATGTGAGAAACTTGTCATCCAAGGATTATTGGAAACACGTGCCAGACACCGCCGATTTCGTAGTGCTGTTCATACCCGGAGAGAATTTCCTCGCCGCCGCCGCGGAGCGTGATCCCGATCTCTTCGACGATGCTTTCGCCTCGAAGGTTATCATCACGACGCCGAGTACGATGGTGGCGTTGGCGAAGTCCGTCGCCTACGGGTGGCGCCAGGAACAGAGCGCAAAGAACGCGCAGGAGATCGCCGAACTCGGCCGCGAACTCTACCGCCGCATGGCGGTGATGGCCGACCACCTGAGCAAGGTCGGCGATGCAATCGGCTCCACAGTCAGCCGCTACAATGCGCTACTGGGGTCGGTGGAAAGCCGCGTGATGCCCCAGGCTCGCAAGTTCAAGGAGCTGGGGGCGGGCGATGCAGGCATCGACATCGCCGCGGCGCCGCAAATAGAAGTGGCGCCCCGCCAATTGCCGCCTCCTGAACAATTGGAGCTGACCCCGCCGCCGCAAACCTCCCGCCGCGGGCGTTAGCCGCACGCGAGGCGCCATTCGTCGCGCCAGGGGCGACACCGCGCCGAGCCTAACGCTATCGAGGCGCTGGAGGTTCTCGATGAAGCGTTTTCTTATCGCCGCGGCGTTGGCGCTAGTTGCATGCGGCCAACCACAGGGGCCCGCCCCGGCGCCCGCGCCCGCGCCGGAAGTGAGCGCGGACGCCGCCCATGTTCTCGCCGCTGTCGCCGATGCGCGCCGGCCGCAGGAAGATCGCGACCGTGATGTCAACCGCCATCCCGCTGAAACACTGGCGTTCGCACAGATCGAGCCGGGCGACAGGGTCGCCGACCTGCTGCCGGGCGGGGGATACTTCACCAGACTGTTCGCCGTGGCTGTCGGCGAGGAGGGACGCGTCTATCCGGTGATCAGACCTGACGGCGTCGCCGGCGAATACGAAACCCCGATCCTTGCGGTCGCAGCTCAATATCCAAACGCCGCGATGGCGCGAACGCCCTACGATGCGCTGTCTTTCCCTGAGCCGCTCGATGTCGTGTTCACGGCCCAGAACTATCACGACATGGCGATCGCCGATTACAACCTCGGTGATCGCGCGGCGATGAACCGGACCGCGTTCGCGGCGCTCAAGCCAGGCGGGCTCTATGTCGTGATCGACCACTCGGCTGTCGCCGGCGCCGCACTTGAGACTGTCGAACAAGGAGCGCTGCACCGTATAGATCAAGCCCTGGTGCGCTCCGAGGTCGAGGCGGCCGGCTTCGTGTTCGACGGCGAAAGCGGTGTTCTGCGAAATGCCGCTGATGCACGGACAGTGAGTGTGTTCGATCCTTCAATCAGAGGCCGCACGGATCAATTCGTGATGCGGTTTCGCAAGCCAGGTTAATGCAACGGACTTTAAATTCGCCTCAGTTCGATGGCGGGCGCAGAGCGAATTTAAATTCCAAGTTGCTTTAGAACTTCTGACTCTAAAGGGTCTTTGGACCTCAAATACGACATCGAGCCCGATCCAAGCCGTGAATCGTATTTGAGGTCCGACGCTTTAGTCTTCTCCGCGGGGGCGTGCGCGCCCGGCCTTCACATTTGCGCGCTGGGCCTTGTGATCCATCCGCCGCTGGCGCTCAGCGCGCGGCACGCGCGTCTTGTGCCGCGGCTTTGGCCTCTGCGTCGCGCGCACGACAAGGTCCACAAGGCGCGCAAGCGCATCGGCGCGGTTGCGCTCTTGGGTGCGGTGGGCATCGGCGCGGATGACAATCTCGCCATCGAGCGTAAGGCGCCGGCCAGCGAGGGTCTCCAGGCGCGCGCGAACGCCCTCGGGCAGCGATGTATGGCCGCCCAGGCGGAAACGCAGTTCGACCGCGGTGGAGACCTTGTTGACGTTTTGTCCGCCCGGCCCAGCAGCGCGGATGAAGCGCTCTTCAAGGTCGCGCTCGTCAAGCGCAAGCGTCGGCGTCACAGGAATCATTCACTTAGGTGTCAGGTGCCGCGTTTCGGGTGTCAAATTGCGCGCGGACCTGTTACCTGACGCCCGACGCTTTGTGGGAGGATGCGATGCGAAACTTTGTGGTCGGAGCGGGGCTCGCGATTGCCCTCGGTGCGTGCGCAGGCGGGGCGATCCCCGGCATTATGATGGTGCAGGCGCCGGAGGTAACGGCGAACTCGCCTCATATACTCGCCGCCATCGCCGATTTGAACCGGCCTGAGGCCGATCGCGCGCGTGATGTGCTGCGCCACCCGGGCGAGATACTGGCGTTTGCCGAAGTGCGGCCCCGACAGGTGATTGCCGACGTTGGGCCAGGCGGGGGCTATTACACGCGCATGCTTGCAACCGCGGTGGGCCCGGAGGGCCGCGCTTACGGCGTCATCCGCCCGCCTGCGCCGAATGCGACCCAGCGCGCCGCGATTTATGCCGTGGCTGAATCCGGCCAGTATTCAAATCTGCTCGTGACCGAGCAAGATATCGAAAACTGGGCAATGCGGGAGCCGCTCGACACGATCTTCATTTCCCAGATCTATCACGATTTTCACCTGCCGCGCTTCAACTTCGACATAGCGGCCATCAACCGCTCGTTGTTCCGTTCGCTCAAGCCGGGGGGAACGCTGGTCATCATCGATCACGCTGCCGTGGATGGCAGCGACCTTTCAGTGGCCGATACGCTGCACCGGATCGAGCAAGCCACGGTGCGGCGCGAAGTCGAGGCGGCGGGCTTTGTGTTCACGGAAGAAAGCCAGGTTCTGCGCAACCCGGGCGACAACCGCTCCTTGCGTGTTTTCGAGGGCGACATTCGCGGCCGCACGGATCAGTTCGTGATGCGGTTCAGGAAGCCCGGTTAAGGATTGGCCGTGGGGGTTTGGGATCGAGAAGGCGACCCAAATCCCCAATTCCTAACCATCGTTTCCAGAACATGCTCCTGCCTGCCAACCCCAACGCTTTCGCACGCTACCCGCTCGACCGCGCCGCCCATCATCGGCGCGACAGCGCGTGGCTGGCGCGCGCTCTGGAGGCGCCCGAGACAAAGCTCCTCCCATTCTTCAGGTTTCGCCCTTTCGTGATCGAGAGTGGCGGGAGGACTGAACCCGGCTGGCTTGGCGCGCACGCGCGCGAACGCATTGCGCCCGCCGACGCAGCCCCGCTCTTCCTTGGGCTGGACCAATCCGGCGCGGCTCACTTCGCCATCGACATGCCCGATGCGCGTCCGCTCGAGGAACTGGGCCGGTTCGACGATCTGCGTGCGTTGGGGCCAATACTGGCGCGCAGCGACCTGCCCATCCTCGGCGCTGCCAAGAGCGTTTTCGAGTGGCACGCGCGCCACCGCCATTGCGCCAATTGCGGCGGGGCCAGCGAAATCGCCGAGGCCGGATGGAAACGGGAATGCCCAGCTTGCAAGGCAGAGCATTTTCCACGCGTCGATCCAGTCGTGATCATGGTCCCAGTGATCGGCGAGAAATGCCTGCTAGGCCGCCAGCGCGCTTGGCCGCGCGGCATGCACTCCGCGCTCGCGGGCTTTGTCGAGCCTGGCGAGACGATCGAGGAAGCGGTGGCGCGTGAAACACTCGAAGAGGCGGGCTTGCAGGTGCGCGAGGTCAAACTTCACTCGACACAGCCATGGCCGTTTCCCCACTCGCTGATGATTGGCGCCATTTGCGAAGTCGCCGACGACAAGGAAACCGTAGACGCCCACGAACTGGAAAGCGCGCGCTGGTTTTCGCGAGAGGAGGCGCTGCAGCTGATCGCGATCAAACATCCCGACGCGTTCTGCCCGCCGCCCTTCGCCATCGCGCATCAATTGTTGAAGAGCTGGGCCGAAGACTGAAGCTCAATCAGTGGACGATCCCCTCCGATGGCAATGGGATCGACGAACGCGGTCACGGTAAGTCGCAGCAAAGCGTAGTGGGCGCGCTTGCGGTGTGCGCGAATCGCGCCCACATCAGCGCCATGCATGGGCACGCAAACACGCATGACCATCACGGCCACGCCCATCACCAAAGCCAAGACGGCGACCAACGTTATACAATCGCAATTGCGTTGAATTTGGCGTTCGTTGCCGTCGAGAGCGTTAGTGGCGTGTGGGCCAATTCGACCGCGCTGCTTTCCGATGCCGCGCACAATCTTTCCGACGTCCTGGGGCTCGCGCTCGCCGGCGCGGCGGCGTGGCTCGCCCGGCGCAGCGCCAGCGACAAGCGCACGTACGGCTTCTCGAAGGCGACGGTGCTCGCGGCTTTGGCCAATGCGCTGGTGTTGGTCGCGGCGTGTGGAGGTCTGTTGTGGGAGGCGGGCGCGCGTCTGTTTGCACCGGAGGCGACTGCTCCGGTGATTGTGATGGCGGTGGCCGGCGCGGGCGTTATCGTCAACGGGGCAACGGCGATGCTGTTCCTGCGCGGGCGCGCCCATGACGTGAACGCGCGTGGGGCGTTCCTGCACATGCTGGGCGATGCCGGCGTATCCGCGGCGGTGATCGTCGCGGGCGCGCTGATCTGGGCCACGGGCGCCGATTGGATCGATCCCGCCGTCAGCATCGCAGTTGTGCTGGTGATCTTCCTCGGCACGTGGGGTTTACTGCGGGAGTCGCTCGATCTGACGCTCGATGCGGCCCCGCGCGGGATCGATGTGGGCGCCGTGCGCGCATTCCTGGCCGAGCAGCCGGGGGTCGTGGCCGTGCATGATCTTCATGTCTGGGCGATGAGCGCGACCATGCCGGCGCTGACAGCGCATCTCGTGCGGCCTGAAGGCAGCGATGATGAATTTCTCGCCGGCCTCGCCGAAGGCGTGAAGCAGCGCTTCGGCATTTCGCACCTCACCGTGCAAATAGAGCGCACGCGCCGCGACGATTGCGCGGAGTGTTGAGGGTCACGCCAATGCGTCGAATAGACTCGGTTCGTCGGCGCGCCAGCCTTCGATCTCAAGCATCTTGAGTTTCGTGGCGATGCCGCCATTGGCGGAGAAGCCGACCAATTTGTCGTTCGCGCCAACGACGCGGTGGCACGGCACGATAATGGCGAACGGATTGCGTCCCAGCGCCTGGCCCACGGCGCGGGCGCCATCCGGCTGACCCACGGCGCGGGCGATCTCGCCGTAAGTACGCGTCTGGCCCGGGGGAATGGCGCGCGTGGTTTCGTAGACGCGTGCATGGAAGGGCGCGAGGCCGCTCATGTCGAGAGCGATGGCGCGCAGGCTTTTCTTTTCACCACGCATCAAGGCAGCGATGTCGGCGATGGCGTGCTCGGTATGTTTGGGTGGAAGCACGCTTTCTTCAGCCGCGGGACAATGGCGCAGGAGGCGCGCGCGTGTGGCGGCCTCACTCTTCTCCGGCAATTGCACGCCAATTACGCCGCGCGCGCCCCAGGCGATGCCACATCGGCCGATCGCGGTGTCGAACAGGGCGTAGGCGTGAGCCATGCTGAGATTTGTACCTGCTTCGACTTGCCGAACGGGAATCGTTTCGCTAGAACATATAGTGAACATGACTCCGCGTCCAGCCTCTCTGAGTACGCTAAGCGCCTCCTCGCCCCTGGCGGGGGTAGGGGGAGGCCGTTTTGCCGCCCTCGCCGCCGCTATGGCCGGCCAGCCGCTGCATGAGATCAGCCCTGCAGGTCCGGGGGCGGTCGCCGCCGCCCAGGGCTTTGCGTTTGGCCTGGCGGCGAATTGGGCCGGGGCGGCAGGCGTCATCTGGGCGGGTGAGGAGGGCCTGTTCGCGGAGGAGGGCGCGCCCTATCCGCCGGGGCTGGTGCAATTCGGGCTCGATCTTCACCGGCTCATTCTCGTGCGCGCCGCCAAGCGCGAGGACGCTTTGTGGGCGGCAGAACAGGGGCTTGCCGCTCCAGGCGCGGTGGTAATCTGCGCGCTGGGGGGCCGCGGGCGCGCGCTCGATCTCAAGGCGACGCGGCGCCTGCTTCTCATCGCTGAGCGCAATCGCGCACGCTGCCTGCTCTTGCGTCCGCAGGCCGACACCATTGCGGCCTGGACGCGCTGGCGCGTTTCGTCAGCGCCAAGCGTGGCCGAGGCGCGCGAACTCGGGGCCCCCGCCTTCACGATCGAACTCGTGCGCAGCCGCGGCGGCCCTGCCGGGGCGCGCTTCACTCTGGACTGGAACGCCCATGAACGCCGCTTCGACGAACGAGGCGCATTGGCTCGCGATCGTTCTGCCGCGTCTTGCGACCGACCGGCTGATCCGATCCGGGCGCACGCCTGAGGCTCAGCCGCTCGCAGTTTATGCCAAGGAAGCGAACGCCTTCCTGCTGACGGGCGTCGATGCGCACGCGTCTGCGCTCGGTTTGCGCGTGGGCATGTCGCTTGCGGATGCGCGCGCCATCCATCCGCGCCTTGCAGTCGCGGAAGCCGAGCCGCAAGAGGATGCGCGCACGCTCGATCACATCGCGGCGTGGTGCGGGCGGTTTACGCCTGTAGTTGTCGTCGATGCGCCGGACGGTTTGTTTTTGGACATCACCGGCTGTGCGCACCTGTTCGGAGGCGAAGATGCATTGCGCGATCAGGTTGTTGCGCGTCTGAGCGCGCAAGGGTTTGCCGCGCGCGCTGCGCTCGCGCCAACGCCGGGTGCGGCCTGGGCGCTGGCGAGATATGCAACACTCCCTCTCCCCGCCCTTTCCTCTCTCCCCATCGAAGCGCTGCGTCTCGACGACGAAGCAGCGTCATTGCTGCGCCGACTGGGTTTTAAAACCATCGGCCAGATCGCCGCCGCGCCGCGTTCGTCTTTCACCGCGCGCGCAGGCGAGCGGGCGATGCAGCGCCTGGATCAGGCGCTTGGGCGCGCGCGGGAAGCGCTTTGCCCACGCCGGCCGGCGCCGCCCGTGTTCGCCTTGGTGCGGTTTCTCGAACCTCTGTTCAGCGTCGAGGCCATTCTCGAAGCGACCGCGACATTGTGTGTTGACGCCAGCGAAAAACTCGATCTGCGCGGCGCGGGCGCGCGGCGCTGTGGGTTGCACCTCTTCGGCGTCGATGGGTGCGATCGTGTGATCGAGATTGGCGCGAGCCGGCCGGAACGCGACGTGAAGACGCTAATGCGTCTCTTTCGAGAGAAGCTCACTTCCACAGCGGAAAACCTGAACGCCGAGTTCGGCATCGAAGCGGCGCGGCTCGACATCACGGCGCTGGAACGCATCGAAGGCGTGAACCAGGCGCTTGTCGCGGAGAACGAAACACAGGTCAGCGCGGAGAAGATAGCCGCGATCGTCGATGTGCTGGGCGCGCGGCTTGGTCCCCGACGCGTCATGGCCCCGATGTTGCGCGATGCGCATGCGCCCGAACGCGCGGGAGGATGGCGGGCGGCGCCCCTCCCCCCTTGCGAGGGAGGGGCAGGGGAGGGGAGGGAGAGCGTCCCGCGCCGCCCGCTCACTTTATTCTCGCCCGCGCAAACCATCGACGCTATCGCGACCGTCCCAGATGGCCCCCCGATCCGCTTCCGCTGGCGGCGCGTGCTGCGTGAAGTGACGCGCGCGGAAGGGCCGGAACGCATTTGCGGGGATTGGTTGAGGTCCGGCGCTTTAACGCGCGATTACTACCGTGTTGAAGATGCGCAAGGCCGGCGTTACTGGCTCTATCGCGAAGGTCTTTACGGCGAAGACGCCGCTCCGCGCTGGTTCGTGCATGGGCTGTTCGCGTGAGCGCGTTCGCCGAACTTTGCGCGACGACGAATTTCTCGTTTCTTCGTGCGGCCTCCCATCCCGAGGAAATGGTGGAAGAGGCCAAGGCGTTGGGGCTTTTCGGCCTCGGCGTGGCCGATCGCAATACGTTGGCAGGCGTCGTGCGCGCGCATGTGGCGGCCAAGGCGCACGGGCTTGCCCTCATTGTCGGGGCGCGACTCGTGTTCATGGACGGCGCGCCCGACCTCATCGTCTACCCCGAAGATCGCGGCGGTTATGCTCAGCTCACGCGTTTGCTCACGCGCGGCAATCTGCGCGCACCGAAGGGGGAGTGCTGGCTTTCGTTCGAGGATTATCTCGAGCACGCGCGGGGCTTGCGGACGATCGTGGTTCTGCACCCCCTCCCCGCGAGGGGAGAGGGTGAGGGAGATTATCTCCGCGCGATCCGCAAAAGCGCGGGCCAGGTTTGGCTCGCCGCTCCGTTCCGGTTCGACGGCGAGGATCGCCGCCGTTTGCGCAAGCTGAAAGCGCTTGCCGCCCAAACCGGAGCGCGCCTCCTGGCGACAGCCGAACCCTTGATGCACGCGCCCCATCGCCGCGCTCTCTTGGATGTCGTCACCTGCATTCGCGAAAAGAAGCCGTTGAGCCAAGCAGGAACGCTGCTCGCAAAAAACGCCGAGCGGCATTTGAAGGCGCCGTCCGAAATCGCGCGCCTCTTTAGCGATGCGCCTGAAGCGGTCGCAGAAAGCGTGCGCTTCCTCGAAGGCGTGCGCTTTTCGATGGAGGATCTGCGCTACGAATACCCGGAGGAGACGGCGGAAGGGTTCGCCGACCCTCATCAGGCGCTTGAATCGCTTTCATGGGCGGGCGCGCGCAAGCGCTACCCGGAAGGAATTCCAGAAAAGGTCACGGCCTCCCTCAAGCGCGAACTGAGCATCGTAGCCAAGCTCAAATACGCGCCATACTTTCTGACTGTCGCCGACATCGTGAAATTCGCCCGCTCCGGCTTCGACAAGGACGGTAATCCAATCGACCCGATCTTATGCCAGGGCCGCGGCTCGGCGGCCAATTCCACGATTTGCTACTGCCTCGGCGTCACTGAGGTCGATCCCGCACGCAACGAGCTTTTGTTCGACCGCTTCGTGTCCGAGGAGCGCAACGAACCGCCCGACATCGATATCGACTTCGAGCATGAACGCCGCGAAGAGGTGATCCAGTACATTTACAAGAAGTACGGACGCGACCGCGCCGGCCTGTCGGCTGTCGTCATCTGTTATCGCGGCCGAAGCGCTATCCGCGAAGTCGCCAAGACGTTTGGCTACTCGGAAGACCGCACCAATGCTTTGTCAAAAGCGCTGCATTGGTGGTCAGAGGGCATGACGGAGCGCGACCTCAAGGAGCAGGGGCTCGACGTTTCCGATCCTCACCTCACTGCATGCGTGCGCCTTGCGCGCGAGCTGCATGGATTTCCGCGCCATCTCTCGCAGCATGTCGGCGGGTTCGTCATGACCCGTGAGAAACTGCACGATGTCGTGCCGATCCAGAACGCGGCGATGGAAGATCGCACCGTCGTTGAATGGAACAAGGACGACCTCGAAGCACTTGGGATTCTCAAGGTGGATGTGCTCGGCCTCGGCATGCTTTCGTGTTTGAAGAAGGCGTTCGATTTGGTGGAGAGGTTCTATCCGGATTGGTGCTGCGAACCCCTCCCCCCTTGCGGGGGAGGGGCAGGGGAGGGGGGGCGAACGTACTTAGCTAACGGCGGCGCGTTTGAACGCTCCTCACCTTCTACCCCCTCTCCGCCGCGGGATCGCTGCGCGATCCCGCCTTTGTTGGACTCTCCGAAGCGGCCAGTGGGAAGAGGGGGGGCGTTCCCGCTAAACCTCTCCACTCTCCCGCGCGAAGATCCGCGCGTGTACGCCATGCTGCAGCGCGCGGATTCGGTGGGCGTGTTTCAAGTTGAGAGCCGGGCGCAGATGTCGATGCTGCCGCGCCTGAAGCCGAAAAATTTCTATGATCTCGTCATTGAAGTCGCGATCGTGCGGCCGGGTCCGATCCAAGGCGGCATGGTCCATCCCTATCTGAAGCGTCGGCAGGGATTGGAGGAGATCAAATATCCCTCGAAGGAATTGGAGACCGTGCTCAAACGCACGCTGGGCGTGCCCCTGTTCCAGGAGCAGGCGATGCAAATCGCCATAGTGGGGGCGGGCTTCACGCCGCCGGAAGCAGACAAGCTGCGTCGGGCCATGGCGACGTTCCGGCGTGTCGGCACGATCGGCCAGCTCAAGTCGAAATTCATCGAAGGCATGACCTCGCGCGGTTACGAACGTGCGTTCGCGGAGGCTTCTTTCGCGCAGATTGAAGGTTTCGGGGAATACGGTTTTCCAGAAAGCCACGCCGCCAGTTTTGCGCTGCTCGTGTACGCCTCCTGTTGGCTCAAATGCCACTACCCGGACGTGTTCGCCGCAGCACTTTTGAACGCGCAGCCGATGGGCTTTTACGCCCCAGCGCAGATCGTGCGCGATGCGGTCGAGCATGGTGTGGAAGTGCGCCCCATAGATGTGAATCAATCCGACTGGGACAACACGCTGGAGCCCGGGCCTGAAGCGTCCAAGCGCCTCCATGTGCGCCATCTCGAGATGGAAGGCGATGTCAAAGCTGCGCACGCGATGCGTTTGGGATTCAGGCAGGGCAAGGGATTGAAGCAGGAGGAGATGGATCACTTGGTTGCGCGGCGGGGCAGGGGCTACGATTCCGTGCGCGATGTTTGGCTCAGGAGCGGCTTGGCGGCCTCCACCATCGAGCGGCTGGCCGATATGGATGCGTTTCGCTCGCTGGGCCTTGATCGGCGCGACGCGCTCTGGGCGGCGCGAGGCTTGAACCGTGTCGGGGGCCAGGAAGACTTGCCGCTGTTTGCGCAGGTTCCCCCTCCCCTAGAGGGGGAGGGGGCAGGGGGTGGGGTGAGAGCCATGCGCGACGAAGCCATGCATTCTTCCGCGAACACTCTCAAACATCACGAGCACCACCCCCACCCCTGGCCCCTCCCCCCTCTAGGGGGAGGGGAAGAGAGCTTCGATCTTCCCGCAATGTCGCTGGGCGAGCATGTGGTGGAGGATTATCGCACGCTGGGTCTTTCTCTGAAGACCCATCCTGTCGCGCTGCTGCGCCCCGAGCTTTCCGCCCGCCGCGCCATTAAAGCCGAGATGCTGGCGCGTCTCCCCAATGGCCAGCGCACGCGCGTGGCGGGGCTCGTGCTGGTGCGTCAGCGCCCCGGCACGGCCTCTGGCGTTATCTTCATGACGCTGGAGGATGAAACTGGCATCGCCAACATCGTCGTCTGGCCGAAAATGTTTGAGCGTTTTCGCGCAGAGGTGATCGGCGGGCGCCTGGTGGCGATCGACGGCCCGGTGCAAAGTGAAAGCGGGGTCATTCACGTCATCGCCGAGCGGGTAAGCGATTTTACTCCGCTTCTAAGTCAGCTTTCTTCCGCCTGCGCCGAAATCGACGCCGCCATGGGGACGGACGAGCCGCGCCGCGGCGTGGGGCAAGATCCCCGTCAACGCCACCCCCGCAACGAGCGCATCAATCTCAGTGTCTCAGGCGCTGCCCACGCGATGCCGAAGGGGCGGAACTTTCATTAGTCACTAGCTCTCTATGCAGGGGGAGGCTGGGAGGGGGTCAAACAATTACTCGACCTTGCCGTGCCGACCAACGCCGCCGGCGAAACGTTGTGCACCGGCTGCGGTCTCGCCCGAACGCAATGTCTCAAGCCCGCGCTTGACCTCGTTGTCGATCGCTGCGCCTTCATCCAAATCCCATTGCTCGATTGCCGAGAGGCGGTCATTGCGCAGGCACGCCTGCGGGAACGCCGCGATCTCCTTGGCCAGCGCAATCGCATGCGCAAGCGCTTCGCCATGCGGCGCAATGCGGTTCGCAAGTCCGATCGCCAAGGCCTCGCCCGCCTGGACTGGCCTGCCGGTCAAGATCAAATCCATCGCGCGCGAATGTCCGATGAGGCGCGGCAAACGAACAGTGCCAAGATCGACAAGCGGCACCCCGAAACGGCGGCAATAAATCCCAAATGTCGCACCCTCCGCCATCACGCGAAGATCGCACCAAAGCGCAAGCTCCATCCCCCCCGCCACCGCATGACCTTCGATCGCAGCGATGACGGGCTTTGAGAGGCGCATGCGCGTCGGCCCCATGGGGGCGAGCGAGTTCGCGCCGCTCTTGCTGACGCGATTGCCGCCGCCGTCGGCTATGGCCTTGAGGTCAGCGCCCGCGCAGAAGGCGCCGCCAGCGCCAGTGAGGACGGCGACCGGCGCTGTCTTATCCGCATCGAAGGCGGTGAAGGCGTCGAAGAGAGCTTTCGCCGTTGCGCCATCCACGGCGTTGCGGCGCTCGGGGCGATTGATTGTGATGATTATGATGGGGCCGTCGCGCTCAACGATGAGAGACATTCAGCTTCACTCCGTTCATCCGCGCCAACGCGCGAAGATCGCGGTCGGCAACAGCAGGTCGCGGCCCTCGTGGGGCAGCGCCATTTCGCCGACCTCCCAG
>Ga0247727_10011396_pt1 | contig 15532 bp, 17 predicted proteins | sample WisWelCaveWW1625_FD_202498 | JGI IMG/M metagenome (GOLD analysis project Ga0247727, IMG submission 202498) | Biofilm microbial communities from Wishing Well Cave, Virginia, United States - WW16-25 | ecosystem: Environmental > Aquatic > Deep subsurface > Groundwater > Cave microbial mat | place...
TCGCCGCAGGAGGCCAAGGGGCTCCGCTGACGCCAGTAGCACATGCGCTGCTCTTGAAGCATGCGCATCGTGCCCGGTTGGTAGTGAACCTCGGGGGTATCAGCAACTTGACGTATGTGCCGAAGGGGGGACACCTCAGCGGGGTGCAGGCGTTCGATACGGGGCCGGCTAATATGGTGCTGGATAGTCTTATGGTGCGTGTGACCAACGGGCGGCTGTTGATGGATCGTGATGGAAAACTGGCCATGAAAGGGCAGGTCGATTCACGACTGCTGGGCAAGCTGCTCGCGCATCCCTTTCTGTCCAAGAGGCCGCCCAAATCGACCGGGCGGGAAGCATTCGGTCCTGATCTCATTGAGGAACTGATCGCGATTCAGCAGCAACGCAGCCTCTCGACCGAGGATCTATTGGCGACCTGCAGTATGTGGACGGCCAAGGCGGTGGGAACCTCGCGACGGTGGATCAGCGGTGAGATCGATGAAGTGGTGGTAGGCGGTGGCGGCGTCCGTAACCGTGCGATCATGAGCCATCTCGCGACAGTCTTCACCCCGGTTCCGGTCACCACATTTGAGGCCCTGGGGTGGGACAGTAAGGTGTTTGAGGCGGTGGCCTTTGCCCTCTTGGCCTATCAAACCGTGACTGGAACGTGGGGCAACATCCCGTCTGTGACGGGCGCGAACCATCCTGTACTCCTTGGCACGATTGTCCCGAATGGGCCTCGCTGGCGTGAATCCCTTCCCGGACGATAACGGCACGATGGAAAACATATTCATTGGCCTTGCCATCGCGTTCTTGGCTTTCCTGGTTTGGCGGCTGAGGGTCTCGTCAACCACTGGGCCAGTCAGGAAAGAGACCTTTGTCCTTCCTCCTGGCGTCACGCTGCGTCCTCAGCCTCTGCTGACTGACACCGATCTTTTGCTCTACAATCTCATACGTTTGGCGGTAGAAGATCATTATCTTGTCTTTGCAAGGGTTCCGCTCTGGTCTGTTGTCAGTGTCGAGGCTGAAGGGGCGGTACGGTCGCAGGTGTTGAGACAGATCGCGCTAAAGCAACTCGACTTTGTGTTGGTCCACCCAGGAACGAAGGCTGCGGAGCAGGTTGTGTTGCTTGAAGAAGGTTCCCCCCCTCAGCCACACGAGGTCACTCGGAGACGGGATGTCCAGTCTGTCCTACAGGCAGCTGGCATCACGTTGACCACCTTGAAGCCCCACACGTCCTATACGGTCTCTCAACTGGCTCAGCTGCTTGGCGTCGGCGATGACGAGTGACTGCCACTGTGTATTGCCGACACATCCTCTGCCTGTCCTACCCCGCATTATTCATGACGGTTCGTCGGTCCCCCACCCATCCCTCCCCCATACTATGGGGGAGGGATGGGTGGGGGCGCGGGCCAGGCGAGGGGCTAGAGGATAGAGCCGTGTTTCAGACCGGAAGTCTTCGCCACTTGCCTCTGGCCCCATGCCTCTCGCCTGAACATCCGCGATTGCAGTAGAACCGTTCATGAATAATGCGGGTCAAGGTGAAACTAATCAGGCGAGCTGTTGCCGGTCAGTTGAGGGGTCGGTTCCTCATTCCGCATCGGCGTGGCGTCGAGGGCTTTCCTTGCCGACTCTGCTTCAGCGCTTTCAGGATACTGATCGACTACTCGCTCATACATCATACGAGCTTTCTCGTGATCCTTTAGCCTTGTATAGGTTTGCCCGATCTTCAAGGTAGAGGCAGCAAGCTTCGGACTGAGTGGGTAGTAGGACACAACGTGGTAGAAGGAGTTCAAGGCTTCCTTGTAGCGCCCTAATCGATATTGACATTCTCCCACCCAGTATTGCGCGTTGGCTGCCAGCGAGGACTGCCCGTGGAGTTCGAGAAAGAATCGAAAACCAGCCAGCGCGGCCGCGTAATCTCTGTGTTTGAACTCCTCCATCACTCGATCATAGAGGTGTCGAGACGAATCCTGCATGTTGGAGGGGGCGGCGACGGCAAGATTGAGAGAAAACAGCACCGCAATCATTCCTGGGAGCACGATCATCAGCATCTTCATCATATGTCTCCGTACCGCTCGCCACAGTATCGTTACCCGTCCCTCCTGCAATAACGCAATCGTCATGCCACCATGCAACAATTCGGTGTGGCTAAAACCGATGAGAATCCAAGAACTTGGCGCCATTCGATACCAGGAATTACCGAGTGACTACCGCTGCCCGAGCGACAGATTTGTACGATCTGTGCGTGAGTCTCCTCGCTTGACAAAATGGAACTAACCACTCATCGAAGTGGCTTCAGTAAACGACTTTCGGCGAACTTGACTTACATGCTTGTGGCCGAAATAATGCGACTCGGTCTGTCTGGTTCATCTGGTCAATCTGGTTTGTTTGGTTTATCTGGTTGATTTGGTTCATCTGGTTAGTTTCGTTCAACCAAATTAACAAGACAAACCAAACAAACCAAATGAACAAGAAAGGCGCGGTGAAGGAAACTGGACATGATGACTGATCCTCCACCGAATCCATTGGGAGGAAAAACCTTGATCGTCGACGCGAATGACGGCGACTTGTACCCGCGACCCAGTGCGGCACTACTCGATGCAGGAGAGCATGACCAGGTCTTTGTTCGTCCGGGGATCTATGAAGACAAAGTCTTTATCACGGGGCGACCGATTCATTTGGTGGGGGCCGGTCGAGACGAGGTACAGATATTTTCCCGTCGTGGGGGGCCCCTCTATCTACAGCAGGTCCCAAGTGGTCGCATTTCCGGCATCACGTTTCGATACGTCGGAAGCGATCAGAATTCAGCGATGAGCCTGCTCGATAGCTCTTGTGCTGTGACACAGTGCCGTGCCACGGAGGGCATTCTATCCGGCGTCGTAATTTATGGCCCGAAGTCGCGGCCGACATTTGTCGAGAACGAAGTCTGTGGCAACCGCGAATCGGGGATTTTTGTGTTTGCTGGGGCACAGCCGAGGATCGCCGATAATGTCTGTAGGGGAAATCACCATTTCGGTATTGCGGTGCGGGATCCTGGGAGCCATCCGGAACTCGTCAGGAACCGGTGCCGAGAGAATATGCTGAGTGGAATTCTCCTCTTTCATCACGCGGAAGCGCTCCTTGTCGACAATACATGCAGCGAGAATCAGCACTGGGGGATGGTGATCACTCCTGACTGCCACCCTACTCCTGGTCGTGAGGCGCTCGACACCTCAAACAATCTTGCCCCCAATCCACGCGGGACCTTAATCGTGACGGACCAGCCGCTAGGTGACATCGGCCGGTGATGGGCCCAGCCCGCATTATTCACGAAGGCTTCTACTGCAACCGCCGATACGCCGCTGCGACAAGCCTGACGGCGAGCGGGCTCGCCATTCAGTCGGTCAACATACTGTTTCAAGTATGCCTCCCTCCCTCACGGCTCCGCGCGCCCGTCTCGCTTGTCGTCTCGGCGGTTTCGTCACGAACCCTCGTGAATAATGCGGGCTAGATATCGACGACACCGGCAATTCGGGAATCAGTGCGTAGGGGACAAACGCGAGGTCGGGGAGGAGTCAGAAAGCGTCTCCGGTCTCGATTCCGCAACGTCGGTCGTGCGCGATCGCTAGAAGCCTGTCCGACATTGCTTTGTGACGAGGCGAAGGAGGGGCGGCCAGATGCGAGGCCTCAGGCCAGGAAAAACCGGAGGCGCACTCGATCGAATAGGTTGAGGATTTTTCGGGCTGAGAACGACGCAGATGGTCGCGGATCGTTCGTCGCAATAGAAAGGTCAACGTCGGACAGGCTCCTAGGGAAGGAGATTGGCCGAGTGAGTCCCAGAGGCTTCGTGAAGGTGGAACGCGCTGCCGCCTTGCTGTTTCGCTCGATACATGGCTGTGTCGGCATGCTTCAGTAATTCGTCGACAGGATGATCGTCGTGAGGATAGATCGTAATTCCGATGCTGACGCCGATGGAGATGTGGTGCCCCTTTAACTCGAACGGCGTGGCAATCGACTCCGTGATACGTTTTGCCACCACAAGGATATTCTGTTCGGAAGAGACCCCTTCTAGAATAATCGTAAACTCGTCCCCGCCCATCCTGGCCACGGTATCAACTTCCCGCACACAGGTCTTGAGTCGTTCAGATACAGCCTTGAGTAGTTCATCACCCATATCGTGACCGAAGGTATCATTCACCGCTTTGAATCGATCGAGATCGAGGAGCATGAGACCGATCGGTTGTTGCGTGCGCTTGCCTCGAGCCATGGCTTGAACCAGCCGATCACGAAAGAGGGTACGATTCACCAGTCCGGTCAAGTGATCGTACTGTGCGAGGTAGGTCAGGTGTTCTTCGGAGCGTTTCCGCTCAATGGCATAGCGAACGGCACGAGCTAAATGCTCGGGATGACCCTGACCTTTGACGAGATAATCCTGCGCCCCCTGTCGGACGGCTTGAAGCGCCAGGCTTTGGTCGCTCACGCCGCTCAGGACGACAACGGGGATCGTCGGACTGGTGGCATGGACCTCTCTGACCGTCGGGAGACCAAACGCGTCAGGGAGAGACAGGTCCAAGAGCACCGCATCGAACCGCTCACGGCTGAGAAGCGTGAGTCCCTCTCCCAGCGTTTTCGCCCGGGTAATCTGGAACTCCTCCATGCTCCACTCAGAAAGGAGATCCTGTGTGAGCTGAGCGTCGACTTCATTGTCTTCGACGAGAAGCACTTTGATCATCTGACACCCTCGCTCTCGGGTGAACCTCTGAGTCCGGCTCCTAGTTTCTAGGCCTGGACCGGTTGTCTGTGACGAGGCCGGCAACTATGAGAGACTGATTATAGCCAAGAGACAAGGGAGGATAAAGAAAATGCGACAATATGGTAAGGGAAGAGCGTGGAACTCGAAGGGGGTCCCACGCCACTGACAAGCATGACGGCATGGGTTCACGATACCACTCTCCCCCTTATTGGGTTGTCTGTAAAATTGGGGGAGGGTCCGTGAGCGATGACTACCCTTGAGGTGAGTAGGGTGGAACGTTCGGATAGATTCCGCGTGGGAGACGTTGGGGGCCGATTGCTCCTTCGCAGGCATACCCTGGTTCGAAAGGCCAGAGGAGGGAACGACCTTCCCAAGAACCTTTCACCTGGACCGTGCTCAGCGAAATCCCAAGTCGGGCCGCCTCCTTGCGCATCGTGGAGAGGCAGCCTTCATAAGAATATGCACGGCGACCCAATATGATCGGGTTGCCCGTCTGGCTATGGAATACTGTATAGGACTCAGCGCAGCCTGCCAGGAGCAGTATCATGATGAGTATAAGACCTCTCGTCATGCGCCGTCACCCTCACAAGCTGGTGTGATTATTTTCAGGTATGCGCCCCTTGCCACGCGCTGGATCGAGGTGGCAGCGCGAGAGGGAACTCATTTTTGACGAGACGACCTAAGCGGACTTGGTCTTCGCCAGGCATTTTAATAAATTCGACACCGAACCGTCGTCCCTCGCACCAGCGTACTTTGGCCAATCCGACTCGGAGCGGAGACGTGGTGTCAGGGACGAGCATTCTCAACTCAAGGTAGCACCCGGTCTGTACTCGTTTTCGGCTGTGAACGGCGCAGCCAGGGACAGACACGTTGAGCACGGTTCCCTCCCCGACATAGGCCTCACCAGCAAACACGACGGGGAAGTGTGTGTGGACTCGTTCGCAGTACCTAAGTTTCGCCATGGTAGTCGACTTCTTCTCGGTCAGAGGATGAAGACAGCAGAGCGTACCACAGTCTTCCTTCAGCACGCGAGAGGCCCCCTCGTTCGTGGGATATGGCACAAGAGAGATTGAGCCCGCACGCCATCCTCCTCCAACGAACCGCAAAGTGCGGCAAGGAAAGCCAAAAAATGAAAGCCTCCACCCCAATCTCCCTACGAAAGTTGGGAGCCATGAATAACCATAAGTTATTGGAATTATGACATAACCAACCATTTTGTTCCCCCTACCAGACGGCATAGAATCTGCGCTTACAGCGTCACAGGACAGGGTCAACTCCCGAGCAACTTGAAGGATTCGCCGCAGGATTACACAGGTTTCGGCACAGGGAGGAAACAAAGATGAACACGGTCGAGCTGCACAGCGAACCATATCGAGATGACTCAAGACGCCGGACATTCAGCCTCAAGGGTTCCGCCAGATTTACCGCCTACGCAGTCGTGATACTGATGGCGACGTCGGCACCCTCTGCTCTCGCCGATCCGCAGCTCTATGGAGATGTCGATCCCACGGGACTGGTGAGCCCCACGAATGTACCGACAGATGAGCCTGTCACCGCAGTTCGCCGCAAGGCCCGGTATCACAGTGGCGTGGCGAATCTAGAACTTGAGCAAGCGGTCATCCGTGCGGCTCAGCAGCACCACGTTCAACCGGCCTTGCTCCTTGCGGTGATGAAGGCCGAATCTTCTTTTAATCCTACCGCGGTCTCAAAGGCAGGAGCAGTAGGACTCATGCAGCTGATTCCGGAAACCGCCATCCGGCATGGCGTGCGTAACCTCTACGATGCGAACGACAACATCACCGGTGGGGCCAAGCACCTGCGTTACCTCCTTGACCGGTTCCACGGGAACACCAGGTTAGCCTTGGCTGCCTATAACGCGGGTGAACGCAAGGTAGATCGATATGGACAGATCCCTCCCTATAAAGAAACACAGGATTATGTCAAAAAAGTGATCGTATACTATCGTAGCTACAAGAAGGACGGCTGGATCATGCCGGTTGTGATTGCCGCCCCGTCTATGCGCAAAGGCCGATCGTACTAAGTGATCCCCCCGCATGATCTTCCGTCAAACGCTTACCTTATTTTCTCGCAAGATCTCGTAGGCAAGAAGCGAGCAAGGACTTGAAGTGAAAATGGTTGAGGTTTCCCGGGGATGGATCAGTTAGAAAGAGAAGAGAAGGGTGGTTGCGGGGGAAGGATTTGAACCTTCGACCTTTGGGTTATGAGCCCAACGAGCTACCGGGCTGCTCCACCCCGCGGGCCGATGCTAACAAAGCGCTGAACGGCAAGTCAAGCCAACGTCCGCGCAGCCAAGGTAACTACTCAGGTAGGTAGGCTGAAGACTTTTAGGGGTTGGGCTTCTTGCGCAACGAGGATTCATCTCTGCTTGAACCCAAGGTCGTAGATGCCAACTTCAGCCTTCAGCCTAAACACTTGAGTAATTACCAGCTGAGTTGCTTTCGCTCACCTGCAATGCTAAAGCGATAACATGCGACTCGTGTTCATGGGCACGCCAGACTTTGCGTCGGCCTCGCTTGAGGCCTTGTTGAGGTCGGACGATTCCGTTGTCGGCGTTGTCACTCAGCCGGATCGCCCGAAGGGACGCGGGCGAAATCTTACGCTGTCACCGGTGAAACTTCTGGCCCAGCGAGAGCAGATTCCTCTGCTGCAACCGCTCAAGATGAAAGACCCTGAATTTCTCCACGCTCTGGCTGGGTGGAAACCAGATCTGATTGCGGTCGCGGCGTTCGGGCGCATCTTGCCACCGGTGATACTCTCACTCCCCCCGCTTGGTTGTATCAATGTGCACGGTTCCCTTCTTCCAAAATATCGCGGCGCTGGTCCTATTCAGTGGGCCATCGTCAATGGCGAAACGGAAACAGGAATTACGACCATGCTGATGGATGAGGGAATGGATACCGGCGCCATGTTGCTTCAAGAGGCTACCCCTATTACACCGGACGATACCGCTGGCACCCTTTCGCCACGTTTAGCTGAGATCGGAGGCGGACTGCTGGTCGAGACGATTGCTCGACTCAAGGCCGGCACCCTCGTGCCGAGACCGCAGGATGCTTCACAGGCAACTTTGGCGCCGTTGCTGACAAAGGAGGATGGTGCGATCGACTGGGCCTTGCCAGCCACTGCTCTGGCCAACCGGATCCGCGGACTCTCTCCATGGCCCGGGACCTACACACCCGTGGCGAGCGGTGACCGGTGGACGATATGGCGCGCTCTGGCGCTCCCAGGACCCATAACGAAGCCTCCGGGGATGATCGTCGCCGTCACAAACGAGGCGATTCATGTTGCGACCGGGGACGGAATTCTTGCCGTGATGGAGTTGCAGCCGGCTAATAGCCGTCGCATGGCCGTATCTCAATATTTGGCAGGCCATCCCCTTGCTGTTGGATTGCGATTAGGAGGACCGGCTCTTTCCTGAAGGTCTGTCTTGTTCATTTGGTCTATCTGGTCTGTTCGGTCCATTTGTTTAGTCGCATGCGACCAAACAGACCGGGCTAAATCCCCTATGGCTTCTGGCTCTCGATCGTTATTCACTGCCCAGACCGCCCCGTCAGCGCGTGCGATAGCCCTCTCGTTGTTGGTGGAGTCCGTCACGAGCGAGGAAGGGGTCGACATCCTGTTAGATCGTGCGCTCGCGCGATGCTCGTTCGAGAGCAGAGAACGAGCCCTCACGGTGGAGCTCACCTATGGCGTCTTGCGGCGGCTTGCGACTATCGATTGGCGGCTTGAACCGGTCTTGGAAAAGCCGCTTCCTCGCCTTCCCGTCGCCGTGCAGATGGTGCTTAGGCTTGGCGCCTACCAACTCCTGTTTCTCAACCGTATTCCGCAGTCTGCCGCAGTCAACGAATCAGTCAACCTGACCAGGGCTTTTGCCGGCACAGTCGGCAGGGATTGGAGCGGGCTCGTCAATGCGGTGCTACGCGCTCTCTTGCGCCATCCGCCTCAGCCCTGGCCCAGCATGGATCCTGATGCTGCGCAGGCTCTCGCCGTGCGGTACTCGGTTCCGGGCTGGCTCAGCCGTCGATGGGTGGAACGTCTGGGCGTGGCCTCCGCGGAAGTTGCCTGCGAGGGGGTCAGCGTCGCGCCTCCCCTGACGCTTCGGGTGAACCAGTTGATCACGACCAGGGAAGCACTCCTCGAAACATTCGCACAGATGGGTATTGCAGCCAAGCCGACCAGCGTGAGTCCATTCGGCATTGTGCTTGAGGAAGGAGGCTCTGTGCCTTCTCTCCCAGGGTTTCACGAGGGCGCTTTCTATGTGGAAGATGAAGCGGCGCAACTGGTTCCCCCCCTGCTCGATCCTCAGCCCGGTGACATCGCGCTCGATGCTTGCGCGGCGCCGGGAGGGAAATCGACTCACTTAGCCGATCTGATGCATAACAAGGGGACTATCTACGCCGTCGATCGGAAAGGCGCCCGTTTAGACCTCCTTCGAAGCAATTGTCGTCGACTCGGTGTCCAGAATGTCGTCCCGATCGTCGGCGATATTCGACAGCCACTCGAATGGGTTCCCATGATCGAGACAGGTAGGCCTCCCTCCGTGAAGAAGGCCAGAGTGGGCGAGCCATTTGCTGATCGGATTTTGGTGGATGCGCCCTGCAGCGGACTCGGTGTGTTACGGCGACATCCGGAAGCGAAGTGGCGGAAAGGTGAGCAGGCGCTCCCTCGACATCAGGCACTCCAGTGTCAGATCCTCGAAGCGGTTGCCCCATGCTTGCGACCCGGCGGGGTGCTGGTCTATAGTACGTGCTCGACGGAACCGGAAGAAAACGAAGACGTTATCGAGCGATTCTGTCGTGCCCATGCGGAGTTCCAACGTGAGTCCGTCGTCCCCTGGCTCCCGCCTGCGGCACAGGGGTTCGTCACCAAACAAGGCGCTCTCTCGACAGTCGATAACCGATTCTCGATGGATGGATTCTACGCCGCACGACTGAGGAAGGTTTTGTGATGGCACGCCCCATTTATATTGCGCCTTCGATCTTAGCTGCGGACTTTGCTCGACTGGCCGACGAAGTGGCAGCTGTGGAACGCGCGGGAGCCGACTTCCTCCATATCGACGTCATGGACGGGCATTTCGTGCCGAATTTAACCATCGGTCCGCCGATCGTGGCGGCGCTCAGAAAAGTCACCAAGCTGCCGCTCGACGTCCACCTCATGATCACAAACGCCGACGTCTTTATCGCGGAGTTCGCCGAAGCTGGAGCGGACTATCTCACGGTTCATGTGGAAGCCTGTCCGCATCTCCATCGCACGGTGCAATCGATCAAGGAACACGGCGTCAAGGCCGGGGTGACCCTGAATCCGGCCACCTCACTCGGTACGATCGAGGAAATCCTCCCAGAAGTCGATTTGGTCCTCATCATGTCGGTTAATCCGGGCTTCGGCGGTCAAACGTTTATCCCCTCCTGCCTGCAGAAGACTGCCTCGGCTCGTGCCATGATCGATCGAACCGGAGGTCGCGCGTTACTCGAAGTGGACGGCGGCGTCAAGATCGACAATGTGGCTCAGGTGCTGGCTGCAGGAGCTGATGTATTGGTCGCCGGGTCGGCCATTTTCTCTAGTCGGGACTATGCCGCGACGATCACTGCGATGCGCGCAGCCGGCCACCCTTCTTCCACGACGCCGCAGCGCGTCTCCACTCACCGATAGGCCTCGCGGGTGGACATTTCTTCCCTCATCGATAGCCTCCATCCTCTCGAAGTCAAAGTCCTGTCGACCTTTGAGGCGAATCCCTCCGCGATCCTCCAAACGGAACAGCTCGCGCAGTCCACCGGGTTAGAGCCCTCGCAGTTAAGTATGGCGGTCGAATGGTTGCTCGCCAAGTCGTTGCTCGCGGTCGATACGGAAACCGTGACGCCGATTGTCTCGCTCACCAAAATCGGGGAACTCTACTTTGAAAAATACTCACCGATCGAACGGGTGCTGTCCGCTGCTCGGGATACGGCCAAAACCGGCAAGCGGCTGACCATTCATGACATTCAATCCCGGGAGGGACTCGAACCGGCTGAGGTGAGCGGTGCGATTGGACGGCTCAAGAAAGAGGGCGCTCTCCTCATCATTCAAGGCGGCTGTATCGAGTCGACCGGCCGACCGAGCCAGACGGCGGAAGCGATGAGGGGGTCGCTCCAGCAGCTTCATGGGGCGCCTCGTGAGCTGCAGGCATTCCCCGAGGCACAACGGCAAGTCATTCAAGACCATGCCGTCAAACGCGGGAATGCACGGGAACCTTTCCGCATAGATGATCGGGTGGCCAGAGCGCTCAAGCTTTCCGTAACCGGTATCGAGGCGGCCCAGCAGCTCTCTCGGCAGGGAACCGCGGAAGAGGTCTCCCAGCTGACACCCGAACTGTTGAAAGACGGGAGCTGGCGGATGAAGCGCTTCCGAAAGTACACGATCAGTCTTCGCGCGCCAAGGATTGCGCCGGGCAAACGGCATCCGTATCGCGAGTTTCTCGATACCGTGAAGACGAAACTCGTACGTATGGGATTCCAGGAAATGCGGGGCTCGCTTGTGGAGACCGAATTCTGGAACATGGACGCCCTCTTCATGCCGCAGTTCCATCCGGCACGTGACATCCATGATGTCTACTTCGTCAAGGAACCGACTCATGCCTCGTCGATTGCGGAACCGTTCTTGTCCAGAGTCACGCAAGCGCACCAGAATGGCGGTGAAACCGGTTCAACCGGTTGGAACTATCCCTTCAATGCGGAGCGCGCGCGCCGGCTGGTCTTGCGGAGCCAGGGGACGGCTGTCTCGGCCCGTACGTTGGCATCACAGCCAGCGGTGCCGGGAAAGTATTTTTCCATCGCCCGTTGTTTCCGCTACGATCAAGTGGATGCGACGCACGCGACCGATTTCTTCCAGGTAGAAGGGATTGTGCTCGGCGAAGACATCAACTTTCGCACGTTGCTCGGCCTGCTGAATCTCTTTGCCCGTGAAGTGGCGCAAGCCAAGGAAGTCAAATTTCTCCCGGCCTACTTTCCTTTCACCGAACCGTCGGTTGAGCTGCACGTACGCCATCCGAAGCTCGGATGGATGGAGCTTGGCGGAGCCGGGTTGTTCCGGTCAGAAGTCACCCTTCCGCTGGGCGTGACCGTTCCGGTAATTGCGTGGGGATTGGGGCTCGATCGCATGGCAATGGTGGCACTTGGCATTCACGATATTCGAGAGTTGTTCACCGATAATCTTGATCTGATTCGTTCCACCAGGGGGACCTTCTAGCCTGGCTTGTTCATTTGGTCTATCTGGTTTATCTGGTCTATTTGGTTCAACCAGATAAACCAGATAGACCGGGGTTGTCCCATATGCCCACGATTACTATTTTTAAACAGGATCTCGAGGGATTGCTCGCAGGGCCAGGAGAGGCTCGCCATCCGATCACCATGGAGCAGCTCGAAGAGTCGTTGATGCTCGTAAAGGGTGAGATGAAGGAGCAGAATTCCGACACGGGCGAACTGCGAATTGAGCTGCAAGATAGTAACCGTCCCGATCTCTGGTGCTGCGAAGGAATCGCCAGACAGATTCGGGTAAAGCGGCAGGGGGCTCTCGCGAGGTACGATTTTCTCACGACCAAATCAAAATCGCCAAAGCGACTGAACGTGGTTCCCGGCTTGGAGAACGTCAGACCCTACGTGGCGGCCTGCACCGCGACAGGCTACCGCCTGACACAGGACGGGCTTGCACAACTGATCCAGACGCAAGAGAAACTTGCCGAGATGTTCGGCCGTAAACGCCGGACCGTGTCGATCGGGCTCTATCGACTCGCGGCGATCGAGTTTCCTGTCACCTATGACTTGGTGAAACCGGACGCAGTCACCTTCACGCCGCTGGGCATGGATACGGTCATGACGCTCGGAGAGATGCTGCTAGTCCATCCCAAAGGGCTAGAGTTCGGCGGGATTCTCGCGGGTCAGGATCGCCTGCCCGTCCTCTGTGATGCAAAGAGTCAGGCACTCTCCTTTCCGCCAATCATCAATAGCCGAGAAGTCGGAGAAGTGCGGGTGGGCGACGATGCCTTATTCGTCGAGGTGACTGGGACTGACCTCTCGATGGTCGTCCTGACCCTCAACATTTTTGCAGCCAATCTTGCAGATCGTGGCGCTGTTATTGAGCCGATCGAAGTACGGTACCCCTATAAGACTGCTCTCGGCATGGCGGTCATGACTCCGCAAGATCTTGGGAACTCACGGAAGCTTCCTGTCAGCACGATCGCGCAGGCCCTTGGGCAGGCGCTCGGCGCCCACGAAGTAGCGAAGGCCCTAACGGCCTACGGCTATGAGGTGATGGCGAGAGGTAAACATGTGACGGTGACGCTTCCATTCTATCGGCAAGACCTCATGCACGCGATGGACGTGGTCGAAGATGTCGCGATCAGCCGTGGGTACGGAGATTTTTTACCGGTGATGCCCTCGCAATTTACGGTCGGGGGATTGTCGCGCATCGAAGAGGTCTCCGACCGTGCAAGAGCCTTAATGGTCGGCATGGGCTTCCAGGAAATCATTTCCAACATTCTCGGTTCGCCCAAGGATCTCCGCGATGCGATGCGCTTGGAAGGGACTGAGTGGGGACAACTTGTCGAGGTGGATAATGTAATGTCTCAGAACTTCTCCGCACTTCGCCAATGGATGCTTCCGTCGTTACTCCGCGTGGAAGCCGCATCGAACCGGGCATTTTATCCCCATCGAATGTTTGAGGCTGGCGAAGTGGCACGTCATGATCTCACGCAGCCCTTAGGGTCACGCACTGTGACAGTGCTCGGTGGGATGATCGCCCATGCCGATGCGCATTTCTCCGAGGTCCACTCATGCCTTGACACGTTGTTTTACTATGTGAGCCAAGCGTACAGCCTGGAACCGATCCAGCATCCCTCCTTTCTCGCTGGACGAGTGGGGAGTATTGTGTCCGAAGGGAAACAGGTCGGTGTGATTGGGGAACTGCACCCTGAAGTTCTCGAACGATGGCAGATCGGTGTTCCGGCTGTCGCGTTTGAAATTGATCTGACGGAACTAGCCGAACGGTCTTGAGGCGTGCGCTCGGCGGCGCGATCAAAGCCCGTGAGGCGTATCTCGTGAAGCGTCGTTCGTTTCCGGATTCTGACGTTTCACGCTTCACGAACGACACTTCACATGCTTACGCCCCGGCTGGGACGAGGTGCTGCTTGGCGAGACCTACCAGCTTCTCAAACCCCGTGGCATCCTTGATCGCCATATCAGATAGGACCTTCCGGTCCAAGAGGATATTTGCCTTCTTCAAGGCATTGATAAACCGGCCATAAGTCAGTCCATGCGCACGAACTGCCGCGTTGATGCGCGCGATCCACAACACACGGAAGTCCCGTTTCCGATTTTTCCGTCCGGTATAGGCATATGCCTGACCCTTATCGACTGATTCTGTTGCGGTGCGGAACAGCCGGCTCTTTCCTCCGTACTGTCCCTTAGCCAGTTTCAGCCGCTTCTTCCGCCGATGTCTTGTTTTGGGACCACCTTTTGCGCGAGGCATGAGTCAGTACTCCTTTTGGTTAACGCGATTCTTACAATTTTAGTTGTAGGGCAATAAGCGATCCAGTGCCTGAATTTTGGTCTTATCCACGAGCACCGTACCGCTTAATCGGCGCTTCCGATCCTGCGTCTTGCTGGTGAGGATATGGCGTCTTCCCGCTTTTCGCCGGACCAACTTCCCAGAGCCGGTGCGGGTAAACCGCTTTTTGGCTCCACTATGGGTTTTCATTTTCCTATTCTTCATGTCGGTGCTTCCTTTGGTTAATAGTATTCAGGCCGAGCATGTTACTTGGGCGCCACGATCATGATCAAGCTCCGCCCTTCCATGCGTGGGGCGTACTCGATCGTGCCTATCTCTCCCAACTCTGCGATGACCGTATTCATGAGCGTTCGACCCATCTCCTGATTCGCCATCTCACGACCGCGATACGTCAAGAGGACTTTCGTCTTGTTACCATCCGCCAAAAAACCCTTAATCTGTCGAATCTTGATCTCCAGGTCATGCTTATCTGTCCGAGGGCGCAACTTAATTTCCTTCACCTGTGTCGACTTTTGATGGCGCCGGTTCTGGTGATCCTTTTTGCTCAGCTCGAACTTGTATTTCCCGTAGTCCATAATGCGGCACACGGGAGGCACTGACGTGGGCGCGACCTCGACAAGGTCGTAGCCATTTTCTTGTGCCTGTTTGAACGCATCCGCCGTAAGGAGAATGCCGAGTTGTTCGCTCTCCGGACCGATCACCCGGACTTCACGCACCCTGATTTCCCGGTTAACTCGTAGTTTGGGGACGATAATACACCTCTTATTATGTCAGTGAATGTTGCTGTCCTGCCGGCTTGAGGTCTGCACGGAGCAGGTCGAGCGCTCCCGCGACGGTCATACTGCCGAGGTTGGCTCCGCTCCGGCCCCTTACGGCCAGAGTCCCACTCTGCACTTCTCGGTCGCCAACCACAAACATAAATGGAACCTTCGCCTTCTCCGCTTCTCGAATCTTGAGCCCAATTTTTTCATTCCGAAGGTCTGCCTCAGCGCGGAACCCCGCAGCCTTTAGTTGGGCCACGACCTCGGCGACGTAGGGCCGCTGGTTGTCCGTGATGGACATGACCGTTGCCTGAACCGGGGCGAGCCAGGTTGGGAAGGCGCCGCCGAAGTGCTCAATCAGAATGCCAAAGAACCGTTCGATCGATCCCATCAGAGCCCGATGGATCATGATCGGCTGGTGAACTTTGCCGTCTTCCCCAATGTAGCCCAATTCGAACCGTTCGGGATTATTGAAATCGACTTGAATGGTCGAACATTGCCA
>Ga0247727_10011397_pt1 | contig 15532 bp, 17 predicted proteins | sample WisWelCaveWW1625_FD_202498 | JGI IMG/M metagenome (GOLD analysis project Ga0247727, IMG submission 202498) | Biofilm microbial communities from Wishing Well Cave, Virginia, United States - WW16-25 | ecosystem: Environmental > Aquatic > Deep subsurface > Groundwater > Cave microbial mat | place...
TTTATATTGAAGCACAGTCAAACAACAGAACTTCTCAATCAAACCATTGGCGAATATGGCTAATTCCATTTCCACGGCATCGGTTGAAACTCAAGAAACCGCCGGCGTCGCAGAAGATTTTACCACCGGCGCAGAAATTCCTCTCGAGCAGCGCACCGATGTGACGGTCGACGAGCTGGAAAAACTCGTGCTGCCTTTTCCCGCGGAACTCTATAACGGAAAGGTGGTTTTTAAAATGGCGAATCCCGCGCATGGCATGATCCAAAATACGATGGGACGGAAGATTGGAAATTATCTAGAGTCCCGCCCAATCGGCATAGTCTTCGGAGATACCAATTATCGCTTATGGCCGGAACGCAAGAGAGAATCTCGCGCTCCGGACGTCTCGTTCATTTTAAACGATCGTCTTCCCAAAGACCTGTTCCGCTATCCGCCGATGGCGCCGGACTTAGCCGTTGAAATTCTTTCCCCCGGCGACAACTTTGAAGACGTGATGGATAAAGTGGATGAATATCTTTTGCAAGGCGCGAAACTCGTGTGGGTCGTCATTTGCCGAAGACGCGAGGTGTTGGTTTGCACGGCGCAAAGCCAATACATCGTCAAAGACCAACTGACCGCGCCGGAGCTGTTGCCCGGTTTCGAGTTGCCCGTGAAGGATATTTTTGTCGGGCTGTAAATAAAATTTTGTTTAACATTTGGGTCGGCGGCCTTCTCACGTCCGAACTGCTTCCCGGTTTTCAAGTTGAACTGAAAAATATTTTTGACTGGCCCGGCACGGCGGAATAGACTCACGCCAGACGGCGGGACGACCTTATTCGCCGTTGTCAAATTGTTGCGGTCATCGTTGTCGCTTATGACTTGCAACTTGCCCTTTGGTGATAAATGTGCTTATTGTGGGGCATAGTTGGTCAGCGCTGCAATAACCTCAAACCAGTTCTTGCATGCTTTTCGCAATCGATACTTCAACCCTGATTATCCTGCAGAAACTCGGCTGGTTGAGCTTATGTGACAAGACAGAATATGACATCGTCTGGCCGGCGACGGTGACGCAGGAATTGAAGCGCCAGAAGAGCAGGAACAAAGCCGTTCTTGATTTACTGAACTCCGGCAAGGCTAAAGAGCGCACAATTCAAAGATCAAGAGAAATCAAAGACATTTCAAAAACAGATTCCGACGTTATTTTTCTTGCCGCCGAAAATGACGCGACGGTGATTTCTGAAGATGTGCTTTTGCGCAAAAAAGCGCTAAAGCTCAAGGTTTCTGCTATCTCACTTGCATCATTTAGCGTGTTGCTTTATCAAACCGGCCTTTCATCAAAGAATGAATGTCTCCACCGTTTAAAGACATTGCATGAGAAAACGGCCTTATCAAAATCAGAATATCATCAGTATTTGCAAGGGTTACTGCCATGAATCAAACTTTTACGCTTCCGGCCAGCTTAGTAAATGACATTGACATGCTGAAGCGCAATTGGGGATTAGATGATATTGAAGCGACCATCAAGCATTTGCTGAAGCTTGCCGTGGCGCGCGAAAAAAAAATTTTCGTTGCGCAGTTATACCAAAATCGCCAAAAAACCCTGCGCCAATGCGCTGAAATTCTCAACGTCGAATTGGAAGAAATGATGGATATTTTAATCGAATTGGGGATTTCTTTTGGCCAGGATGATTTGCCGCAACAATTAGAAACGGTAAACAAGCTTGTCAAAGAAATGCGCGCCGCAAAGGGCCGCGCCGGCAAGATTCGCGCGACCGTCTCACGCCGGCGGCGGAGATTACAAAAGTTGTGTGATCGTTGGCAAAAAGAAAGCAGTGACGCAACAGCCAAAAGCCGCTTGCGATTTAAAGGGCGCGAACTGTTCGTGCTTGGGCACAACATCAAGCTCAATTAGGGCAACCCGAAACGAACGGCGATAACTAAGGAGTAACCACCATGACCGCACAAGAAAATACTCAAATCATCCAAAACATCTACGCCGCTTTTGGGCAAGGCAACGTTCCGGCGATTTTGAATGCGCTGGCAAGCGATGTGGAATGGATTCATACCGCAGCCGAAGGCATTCCATTCGCGGGCACTTATCGCGGGACGCAACAGGTTGGTTCTTTTTTTCAAAAATTAGTCGAGCATCAAGATACGCTGGCCTTCGAGCCGCGCGAGTTTGTGGCGCAGGGCGAGACGGTAGCGGTGTTCGGTTCTATCAAAGGCCGCAGCAAAGCCACCGGCAAAAGCTATGAAACCGACTGGGCGATGAAATGGCATTTGCAAAACGGCAAAGTGAAAAAATTTCACCACTTCTTTGACTCGGCCATCGTCGAAGAGGCGTTTCGGAAAAGTTGAGCATAAATGTCCAGTCAATCACATTGTCATTTCGAAGGAATCCTTTTTATTATCAAGCACAGTGCTCGTGCGAAAAAGGATTCCCTGGCCTGCGGCACCGCGTGGCGCGGCGGGCGCCAGGGCAGGCTTCCAGAATGACAGCCTTGTTATGGGGTTCATTGGATTTTTACAATTAAACAAGATGAATTATTCCTTACCGAAAGGATCAACCCATGTCAAGTCAAAATGTTGAAACATTGCGCCAACGGCACCAGGAGTTCAACGCCCAAAATTTTGATCAGGCAATGAAGCTCGTCGCGCCCAAAACCAAAGTCGTCGATCACGGTCGTAACCTCACCATAAATTCCCGCGAAGAGTTTCGCGGCTGGATGGAAGGGTTTTTTCAAATGGCCTCGGATGTCAAGCTGGTCGACATGCGCTACCTTGATGGCGGCGAGTGGGTCACGGCGCAATTCCGCGCCGTCGGCACGCAGAACGGGCCGATGGGGCCGTTTCCTGTCAGCAACAAACCGTTCTCGCTCGATGTTTGTGAAGTGTGGCATTTCAATGCGGATGGCGAAGCGGACGAGGGCCACAATTACTCAGACGGAATGGGATTGGCGATGCAGCTTGGGCATATCAAGCCGCCGGCTTAATGGGCGTCAAGCGATAAACTCATTTTGGATCTATTTAGCTATGTGAAGTCGGAGTGCCTCGCTCTTAGCGGGGCGAAGCTAAAGCTTCGCACTCCGCTTCAAATCGCTAAATTTTTACCAGCTTTTCAATAATGAAGGAGAACGCCATGAGCGCGAAATCAGAAGTCGTACGTGAAATTTACGAAGCTTTTTGACGGTGAAAAAGACCGGCAAGAAAATCGCGGATGAAAACGAGGTCCATGTTTGGCGATTTAACGACGCCGGCAAAGTTGTTCGCTTCCGTCATTGCGCCGATACTCATCAGCACGTGCAGGCGTACCGAGGATAAAACAAAGTCAATCCGGCCTGCTTCGGATCCGTTCATTCTCTGTCAGGGCAGGGTGGCAGAGAATTTTAAATGATGCGGAGTTTTATCATGTTGAATGGCAAAAAAAGTTTTGCAGTTTTGTTTGCCGTCGTCGCATTGGGCGCGATTTCATTCGGTTGTGCGCCGACAGGCGACGAAGAGAAAAACACTGCCGCGATGAAACGCTTTTATGATGAGGTGATGACCAAGGGCAATCTAAAAGCCATCGACGAGTTGATCGCGGACAATTATGTCGAGCATCACACGCCGACTCTCGACACGCCGACGGCGAAAGCGAGATTGGCCCAAGGGATGGCCATGTCCCGTACGGGTTTCCCGGATTTGCAAATAACGGTCGAAGATATCATCGCGAAAGGCGATAAAGTATGGGCCTACATCACCATGCGCGGCACCAACAAGGGCGAGTTTATGGGCAGACCCGCCACCGGCAAAAAAATCGAGATCAAAGGCGTTGACATCATGCGTTTTGTCAACGGCAAGGCCGTCGAACACGGGAGCTTGTATGACGGCTTAGCCATGATGCAACAACTCGAATGATCCCGATGCCGGGGCAGGAACATCCGCAGGAACACCCGAAGCAATAAAATAAATTTAGCGCGCCGCAAAAGCCCGCAGTGAAGTCCGACCTGGCATGACGACTTTTCAAAATTGCAAAATCTCGTTGCCCAGGTCGGACTTCACCCTGAAAAACTCGTAATCACTCTTTCTGTTTTTCCGTTTTTTCTTTTTATCTTTTTTACCCACCCACCTGTTGAAAAGCATATAATCACTCCCGCGTCGTTTTACCACATCTTCACTCCGACACACCCCAAACGTTTTCCTCCATTCTCCTCAAAAGCTATTGTTTTTAAATTGATTGCACTGCAAAGAGTCTCGTGGGCAAAATCATGGCATTTGCGTTGCAGGAATCAGTAGCGAATGCGCAAGCAACGACACGAATGCGAAGATGTTTGATGCTTGAGTGGAATGCGACGGGAGACAGAGGCTAATTCACAATGTGTAAGTGCGGCAACTTATGTCATATAAATCTGTCTCCCGCTCGCGTGATGAATGAAGATAAACCTGTTGGAGGAAATTTGCCATGAAAAGAATTTCATTACACGCCAAAATTTTAACGAGTCTGTTTGGTCTCGCGTTGTTCAGCGGTTGCATCGAGCAGACGGTGGAATCCGACACCACGGCGCCCGCAGTGCCGCGCGGTGTTGCGAGCACAACCGGCGATCGGCAGGTCGTCATCTCGTGGTATCCGAACGCCGAATATGATCTCGCCGGTTACGACGTTTATCGCGGCAATTCGGAGCGCGGCAATTATTTTCGCCTCGGCACGACGGGCAGCACGAGTTTTGTCGATCGCGACGTCACCAATGGCCGAACTTATTATTACGCAGTCGCCGCGCACGATAATTCCGGCAATGAAAGCGAATTGAGCTACGATCTCGTTTTTGACACGCCGCGTCCGGCGGGCCGCGGCATCCGGCTCTTTGATTTCCGCGCGATTCCGCAAACCTCCGGTTACAGTTTTGGCAATTATCGCGTGCAGGATTATCGCGGAAGTACTTCGGATATTTTCTTCGAATATCACGCGACGAGCGGCGGTCTGTTCATCGACGTTGCCAACAAAGACACCGACATTCAGGATTTCGGCTACACCGATTCGCTCGACGATATCGACTACGCGCCGGAAAAAGGCTGGTCGCCGCTGGGATATGTGGAAGCCATTGTCGGCCACTCGTACGTCGTTTGGACCGCGGATAATCATTACGCCAAAATTCGCGTGACCGCGGTGAGCGCCAACTTCGTCGAGTTCGACTGGGCCTATCAAGTTTCCGAAGGCAACCCCGAGTTGAAGCAACATCTGGAAACGCCGGAAAAAACGGCGCTGTTGCAACGCATCGGCATGGGCCTCACCGTAAATTGAGGATGCCACGCGGATTAAAAGACCACACGAAATTATCAGCGTGGTTTTTTAATCCGCGTGAAATTTCGTTGTTTTTTTGCAACCATTGAAATTGTAAAAGATTAAAATCCGTGACCACTTTGGAGATTGATATGCAATTCCTTCACGCACTGCTTCCGCGAGCCGCTAAAAACCGTTTCTCTGCTTTTGCCGTTTGCTCTTTTCTTTTTGCCGTTTGCTTTTCTCAACCCGCGCTCGCCCATCATTTCGACGAGGTCGAGCTCAAAGTCTGGTCGGCGCAAAGTTTCGATGATCCTTTTTGCAGCGACGATCCCATCGATATTTATTTTCGCGTGAATCGTCCGAGTTACATCACCGTTTATCAGATCAATCCGTTCGGCGGCGTGGAAATTCTTTATCCGCTCTCCTGCCATCGCTGGCAGGCGGTTTATCCGGGGCGCACGTATCGCTTGACGGATCTTTCGCACGACCTGGACTTTTTTTATGACGGCATTGAAGGCAACGCGTATATCGGCATGGTGGCGACGCGGCAACCCATTGACATCGTGCCGTGGCTCGAAGCCGGCTTTCGTAATCAGGGACTGGTGTTCGGCCGGCCGGCGCGCGTAACGGTTGGCGTTGATTTTCATCTCGTGCTCGATCGTGTGTTCGCGGATGTGCGCGTCCGGTTAGGCTCCGCCTGCGCCTCGGCGCATTACGTCGCGCCCATTTATGTTCGTCCGCGCGTTGTTGTTCGTCGTCCGCCGCCGGTTATCGTTTGGCCGGAACCGCCGCGACACAAATCATATCCGCCGAAATGGGGGCATCGTAACGACGATGATCATTATCGACCGCCCGCCGAGCCGCAGGAAAAACGTCCGATTCGCCGGCGCGGCTATGAAACCTCCGATGGGCGTTATAAAGTTCCCGATTCCGGAAAATCTCGTGAGTCCGAACGTTCGCCTTCCGGCGGGCATACGGATAAACGCGCGGAAGAAGTGAAAGTGAAAAACGATTCAAGAGGCTCGGGCAGCGGTGAGTCGTCAAGCGGCTCGGAGCGGCGAACGAAGAAGCCGCGGAATTGATCTTCTCATAAAATGCCGGCTGTTTTTATGAACGGGGCTGCGCATCTTTCAATGGCACAGCCCCGTTTGATTTTAAAGTTACCAAAAAAATATTTTGCTTTTTTCAAAAAACATGGCTACTTTAACAACAATACATGAAATTTTTAAAAAGGCTACGGCGATGGCTTACAACAATATTCAGATACATTTCAAATTTCCATATCGTTTTAAAAAGGCGGGCAAGTGGATTGTAGCTTCATGCCCGCCATTAGATGTCCATTCCCAAGGCAAAACAGAACTGCAAGCTAAAAAAAATCTTATAGAAGCGCTTTCTTTATTCTTGGAATCCTGCCATGAAAGGGGAACGTTAGACGCTGTACTAAAAGAATGCGGCTTTGAAAAAGTTATTTTTCCAGTTAAAGTGACGACCTCCAAAACAGAGTATATCGAAGTCCCACTGCAATTGGTTGCCAACGCCTAAACAAAGCGTTCTCCATGCCACGCCTAGCTCCCGTTCACTGGAAGACGCTGGAATGCGTTTTTCTCAAATTTGGTTTTACTTTTGTCAGGCAGAAAGGGGATCATCGGATTTATACTAAACCCGGGGTATTAAGACCCGTTGTGATTCCCACCTATGATAGCATCGCCCAGGATATTATTACCTCCAATATGCGAACTGCACGAATGTCGAGAGCGGAATATTTTAAATTACTCAAAGAATGTCAATAAAGATTTTTTTTTCACGACGCCTCGTAACTGAACTGCTCGACGAGGTTCAACACCTGCGGCAGGTGTACGATGTTTTCCCAGTGAAAAAGGGCGATGGCGCCGATTTTGCGCGTCTCAAAGGATTGCAGCAGGAAAACAAATTCATGGAGATGGTCTTCGGTAAAAGCGGTGAGATCGGGGAAGTCGAGTTGCGGGAAGAGGGAGAAATGATAAGCGGCCAGCTCATCCAGTATGGCCAGCGGCCAGGTGGGGCTCTGGCCGTGTTCGTTTAAAAAAAGCTGCGGCGAAACCGCGGTCACTAATTTTTGAATGGCCGCCAAATGCACACCGGTCAAACGGCGCAGCCGTTCCGCGAAATGCGGCGTCGCCACCGGCGGCAACTCCAGCAGCAGCGATGGCGCAGTTTGCGATTGGCGCGAGGCTTCCTCAATATCCGCCAGCAAATTGATCATCTGCTCCGAGCGAAACGCAAACCACGCTTCGATATCCTGCAAAGGACTGGCGAGTCCGGCGCGCTCGGTAAATTCCTGGCGGCAGGACGGGCACATGCAGAACGTCGGCACCTGCGAGCCCATTTCTTCCCAAGCTTCCACCGCCGGCAAAAACGGGCACCACAGAAAATTCACCAATGCCAGCGCCGGTTTCAGATTCGCGATCGCACCTTCAATGAGATGCACGCGATGCTGGTTGTAATCAAAATGGCTCGGACAGATCGGGCGATACCAGAACTCTTCGGGATACGTTTTGCCGTCGGGACTTTGCGGGCGAAATTGCGGGACGCGATCAAAGGTGTCGCGATCATTGAGAACGGGAAATTCCAACGCGAAGCCGAGTTGTTTCTGCGCGCATTGTTCGCGCAACGGCTGCAGGCTCCACGGGTTCGGCTCCGGATCGAATTGCTGCGCAAAAAAAATGCGCGCCCCCTGAAACGCCGGCACGATCAAATTCTGAATGCCGGCGGCCGCAATCTCATCGGTGAGCTGATCGAAATTGCCGTGATACCGCTCGCCCCAGATGGTGCGCGGATAAACCTTAACGGCGAAATTCACAGAGACCGTCCTGTCGTCAAAATTTTAAAACCCCGATTTTGTCTAATCAAAAGTGGAGGCAAATCGGGGTTTTGGCTTGTATAGGCTCAGATTAATGAAAAATCGGCCAGAGCATCATTCCGACGCCGGTTAACAATACGATCAATGCCGGCCAACGTTGCCACCAGAAAATTTTCTCCTTCATATACCAGCGGAAGCGCGCCACGCCCCACGAAATCAACAGCAGCGCGGGAAAAACGCTGAAGCGCGTGCTCAATCCCACCAGCAAACAGAACACGGCCCAGATTACCCATTTTTCCATCGAGGAAAAGCCTTTGCGATTTTCTTGAACAGTTTCCGTTTGCATAACTCTTGCAGATGAAAAAAATGGCGCGCCACCGGAAGAAGGGGTCGAGTCAAAGAAGAAGCGTTTTAAACGTGGTGAGCCTAAAACTGTTAATCTAAAGAATAAAATGTGTGCAAAAAAGGTAAAGATTGTTTAAAGACAAAAGAATGGACGACATAATGATGAAAAATTATTTTGTCGTCCATTATTTTGTCTTTTGCTTTCTGCACCAGTGCCGAGGGCCGGGCTCGAACCGGCACGGCCATGTTATAGCCACGGGATTTTAAGTCCCGAGCGTCTGCCTATTCCGCCACCCCGGCGTTTTGGAAAGCAAAGAGCAAAAAGCAAACGGCAATTAATTTCTTTTTGCTCTTTGCTTTTTTCTTTTTGCTTTCCCAAAGAGGCGACGATCGGATTTGAACCGATGAATAGAGGTTTTGCAGACCTCCGCCTTGGACCACTTGGCTACGTCGCCATCACGCATGGTGAAAGGCGAGGGGCGAAAGGCGCGCCCTTCACCTTTCTCTCTTCGCCTTTGCCGGACGCTAAAAAGTTACACTTCTACAAACTAAAACGCCTCCTGCCCTCTCTCCGGCTCATTTGATCGAGCGCCGGAGCAAATGGCAAGAAGCGTTTTAACATCACGGCGCTTCTTGGAGCGGGAGACGGGGCTTGAACCCGCGACCCCCACCTTGGCAAGGTGGTGTTCTACCACTGAACTACTCCCGCTCATCCGTACTTTCTAATGCCTCTTAATATAAACAATTTCGGCATTGGACGCAAGTATTTTTTAAAAGAAATTTTTAGAAAAAGCTTGCAAACCATCTTAGATTCTGCTATAATAAAAGCAGGCAGTCAATCTGATGGCGTCCACCGGACGAGGAAAAACGCTTCATGCAAGATATCGAATATACCCAACTGATCATCACCTGCGAAGCTTGCGGGAATGTCAAACGCTTTACGGTAACGAGCCAGGAAGAATGCGAGCGCATCTTTCGCGATTTTCATTGCGAAAACAGTTGCGGCCGCAATCTCTACAGCTTTATCACGCTGGGCACGTTGCACGTCGAATTCAACCCGCCACCGGAGGCCGCAGCAACTCCTGACGCCACCGCCGTCGGTGAGCCGGACCCGGTTACCGTTGAGAAATAAAATTTGCGCTGCAAGAAGTCAAAAATAATTTCAGTGGCTCCGACTTTTTTTGTTAACATGGCAATGAAAATCGGGGCCATTTTTCTTTTCGCCCCGCTGCCGGCGCTCGCCCAGAATGCTGAAAAGGCCGCGCCACCGGCGGAGTTGGCGGAAAGAAATATCGTGACGCCGATCGGGCCGCTGGCCTGGCATCGCGACATTTATCGCAAGGCCGGGCCTTGGGCTATTCATGTCGTCGAATTTGATCTGCGCCATCCGTATTTGCAACTCGAAACCGTGAAGGCCGCCGATCATTTGCAGGGCAAAGAACGCACCAGCCTGATGGCGGCGCGCCGGGAAAACGAACGGCATCGCGTGGTGGCCGCCGTCAACGGCGATTTTTATGACACCGGCAACGGCATTCCCATCAACCTGCAAATGCGCGACGGCGAAATTTTGCGCCATCCGACCGCGCGTTCGGTTTTTGCCGTGAGCGCCGCCGAAAAACCCCTCATCGGTTTTCTCTCGTTGGTCGGCAGCCTGCAATCCAAAGCGGGCGTCTGGCAAACGTTGCACGGTTTCAATCGCAATCGCAGCGCCGACGAGCTGATTTTCTACAATCATTATTTTGGTCTGAGCACGAACACCAACAATTTTGGCAGCGAGATTCGCATTCAGCCGCTCAAAAAGTTTGCCGTGAACGACACCATTCGCGCCGTCGTGAGAGCGTTTACACACAGCGCCGGCAATGCGCCGCTCGATGATTCGACGTATGTGATCTCCGGCCATGGCGCCGCCGAAAACTGGCTCAACAAAAATGTTGCCGTTGGCGACGTGATTAAATTCGTCTGGCGCATTCCCGAAACGCCGTGGAAGCTCGTCGAAGCGATTGGCGGTTTGCCGCGCATTGTGCGCGACGGCAGAATTTCCATCGAAAACCAGAACGAGGGCGGCAGCGAGAGTTTTACCAACAATCGTCATCCTCGCACCGCGATTGGCTTTAACGCCGACACCAGCCGTTTTTACTTCGTCACCGTTGATGGCCGCCAACCTGGCTATAGCGAGGGCATGACGCTGCCGGAGCTGGCGAATTTCATGCGCGAGCTAGGCTGCGTGCAGGCGCTCAATCTCGACGGCGGCGGCTCGACCACGATGGTGGCGCGCGGCCAGGTGATGAATCGCCCCAGCGATGCCACCGGCGAACGGGCCGTTGCCAATGCGCTGATGCTGGTTTGCAACGCGCCGCCCGGCAAAGTGACGCATCTCGATATCACGGCCACACGCGCCGTTTTGCGGCCCGGCGAAAAATTTGATTTCACTATCATCGCCGCCGACAATTATTATAATCCGCTCAATCTGGTCGACCGCGAAGTTTCGTGGAAAGCGCCGAAGAAGCTGGGTAAAATTGATAAACACGGCATTTTTACTGCAGGCCCCAAAGCTGATTCGGGCTACGTGTTCGCGTCTCGCCGGCAGGCGCGTGACTCGGCGCGGGTGGTGATAAAGAATTCTCCTTGACTTTCCTCGCAACGATTATTATATAATAAATTGGACAATATTTTTCGGAGGACACATGATTCCCAAAGTCGGAGAAGCCGCCGGCAAAGTGTGGCACACGCTCAAAGCCGACGGCGAAATGTCAATCGCGCAGTTGAAAAAGAAAATCGGCGCGGACGACAAAACGCTGTGGATGGCGCTGGGCTGGCTGGCGCGCGAAGACAAATTGAATTTCACTCAGGTCAAGAGCACGTTGAAAGTCAGCCTGAAGCCGCCGGCAAACGCTGAAGCGCCAAAGTCGTTATAGTTGGAAACAATTATGAACGGTTTGCGGCAACTAAAAGCCTCCCGCGGATTGAGGAACCCCGCGGATGAACCGCTTTATCGGCGGGATTCTTCAATCCGCGGGGAACTAAAGCCGCGTGGAGAACTTCGGTTTTCAGCCTATCCGCAAACCTATCATGGCAAATTTCCCCTCCATTGATTCCTATGACTGCTTCAAATAGCCCGCAGGAGAGGAATCATTTTTCATCTCTGTTGGCGGGATGGCAAAACCTGTCTTCAGGCCGGCGCCGTCTGTGGAAATTTTTTTTCTTTATTTTCATATTCGCCGGCGGGGTTTATTTGCTGCTCTTTGCCGGCTTGCCGAGCGCCGAAGAAATCAAAACCTTCCAGCCCCCTTCCACCGTCAATCCCGACCGCCTCAACTGGAACAGGCGCACAACGGATTCGATTCGCATCTGGACATCGCTCAAACGCATCTCGCCCTATCTGCAAAAGGCCGTGATCATCAGCGAAGACGACGTGTTTTATCAGCACGACGGCGTCAATTATGAAACGATGCAGGAAGCGTTTCGCGTCAACTGGGAAAAAGGCCGCTACGTGCGCGGCGCGAGCACGCTGACGATGCAACTGGCGCGCAATGCTTTCTTGCACAAACGCAAAACCCTGCTGCGAAAAGTTCGCGAGCTGATTCTCGCGCGCCGCCTTGAGGACCATCTTTCCAAAACGCGCATACTCGAATTGTATCTCAACATCGTGGAATGGGGCGACGGCATTTACGGCGCCGAGGCCGCGTCGCGCTATTATTTTGGCAAATCCGCGGCGAGCCTCAACCTCAGCGAAGCCACGCTGCTCGCCAGCATGTTGCCGAATCCGAAAATCTTCAACCCCTTCAAGCGATTGAAGAGCGTGCAGAAGATGCAACAGCGCGTCATCTGGCTGATGGAAAACGCCCGCGCGATCACGCCGGAGCAAGCGCAATGGGCGCTCACCGGTTTCACCTTGCGCGGCGGCTCAGAAGCCCTTTCGGGCATCGCGCCGCAGGAAACCGTTGCCGCGGAAGTGGACTCGTTGGAAGAAGCGAAGTATTTTGAGCCCATCCCGCTGGAGATTGCGCCCTCTTCGCCTTCCCAAATCATTGCCCCGGCGGCATCAGACAGCCTTTCTGCTGCTGATACGCTGGCCGCGCCGCCGGATAGTTCGGAATCCAATCCGCCGGAGTGAAAAAAAGGAATGGGAGCGTCGTTTCGCCTCCAGATATAGGGCGTTTCTTTCACTAAATAAATAGTACAGAAAGGTGCTTGATTGTTTTTAAAGTTTGCGAAGAAAAGCATAGACGATTAGCATTTCCTCTATACAATTTCAGACTGGCTATTCATTCTTTTCGTCAAACCGGATATTGTGCAAACCATTGACGGTTATCAGATCTTTTAATCAGTTCATTTCGTTATGGTTGCAAGACATTTGGCTTTAGGTTTATTTCTCACCTCGCAATTTCTTGTTGGCCTATATTTTGCAATTTAAACTTAATGGATACAAGCAAGATCAAATTCAGCTTTCTCCATGCACTCCTGGTTTCTCGATGCCGAGGGTTATTTGCCACAAATTGGCTATGTTCATAATAACGTGACAGAAGCGGTGAATATGAAAAATTTGAATACTGACACCTTGTTATCATTCAGTACCATTATACCCGATCCGATTTGGGGAAATATTCCTTTGACCGAGGCGGAAGAGAAGATATTAAGTACGCAAGGATTCAATCGTCTTCGTGATATCAAACAGATGGGATTTACATATCTTAGTTTTCCAGGCGCCAATCATACGCGTTTTGAACATTCGATTGGCACGATGTACGTGGCTGACCGACTTTTTCTTTTTGCCAGTCATTCATTTCCGGATGAATTGCTTAAAAACACCTTTCAATACCTGCGTTGCCGCGTGGCTATTCGCATTGCCGCCCTGCTCCATGATTTCGGGCACCCGCCTTTTTCCCATGCCGTGGAATCAGCGTTCAAGAAGCATCCTGATCTGCTGGCCGTGTCTGAGGATGATCTTGCAAAACTCGAGCTCTCCGATGAGCTCAAATTTATTTTCGAAAATCCCAGCAAGTACTCTCATGAAATCTTCACCAAAGTTCTCATCGAAGAAGATGAGGAGATTCGTGCTATACTGAAGGAAATTGGTTTGCACGTGGCAGATATCAGCCGACTGGCGGTAGGCGAGTCATGTTCGGAGCCATTTGATCTTTTCCGCGAGCTTATTAGCGGCGACTTCGATGCGGATCGGATTGACTATTTATTGCGGGATAACTATTACACCGGGCAACCCTTTCGATTTTCACTGGAGGACTTCAAGGAGCGAATTGGCTTTCGTCGCGGCAGAAAAACCCTCTATGTTCGTCATGAAGCTCTGCCCAGTTTCAATTCCCTTTTATTGGCGCGCGATAGAATCATCCGCACGGTCCACAGGGACCGAAAAGACCGAATCGTAACTCAAATGACCATTGAAAAGCTCAATGAATTTTTACGGGCGAAGTCTGACAGCAATCCAAAACAGAAAGTTAAACTGATTATTGAGATACATCAAAGATATGGCGATCATACCCTCACTAATGAATTGGCCAATTTTGAAGCCGAGACAAACAGCAAGGATGAGCGGATTTTAATGCAGAAAATTTTTCCGGGCAAACTTGTGGATGAAAAAGCAGCGTTTACGTTTGAGCACATGAACCCTCTGCTTTGCGCCTGTACCCATGTCATCAATGTCAATTTAGGATATGCCTCAAACCTTATTTGTGCCAGGATTAAAAGCCTGTACCGAAATTTCGATGATCTTATCGTTCATGTTTCAGTACCGCCTATTCCCAAGTATACGGCGCATGTGGAATACGACGGACCGGAAGGTCCAGAGTATGCGTATTTGTCTTCTGCGAGCTTCGTTTCAAGAGGGATTCTTGGAGATGCTATTTCCAATCTGGCCGTTTACCTTTACGGCACCGGCAAGCCGGAAAGAATCGAACCGGCCGAAGAAATTCCGCTCGCAGAAGATGAAATTGCTTTTTGCCTTCGAGAATTAAAAGGATTGAAACGTGATTTGGCCGAAGCGATCATTGACGCTTCCATGCACATTCGGGAAGACCTTGCCAGACCCGGCAGCAAAGGCAGAAAAAAAATTGTCGGTATCGACTTTTTGCTGTCGGTCATGGATGCACTTGAAAACCACGTCAAGATAAAGTTGGATGGCACAAATATATGCACCTACGGAGGTGAATACCTTATTGATTTTCTCGTCAATTTTATCAGAAAACAGAAGCACCTTGCTATTGTTGGTTATAACGATAACCGTGAGCGCGATATTCGCTCAGCACTTTATTTGGATATTCAAAAGTTGATTTATATGGGTCTGATGGAAGGACGCCGTCGTCCGGCCTATATTGCAGGATTAAAGTTCGATATTGGAATGACGCGCCATCATTTATACACCACTGTTCACGATCGCAGCATGAGCATTCGAGGCCGATCCTACGTCAGATGCATGAAATTGCAACAACTATACCCGGAAATTTGGAGCCAGGTGTCCACTGTTCAAGACAGCACAAAAAATCAACTGCTGGAAATTTCATCTCGATTTCAGGAATTTGTCAACCCAAAGACTCTTCAGGAGCATGGTAATTTTTTAAAGTGGCTCGAGGCCGACATGATTCCGAAGTTCAAAGAAAAGGAAGCTTGTCTTTTAATTTTCGAGCCGATGGCAGAAAAAATGATCATTCAGCATGCCTGAAAGAACCTGCCTTTAGGCGTTAAAACATTTCAGACTTGCTTTTCAAGTTTTGCTTTGTTATAATTCAGCATTGGCAAACGGGCGGGCAAACTGTTCACGTCAGGAAGACACGCCACTTGCCGCTTCTCATCGCTTTGCCCACCCTGTTTTTTAGCCGCCGATTTTTAACTTCAGCATTTAGCCACGTTTTCACGAATCGCATTTCATAACAATGTCGAGAGGGAAAACAAATGGAAAATCAGGAAGGGAAAAGTATATCCGCACTTTCTGAAATCGATCTCCAAAAGGCGATGCTGGGATATGAAACGGCGATTCAGCTTTGGACGGCGGAAAATGAATTTGTCATAAATTTAGTTGAAATTTGTAAGGTGGCTCTTATCTTAAACATAGCGTACAAAACAAACAACAGGAGCCACCATGAAAAGCAAGAAAGCAT
>Ga0247727_10011398_pt1 | contig 15531 bp, 13 predicted proteins | sample WisWelCaveWW1625_FD_202498 | JGI IMG/M metagenome (GOLD analysis project Ga0247727, IMG submission 202498) | Biofilm microbial communities from Wishing Well Cave, Virginia, United States - WW16-25 | ecosystem: Environmental > Aquatic > Deep subsurface > Groundwater > Cave microbial mat | place...
ACCTCCAATTGACGAAAAATAGTCATTACCAGAAAGTCTAGTCTGGGATGAGACAACAACTTTCACAGGGATCGTAACCCCAGGAACTGTTGCAAGTGGTTCATTTGGGGTTTTAGCAATTGCGAAACGAATAAAAAACGTACCTTCTATACCTTCGGGCGTTCCTGGAATGACTTGAAATTTATAAGCATTTCCGATACCATCTGGAAAACCCAAGACTTCTCCCGGTGGTATTGTGATGCCTTCGTAGTCGTTTGGGCTTCTATAGAAAGTAAAATCCTGTATAGGTGCATTACCCTGCTCGAAAGCCTGGATAACTACGAAACCATTTTTTCCAAATGTGATAGGGACACTTGAAATATTCCGTAGCCCCCAACCTGTGATTAAAAAATGACCTGCAGGTAAGGACGCAAAATCAGTAACTCCTCCAAATGAAAACTTAATATGACCTGTAATCAGCTGCTTCTTAATCTCTTGGATTTTGTTGGCACTTTGGCCACGTAGATTTTCCACGAGCCTAAGTTCTTCGCCTGTAAGTTCCACAAGAAAGGAAACGCATCCTAATGGATCAAAAATAAGTCCCGCTCCGCAATCGATTGCAGAGACTATGAGGGATATACCGCTACTACTGTGTTCAAGAGCTGGATTAAGTTCTGCAATAAGTGAAGTATAACCATTTACAATAGCTGCGCTACAGGCTAAGATGGCAGCAGGAACAACACCTGATAATGCCGCAAGGCCGCAGCTGGCAACTGAAATAGCAAGAGAAGCTAACTTGATCTGTTTCCAAGGTTCTAAAGCAAAAATTGCAAGCTTACCTAGTCGAGCGGTCTGCACATTCGCTGAGCCGAACGTTCGGAGGAATTCCAAATGCTCAGGGTCTACGCTGATACTTCGTACAACTTCCGTAGTACCATCCGGCCTAATGACGACCACATCAAAAGAATTCTCATTGTAGTTCCCAAAGACAAAAATTTGTTCCCCTGCAAATGCAGTAGCTGGCAAGCCATCGTTTCCTAAGAAAACCGTAAATGTTTTACTATCTGGAGTGATAAAGATAGCGCCAGATATATGAGTTGAGTCATCAGTAAAAAGTGTAATCTTGGAACCATCTTCATGGACTGCCAGCGCGGCGATTCTAGATTCATTTGGGAATACCGCAGAAGCTCTTTTAAATAACTGCCCTGCCGTGGCCTTACCCTCTCTAATCGAACTTTTGATATTATTTGTAATTATAAGATAGTTTAGTGGATGACGGGGATCCAGAAAGTTTTTTTCTTTGTCTTTAAACCAGTCGCTTGGGTTTACAAGCAAGGCTACTCGGGATTCAAGATCGTAAGATCCCTCAATGAATGACATTGGTTCATTAAAGTCCTGTGTTAGTATTGAAGAAATATCTCCTGCAAAAGTAAATGGAACTCTCTCAAAGCCCTCACTAACAAAACCATGAACAAGGATAGAAAATCTTGTAAATGTGGGGTCACTAAAACTCGGTAGTTTGTTCACTTTAATTTCTATCTTACCATAAGATCCAGCTGGGATGTCGAAGTTACCGAGCGGGGTGGGTTCGCCTTTTAGGTTAAGGTTAACAACTAATGGATTGTTATAAGTGAATCTCGGAGTTTCTCCATCAATTCCTATGAGTTCAATCGTTTCGATGGCCAATTGAACACTCTCGAGTTCGACTGCTTCGGTCTGCGGGAAAGGTATCTTATCACAATTAAAAAAAATCAGTGGAACGACACCGAGAAGTAAAAAAATACAAATGGTATTTTTCATGATAGTCTCCATTTTTTTCATAAAACTTTTGACACTACCCTTATTTATAGAAAAGTGGTTAGGATGGTCGCGCCATGGAAGCGCCGAACGGGATCTGTGCGGCCTCCAGGATTTTGGGATTGACCACGATGATGTACGACATGGTCATGAAGGTGGTCACTCCGCCGATGATCTCGTTCCGAAACGAGGTGCGGTGCTTCTCAAATTCGAAATACTTCCGCAGTTTGTTTGTCATTTCCAAAAATAGTTTAGCTCGATTTTCAGAAAATATTTCACCGCAGAGACGCTAAGACGCCTAATGTTTCTTTAAAACTACTGAAATACCACACCGAATAATTTATTTCACCTTATTTTTTTAAATACCTCGCGACTTAGCGGCTTTGCGGTTTATAAATTATTCAGGTTAGATAAGAAAATTTTAGAATTGGCCAACCAGGGTGATTCGGTTTAGCGCGCCGACTTCGCCAAACGAGGAGAAGGAGTAATCGAGGTTAAAAGCGTTGACTTTAAAACCCAGTCCAACGGAAACACCCGCAAGACGGTCTTTGCTGGTATCGACTTTTTGCTCCTGGCCCACCGAATTGTATCCAAGACGGAGGAATAACTGCTCAGTGAGCGAAAATTCTCCGCCAACACGGAAATCGAGTCCCTCCCCTTTAAATTTCACCAGCGCTCCGCTCATCAGCAGCGGCAAATGGGTCAAGCGTTTGGAGGCGCCGAACTGGAAATTTAACGGCAAGTTGTCTTTGGTTTGAATAAACGCGCTGGTGGTGGCGCCAAGGTTGAAGATACCCACGCCGATATTTAAACTTTGAGCCGAAAAGGAAAGCAATGCGCCGAGATCCGCCGCCACCGCTGTCTCCGAAAGATTATCGATCTGGAAGCGAATAAATTTGGCATTGGCTCCCAGCGACAAATTTTTAATCGCCGTTCGCGAATAACTCACCAAAAAGGTCAAGCTGCTGGCGCCAAATTCTCCGGTCGGGAGATTGTTCTCGTCCTTGCCTTCAAACTGCCCGTAATCGAAAAATTGCAGGCCCGCCGCCATCGTCCCCTGGAATAATGGCTGTGCATACGCCAGAAACCCCGACTGAAAGTCGAGCAGGTGATTGAGATACGTCAACGTGGCCTGGCGTTTGGAGAGCGCCGCCAACCCGGCAGGGTTGTAATAAAGATTGTGAATATCGCCCGAGATGGAAACGAACGCGCCGGCCATCGCCGAAGGACGGGCGCCAACGAACGTGCGCAGAAAATCAAACCCCACGGGATTTTCTGCTCTCGCTGCGAAGGCAAAAATCATATTGGCAAACAGGAACGCAAAGGTATATTTCTTCATAAACAAATTATGCTTTCAATTTAAATTACAGAGCCACCGACCGGACTTGAACCGGTAACCTGCTGATTACGAATCAGCTGCTCTGCCAATTGAGCTACGGTGGCCAACTGGCATGCGGGATAATATAATAATTATTGAAAAAATATCAAGGATTTTTCTGCTTGGAACGTTTTTTATCAAGGTATCCCGGAATCTTGGCGATATGACACTGCAGACAATTTATCCTTTCAGGATGAGTGGTCTGGGTGCTATCCTCTATCCTCTATCTTCTATCCTCTATCTTCTATCTTCTATCCTCTATCTTCTATCCTCTATCTTCTATCTTCTATCCTCGACTTTCAATCTCCCGCGTAGCGCTTCTTAAATTCCTCCTTCGCTTTCTGGCGCGCCGCTTTTTCATCGGCACTCATTTTTCCGACCGACCATTTGTGGTAATCGGAATTCGACACCTCATTCAACATCGCCTCAACTTCGCGGGCGCCGGCGGCTTTGCCATTGGCCTTGCCTTCCGCAATCAAGTGCTTGACCTGCGGCACAAATTCCACGTAAAAGCGATCCGCCACTTCGAACATGCCGTGCCACTGGGTGAAATCGGGGCCCATCATGGCGGTGCCCATGCGCGCGCGGCGGCAGAGGTAATAATACGTCCACTCGATCTCGTCGTCAAATTCGATGTCCGCGGTGATCAGATCGACCGCTTTCAGTTTTTTGTAGATTGACGTGGCCGACTTGCCAAATTTTTCGTTGTACAAATTCACGACGTCGTCGTACTGTTTGTAAAAATTCTGCACGTACTGTTTGCTGTGGCACTGGAAACGAACGTCCTGTATATTCTCGCGGCGTTTTTCCCAGGGGATGGTTTCTTTGCCGGCTTTGATGTCGGAGGCGTCGATGCGCTCGGAGACGGCTGGCCGCAGCGTCCAACTGATGCGCTCACCGACATCGTGGGAGACGCCTTGATTCGGAGTCGCGCTCATGTGACAGGTGGCGCAGGTGGGTGCCGCAATGTAATCTTTGCCAACCACCCAGGGCCGCAGCGCGAGATTCATATCTTCTTTATGGGCGATGAAATTGATGCCGTGTTTGGACTCGCGGTAAATCTCGTACTGCGGATGATCGGGACCGAGGTGGCATTTGCCGCAGTCGTCCGGCTCGCGCGCCTGCGCCACCGAAAAATAGTGGCGCTTGTGGCAGGCGGCGCAGGATCCGAGGCTGCCGTCCGGGTTGACGCGCCCGATGCCGGTGTTGGGCCAGGTTTCCGGATCGATCATCACGATGCCGTTGCGGTCTTTCATGACGTTGCCGCTTTCATCGCGCACAAAATTCACCACCGAGCCGTGGCACTGTTTGCAGCCGCTCACTGCCACTGCGTTGCCGTGCATCATGCTGCCCTCCACCACTTCCGCGAGCACGTTGTCCAGCGAGCCGAGAATTTTACCGCCCTGCGCGTGATGGCTGCGCTGAAACTCTGCGAACTCTTTTTTGTGGCAGCGCGAGCAATCTTTCGGCGAGACGATGGTGGGGCGATGGTGTGCTTGTAATGCTCAAACGCGTCGATGTCCCCGGCCTGCGCGCCGTGGCACTCCAGGCAGCCGACGCCTTTGATAGCATGCTGGCTCTCTTTCCACTGCTGCACCAGCGTGGTGGCGTTGCTCTGCTGCGAGTGGCACTCGATGCACTTTTTGTTTTCATCCGAAACCGCGATCGCCGGCTTGGCGCCGGGAATCTGTTTTTTGCGCTCGATGTACCCGACGATCAGCAGCGCGGACAGCAAAAAAAACTGAGTCCCGCGATGATGACGCGTTTCGCTTCTAACGACATCATGATGTGTTGCCTCCTGTTTTTTTTAACCAGCTCTGATTTTTATAGCTGTTGGATTAATGGAGAAATGAAAAAGCACAAACGGGACGTTTACTGTACACATCAATCCAACAATCCATTTATCCATTTACTCCAACCCCGGCCCTGCGCAGAATGGCTGGCGTCAAGCAAAATATCAGGCGGCGCCAGATTGAAAAAAACCGGAACGTGAGTGCGGAAAAAAATAAAAGCGCCCAACATTGGCGCTTTCAGATATCGAAAACTTAAAGTGGCCAGGCGCAGAATCGAACTGCGGACACACGGATTTTCAGTCCGTTGCTCTACCAACTGAGCTACCTGGCCAACTTTTAACCACTGGTGAATTTGAAGGTGAGAGAATTTAATTATTTCAGCATAAAAGTCAAGCAGTTTTTCAGGGCATCTGTTAAGCGCCGCGTTATTGATCACAATTTATTTTTTGTTGATTTTGGGATGAAGATGATTATATTCGTGAACAGTTTTTTTTACATTGAATCGATCATGTACTATCTCGGCATCGACATGGGCGGGAGCCAGAGCACCGGCGTGCTTCTCGATCCGGCTGGGAAAACCATCCGCACCAAGCAGCTTGGCGCAGGCAATATTGCCGTGGTTGGAAAAGAATCCTTTGCTCGACTTTTAAACGAGATGGTTTCGGGACTGCTCGGGCCGGATGAGGTAAAACAAATCGGCGGACTGACCTGCGGGGTAGCCGGCGCTGCTCGCAAACAGGAAAGTGACGCCGTAAGTGAAGCCATTATCGCGCTCGGCATTTCGAACTTCACGGTGATGACCGACGCCGAACTTCTTTACTATACCATTTTCCAAGAAGACACCGGCGTACTCATTGAGTCCGGCACCGGTTCGGTCTGCCTAATTCGGAATCGAGAGGGTCGGTTTGAGCAAATCGGCGGGTGGGGGTACCTGCTCGGCGACGAGGGGAGCGGCTATGATATTGGGCGAATGACCGTGCGCGCGGCCCTGGCGGGAGATGAAGCCGGAAACCCTGCTGCCCCACTGACTCGTGAATTGCTGGCATTTTTCGGAATTGCACAGCCCGGCGATCTAATTAGCAAAGTTTATGGAGCAGCCAATAAGCAAAAGGTAATCGCCTCAGTCGCAAAACTGGTCAGCGAGCAAGCGTTGCGAGGCGAACCCGACGCCACGAGAATGATTGAAAGCGCAGCCGAAGCGCTGGGGCGGCACGTGGTTCGCGCGATTGAATCCCGACGCTTCGGGACGCACCCACCATTTAAGGTTGCACTCGCCGGCGGGAATCTCAAAGAACATTCACCACTAACCATGGCGTTCAAACGCCAGCTTCAAAAAACGAATCTTGCCATCGAATATATCCATCCGAAAATTTCACCCGCGGCGGCCGCGGCGCTGCATTCGATTCGAAAAGCCGGGCACAACGTTAGCGAAGATTTGGTCGATAATCTGAGAAATCTGAATGTTGAAAAGAGTTAGGATAAGCATGAAGTCTTATGCCCCGCTCCTGATGCTTTTGATGTTATTTAGCTGCGCGGCATCAAAGCAGCAAAACCGCCAGCTCGGCTGGGTGGACCAGAAACTCGCGGCGATGAGCATCGAAGAGAAAGTCGGACAGATGATGGTGCCGGCATACACGCCGCGATTTTACAACGCCAACGACGAGGAATTCAAACGGCTGCTCCGGCTGGTCAAAGACTACCATGTTGGCGGAGTGATGATTTTGCGCGGCATGCCGTATGAAGTGGCGCGCTCCATCGAGCGGCTGCAGGCGGCGGCGCACCTGCCCTTGCTCATCATGTCTGACATGGAATGGGGACTGACCATGCGCGTGGACGAAAGCACCCGCTTTCCGCCAAACATGGCCATCGGCGCCGCGGACCGCGAAGACCTGGCTTATGAAATGGGCAAAATCACCGCGCTCGAGGCGCGCGCCATCGGCGTGCATGTCGGCTTTGCGCCGGTGCTGGATGTAAACAATAATCCCGACAACGTCATCATCAACACCCGCTCGTTTGGCGAAGACCCGCAGCGGGCGGCCAGGCTGGGTGCAGCCTTCATTCGCGGCCTGCAGGAACACGGCGTGTTCGCCACCGCCAAGCATTTCCCCGGGCACGGCGACACCAACATCGACTCGCATCTTTTGCTGCCAACCATCCGAGCTCCCCGCGAACGCGTGCGCAACGTGGAACTTCCGCCTTTCCAGGCGGCCGTGGCGGCCGGCGTGAAGGGCGTGATGACCGCGCACATCACTTTCAGCGATTTTCCGATGATGGAGGGGAGGCCTGCTACCCTCGATCGCTATTTTATCCAGGAGGTGCTGCGGAAAGAGATGGGATTCCAGGGCCTGATTTTTACCGACGCCATGAACATGGGCGGCATCATCGAACATTTTTGGTCCGGTGACGCGGCGGTGATGGCCATCGATGCCGGCGCGGACATAATTCTTATGTCTCCCAATTTTGAAGCCACGTTCGATTTCGTGGTCGCCGCGGTGAAAGCCGGCCGCATTTCAATGTCCCGAATCGACGAGTCGGTGAAACGGATTCTCGAAGCCAAGTTAGAGCTCGGGCTGAATCACCGGCCAACGCTCGACCCCGTTCGTCTTGAAGAGATCATCTCGCATCCCCGACATCTTGAGAGCGCCGAGCAAATTTCGGATGCCTCCATGACCCTGGTGCGGGATGATAAAAACATCATCCCGCTGGAGGCCGAAAAACTCGACAGCTTGCTGGTGGTTTCCATCTCCGACGATGCGGAAAATCTTTCGCGCACGGTCCCGCTGAACCAGGAGGTGCAAAAGCGCATCCCTACTGTGCTGACCGCGACGATTGACCCGCGCTCCACACAGGAAGAACTTCAAAAAATCATTTCGAACATGAACGAAGTCGATGCGGTGGTGGCGGGAATTTTTGTGAAATGGGCGAGCAACAAAGGCACCATCACCCTGCCGGATACGACCGTTACATTGCTGGCTAATTTTCTTCAGATAGAAAAACCGATGGCCGTCATCGCGTTCGGTTCGCCGTATGTTCTGCGGCAGCTTCCACAGGTGTCGTCCTATTTGTGCGCGTACGAGACCGTGCCGCTCGCCATCCGTTCAGCGGTGCGGGCCATTTTTGGAGAAATCCCGCTCACGGCCAAACTTCCAGTCTCGATTCCGGATTTTTACAAAATCGGAGATGGCCTGCAGCGCCCGGCGCGCAAAATGGAACTGGTCAAAGAAATTAAAGAGGACATTTTTCAAGAAGCTTACGCGGTGCTGGAACAAGCCATCGCCGACTCGATTTTTCCGGGCGCGCAAGTGGCAGTGGTGCAGGACGGCCGGCTCATCTCCAGCCGCGGCTTCGGGCGGCAGACCTATGATCCCTCCTCCCCTGCGATCACCACAGAGACATTGTACGATATCGCTTCGCTAACAAAGGTGGTAGGCAGCACGGTTACCGCCATGAACTTGTGGGAGAAAAAACGCATCCTGCTGGACATTCCGGTGATGAGTTACCTGCCCGATTTCAAAGGTGGAAAAAAAGATCGGGTAACGCTGCGCCACCTGCTGACCCACTCCGCCGGGCTGCACTGGTGGATCGATCTGTGGAATAAGGTCTCCACGAAAGAAGAGGTGTTGAAATACATCTATCAACTCCCCCTGGACTATTCCCCCGGCGATTCGATGGTGTATTCCGATCTCGGCTTCATTCTGCTTGGAGAAATTCTGAAAACGGTAACGGGAAAACCGTTGCGTGAACTTTTCGATCAAACCGTCTTCAAGCCGATGGGGATGGCCAACACCCGGTTCAACCCGCCGAAAGAATTGCGCAACAGAATTGCGCCCACCGAAATCGGCGGCGGCATGAATCGCGGGTTGATTCACGGCGAGGTGCACGACGAAAACGCGCATTTTCTCGGCGGGGTCGCGCCGCAGGCGGGCCTGTTTTCTACGGCCGAAGATTTGGCGGCGTTCGCGCAGATGCTGCTCAACGGCGGCATCTATCGCCACCAGCGTTTTTTTTCACCCGCGACCATCCAATACTGGACGACGCGCCAGCGTATCACGCCAAAAAGCACCCGCGCCCTCGGTTGGGATACGCCGGCAGACTCGGCTTCATCGGCGGGCGATTATTTCTCCCGCGGAAGTTTTGGACATACCGGCTTTGCCGGCACGTCCTTCTGGGTAGATCCGAATCGAAGGATTGCTGTTATCTTATTAACTAACCGCGTTCACCCCACTCGCGAACGGAAAGGAATATACGAGGTACGGCGTAATTTTCATAATGCCGTTATGAAGGCGCTATTACCCACCCCTAACCCCTCCCAAGAGGGGAATTTATAAGTCCCCTCCAACCGGAGGGGATTTAGTAGTGGTCTGGGCACCACAAATTTATGGAGACCCAATGGGCTTTTCCACCATTGACTTGATCATCGTCATCGTTTACCTCATCGGCGCCTCCGCCGTCGGCGCGTGGGTCGGTCGCAAACAGAGGAGCACCAGCGATTACTTCCTCGGCAGCCGACAAATTCCCTGGCCTGCCGTGATGTTCAGCATCGTTGCTACCGAAACCAGCGTGCTCACCTTTATCAGCATCCCGGCAGTCTCGTATCTCGGCGACCTGACGTTTCTGCAACTGGTTATGGGCTACATCGTTGGGCGCGTGCTGGTCGCGGTGATTCTAATTCCAGCATACTACCGCGGACAGGTGGAAACCGCCTATCACTTTCTCGGCCACCGCTTCGGTCAAGCCATGCGCAATACCGCCAGCGTGACGTTTATGGTGACCCGCGTGCTCGCCGACGGCGTCCGCCTGTTTGCCACCGCCATTCCCATCGCCCTGATCATTAAAGGCAGCGGCGTGTTGAGTGGGCTATCCGATAATCAATTTTATGCCCTTTCCATTCTGGTGATGGGCATACTAACCATCGCGTACACCTACATCGGCGGCATCCGCTCGGTCGTCTGGCTGGACGCGGCACAGATGTTCATTTACCTCGGCGGCGCCCTCCTGGCCGCGTTCGTGCTGATGAACCGCCTGCCGGAAGGATTCGACAGTGTCGTCGCCTGGGCCGGGGACCAAAACAAGCTCCGCTGGCTATATTTCGGCAGCGACCTCTCGCTGCGGGAATTCATCCAGCAGCCGTACACTTTTTTCACAGCGGTCATTGCCGGCGCCATTTTCAGTCTAGCTTCTCACGGCACCGACCAATTGATCGTGCAGCGGGTGTTGACCTGCAAAGACAAGCTCGCCGGCCAGAAGGCGATGGTCACGAGCGGGCTGGTGGTTTTCTTACAATTTGTGTTATTTCTTTTTTTGGGAAATATGCTGTATGCGTTTTATCACGGCGCCGCGCCGAAGGAACTCGGCTTGAGCCGCGCCGATGGCATTTTCCCAAAATTCATTTTGGAAGAAATGCCGAGCGGAGTCAGCGGCATCATAGTCGCCGCCCTATTTGCCGCGGCCCTTTCCAGCAGCCTCTCCAGCCTCGCCAGCGCCGCGGTTCTCGACATTTACGCGCCCGTTTTTGGCAAAAGGAAAACCGAAGCCGAGCTATTAAAAATTTCTCGACTCATGACATTAGTTTGGGGAGTCGTTTTGATTTTGGTTTCGCTGACGTTCATCTGGTGGTTAAAAGGTACGGTAGTGGAAGTGGCGCTTGGCATCGCCTCGTACACCTACGGCGGATTGCTGGGCGTATTTTTGCTCGGGCTGCTTTTCAAAAACGTCAGCCAGCGCGATGCCATCATTGCCTTTATCATCGCGCTGGTAGTGATGACGGTAATCATCAGCACCGTGCAAATTGCCTGGCCGCTTTATACGGTGGTGGGTAGTTTTACCGCCATCGTCGTTGGGAAAATCTCATCGCAGGTTCAAAAGCTGCTCCGATAAAATGAACAGGCCCCTGATTTATCTCATTCTATTTCTCATCCTATTAACTTCGGCCTGTAAAAACTCCAGCTCTCCACAAGCAAAGGACAAACTCAAGGTTGAATCCGGCCTCGATATACTAGTACGAAACCAATTTGATATTTTGAAAGGTCAGTTGGTGGGCGTCATCACCAATCACACGGGCGTAACCAAAGACGGTCGCCGAATTACTGATTTGATTTACCACGCAGAAGGGGTAACGCTGGCGGCGCTGTTCGGCCCGGAACACGGAGTACGGGGAGCAGCAGCCGCTGGAGCGATGGTGACATCGGCGACCGATTCCACGACTGGCGTCCCCATTTACAGCCTGTATGGCAAAACCTTGAGCCCAACCAAAGAAATGCTGACCAGTCTGGATGTACTGGTGTTCGATATTCAAGATGTGGGTGCACGATTTTATACGTATATTTATACTATGGCTCGGTGCATGGAAGCTGCCGCGGTGCACGGCAAAACATTCGTCGTGCTCGACCGACCCAATCCCATCACCGGCGTAAAAGTCGAAGGGCCGATGCTGCTGGAAGGCTTCGAGAGTTTTGTCGGGATGTACAAACTCCCGATTCGTCACGGGATGACCATCGGCGAGCTGGCACTCATGTTTAAAGGCGAGAGGTGGATTCGCGGCGCGGATTCGCTCGATCTGCAGGTGGTGAAAATGACGGGCTGGAAACGAAACGCGTGGTTTGATCAGACTGACTTGCGCTGGGTTCCGCCGTCGCCGTCTATGAAAAGTCTGGCTATCGCCACCGTCTATCCGGGCACCTGTCTGATCGAAGGCACCAACGTCTCCGAAGGGCGCGGCACGGATCGCCCGTTTGAAACCATCGGCGCTCCCTGGATTCAAGGCGCAGAGCTTGCCAATGAATTAAATCAACTTGGTCTGCCGGGCGCCACTTTCAGGCCGGTGGAGTTTACACCCGAAGCGATTCTGCCTGCTGGCCCGTATCCTAAATTTAAAGACCAAATCTGCGGCGGCGTGTTTATTAACGTGCACGACCGTGAAACGTTCGAACCAGTAAAAACCGGCGTCGCGATTATCTCCACTATAAGGCGGCTTCACCCAAAGCCATTTGCCTGGACTAAAACTATCGACCGGCTGTACGGCTCGGACCGGCTGCGAAAGGGCATGGATGAAAGAATGCCGCTTACGAACATCGTTCGCGGTTATGAAGAAGAGCTAAAAGATTTTTTGGTGCGCCGGAATAAATATCTTCTGTATGATTAAAAACCAAACCTGGCAGGTTTTAAAAACCTGCCAGGTTTACTATCGCCCCGCGCACAAAACCGGCGCTGGCCGCCAGCCGGCGCCGCGCTTCGGCGGCATTCACACCGGCGAGGATCATCACCAGTCAGGATGAGTTCTATTGAAAGTTGTTTCTATTATTCTTCTACGTAGCGTGGGTGATCGCGAGTTAGTAGCCAATATTTTCGGAGTTTCATCTTTAAGGCTTCAATAGTGGCGCGGCCTTTTGAAGTCAGGCCTACCATGACCGTCCCATCGTCACTCCAGCTAAAATGCTCCAACCAGCGATCAGATTTCGGGTTAAAGAGTGGTGATTCATCACCGGTTGCTGGATCAACAGCGTCAGCCTTAGTGGCCTTATGTCGATTGCAACTCGGACAACAGAGACATAGGTTATCAATTGAGGTCTTCCCACCATGTAATCGCGGTATGATGTGATCAACTTCGAACGTTACCCCCATCAGCCTCTCTTCGCTGCGACAGAAAGTACAACGGCCATTAGCTTCGGCCAGCACTTGCCGTCGCAATCGAGCCGGGACGCGGGGCAAACTCACATTGAGGCTCCCCGTGCGTAATGTGACATCAAAAGCGTGTATTTAGCTTTTGCTTTTAGCAGCGCCAGGCGGTCACTTTCTTCTAAAATTTCATCGAGTTCTTTCCTCTGGTTGTCACTTAATGTACCCGCTTCACTTTTGCGCAATAACAGACGCAAACGTCTCTGGCGATTGGGTGCTAAAGTAGCAACTGACAATGCTTGCAATTCTCCGATGCTCATGGCCGAAAAAGTTTCCCCAGAAGGCTTGCCGGTCTTTGGACGTTTCACTTTTACTAACGACTCCGCCACTTCACTTAACAAGGCTTTAACGAGTTCTGTTTGCGCGTGAAGAGGTAATTTACGCGCTTCACGAAGCACTTTCTCTAAATTGGCGGTACTCATTGTTTTAACTCCATTGTATAAATTTTATGAAAATTATGGAAAATTATAATAAAGTTATCTCACAAAATCAACTAGGAATCTAACGGAAAGAGAGTTTATTTTTTAAGTTCCACTATCGCCCCGCGCACAAAACCGGCGCTGGCCGCCAGCCTGCGCCGCGCTTCGGCGGCACCCACCCCAGCCAGAATCATCACCAGCGCGGTTTTGACGTGGCCGCCGGCTTGCTTCAAAACCTCCTCGGCGTGTTCGTAACCCACCCCCGTCACCAGCATCACCGTGCGTTTCGAACGCTCTTCTAATTTGCGGGAAGTCGTTTGCAAGTCCACCATCATGTTGCCGTACACTTTGCCGAGACGAATCATCGCCGCAGTGGTCAGCATGTTCAGCACCAATTTGGTGGCGGTGCCGGCTTTCATCCGTGTCGAGCCCATCACTACTTCGGGACCGACCACCGGGCAAATCGCGGCATCCACTTTCAGATTCAACTCCGATCGGGGGTTGCAAGTGACAAAGATGGTTTTAGCGCCGATTTCCCGCGCCTTCTTGATGGCCTCCACCACATAGGGCGTGCGGCGGCTGGCCGCAATGCCGCAGACGACGTCTTTTTTTGTGAACCCTCGGCTCATTAAATCATGAATCGCTTGCGCCTCGTCATCCTCCGCGCCTTCTTTGGCACGAACGAGCGCATCCGATCCACCGGCGACGATCCCCTGAATCATCTCGGGGTCGGTTCCATACGTCGGAGGACATTCCGCCGCATCCAGCACGCCCAGTCGGCCGCTGCTGCCCGCGCCAATATAAAAGAGGCGACCGCCATGTCTAAACGCCTGAACGATGATCTCCACCGCGCGCGCGATATATTCTATTTCACCCTCGATAATTGCGGGGACGTTTTTGTCCTCTGCGTTAATGATGCGCAGAATCTCGACCGTACTTTTGCTGTCAATCTCTTCCGAAGCCGGGTTGCGGGCCTCGGTCACCAGGTCTTTGATCTCATTAAAGATGTCGTTGGCCACATTATTCCTCACTTTGAATTATTTTAACCACGAATTTCACGAAGTGCGCTAATAAATATAAAAATTTAAATCACCTATTAAACTAATTGTTACCCTCTTTTTATCTATTATTGACACGATTTGTGAAAAGACCGGTGCCCTCTGTAGGGGGCACATTGCAATGTGCCCCCTACAGCATCATTAATGATAGATACAAATGATTTGGCATAATCATGTATTACTCAAAAATTAAAAGCCCCCAGTTGGACCGAGGCTTCGCAAATAAGCATCTACCATCGACGCATAGTTTGCTACTGCGAGTGCGGTACTCGCTTCGGGCTTGTCGTGGGGACAGCTTGCGAAAAATGGGGATTTGCAAAAAGTGTCGAAAAATGGGAGAGCGCCTTTTAGGCGCTTTTGAATTAGCACTTCTTCAAACCAAGAAGAGCGGGGATATCGATGGGCTTGCAATTAGGGACGTCTCTTCCTTCCAGGATGATATTTCGATTTAAGAGCGTCTGAAAATGCCTGAGATCGCCATCATCGATATAAATAAAATCCGCCACCTTGCGCTTGCCAGGTTGAAAATGCAGCCCACCGACAATGACTTTATTAAATTCCACCCCGGAGTCCAGGAGCTGTACAACCGCGGCCGGCGAATTCACCACAATGAACACGCGCTGGTTTTTGAGCTGGGCGCCTTTAAGCAATTCAACCGTCTGCTTAACTGAACACACCGAGGTATCGTAATCCGCGGCGGCGTCACGGTAAAGCTGGCATTCCCAATCGCTGCCGGCAATGTCATCGTTGCAAAGTATCAGGCGGTCCGGGTTAATGACCGGACACCAGCCGGCCACCACCTGGCCATGAATTAAGCGGTCATCGATGCGAACCATTTCGACTGGCATGAGCGGTCAACTATTGAATCGGCTAATGCCGCGCTTGCCGTCTTCCATCAAGATTTCGGCGAGCTCTTCAAAAGAGAATTTTGTTCGTTTGGTTATAAAAGATAAAACCATCGGCAGGCTCAGACCAGAGAGCAGAATGACCTTCGAGTGGCGTTTTGCTACCTGAGCGCCAACATTCCAGCAGCCGCCGCCCTTGAGACAAACGACGATGAACAGCCCATCCTGCAAATTTTCTGATTCTAGGAGATGAACAATTTTTTCGTAAAGGGCTTCGGGAGTGAGGTTGGAACAACTGAGGGCGAATACATTTTCACATTCGCCGACGATGCGCCGGCTGGTCTCCAAAATGGCTTCGGCGATTTTCCCGTGACTCAGTAAAAGAACACTCACCATCTTTATTCAAAATCACGCTCTAAATAGTCTTCTAAATAATTTTTATCCACGCCCTTTTCTTGCATTTTCTTGATCAGGCGTTCATTAAATTCTTTGGCAGGATGATACCCGTAAATTTTCAACAACTGATTCAACGCTACCACTTCGGCAATCACGGTGATATTTTTCCCCGGGAAAATCGGCAGCTTGACC
>Ga0247727_10011399_pt1 | contig 15528 bp, 18 predicted proteins | sample WisWelCaveWW1625_FD_202498 | JGI IMG/M metagenome (GOLD analysis project Ga0247727, IMG submission 202498) | Biofilm microbial communities from Wishing Well Cave, Virginia, United States - WW16-25 | ecosystem: Environmental > Aquatic > Deep subsurface > Groundwater > Cave microbial mat | place...
GTAGACCGCTGAGGGAGGGTTCGATGGATATGGCGCTGGCGGTGACACAACAGCAATCGATTGAGGTGGCAGATCGAAGCTGGGCAAGAATCTACAGCGAGAATCGTTGTCCCCGCTGCAGCGGACTGATGGTCGCCGAGTGGTGCGAGGATCTGTCGGACTACCGCGCTCAGCGCTGTGTGCAATGTGGCGAAATTGTCGATCCGGTCATTCTGCACAACCGAGGGATGCTGCAAGGACCAATGCCAACTCAGCTTGCAAGGAAGATGTTGTCAGACAATTACGTCACGAAAGATCAACAGAGCGGTGGCGCCGGAATGTTCACGGCGTCTCCCGCTGGGGTGGATAGGCCCCTCTCTACACCCCGGAGGGGCCTGTCTGCTCGGTGAGCCACAGAGACGGGTGACAAGAATAAATTGGATTGTCAGCGGTGCCGAGGAGGGCGATATGGACCAGATGATCTTGGTGGTAATGGCAATAGTGGCGCTCTGTTGGGGCCTACGTGCCGCGCCATGGAAAACGGTGAAGGCACGTGTTCGCTTCAATCAGGGCGTATCGCTGCGTCGCCTGCGGAAACGTCTCTGACTGAGTCGTGAATGGAAGGCAGCGGCCACAGACCGGTGATACGCCAGATACTACGCACGGGGATCGATGAGCTGCACGGAGCACCATCCCCGTGGGCGACGCGAGCCGCGGCTCATAGCACGGTCCCAAACAGGGAAGGAGGGTCCGACCATGATGAAATCCATGATAGGGATAGGCACTACAGCACTCCTTCTTCTGACCGCATTGTCCCAACGTGACATCGCGGCGGCGCATGGAACAGCGAGCGGAGAAGACGACCCCTGCATGCGCCGGGTCGGGGAGAGGGTGGTACATTTCAACGCTTATCAGCCGCAATACCAGTTGAAGGATCAGTACTGCACGGATATTCCCCAGGAAGGCGAGACCTTCCTGGTCGTAGACCTTGTGGATCAAGCGTTGCGCAATGAGCCGGTCGGCATGAGGATCGTGAGGGGTAACGGGAGCAATGAGACAGAAGGTGAGATTGTGGCAGATATTCGTCCGAGCACCCACCCGGACGGCGTGCTCAGGGGAGAAGTCCGGCTGGACGAGGGCCTGTATAGGGTTATCCTTGCGACAGAGAAGCAGAATCTGATGAAGCGCCCGCAGTATCTCTTGCGGGTCCACATGACCGATTATGAGCAGCTGGTGCGCACGATGGTCGTCCCACTGTTGGGCGTCCTGCTAGCGGCCTGGTTCGGGTACAAGCTCCTACGATCGAAGTGGCTACGGAATTGGTGGGCAGTCCTCCGTTCATAGGAAGCCGGGCGCTCCGCGAGGAACACAACCGGCGAATTATGCGTCAAGAAAATCAGAATGTCCTCCTAAGTTTTCCTGTAGCCGGTTTGATTAATCCAAGAAGCGTCAAGCAGAGCTGTTAAAGATATTTTCGAAAGCCCCGCCTGGAAGGGTGGGGCTCTTTACTCACCGGCGCTCTATTTCTCCCTCACATCGGGAACTGACAGCGCCGCATATATTATGAAGGGAGTAGTCATGCAGTTCAGAAATTCCATCATTTTGACAGCCACCCTCCTCGTCATGAGCCTGGGGCTCTTCTGCGGAGCCGAGGCGAAAACCATCGAAGCGGGCCATGCGACCGTGAGTTGGACTGGACAAGGCGTCATCGATGATCTGGGAGATGGGGACAGAATCTTTAGAGGCGCGATTACCGGAGCCATCCTCGTGAAGCATCTTCCAGTGGGCTCGGCACCGCCGCAGATCCATAAGGGCAAAATGGATTGTCAGGCGATTCTCCATATCAGTGAGAATCAAGAGGGACCGAAGACGGGCGTCTGCATCATCAGAGCCCATGAAGACAAGGACCTCGCGTATGTAGAGATACGATGTGTTGGAAAGAAGGGCGAATGCAAAGGCGAGATGACGTGGGTCTGGGGAAGGGGAGGATTCAAAGGTGTTACGGGAACGACGCCATTCGTCGCCGGTATCTATATTGAGCAAGAGAAAGTGGGACGGATCCACGGAAGTGCCCATTGGCCGGAGATGACCTATTCGCTGCCGTAGAGGTTTAAGCAAAGTCCCCAGTGTAAAGTTATTGAGTGATCAAGGGAGTCAGATGTTTCAGCAATATCGATGATTTTGATCACAGGGAAGTGTTACGGGAACGTGAGTTGCTCGTACCTATCTGTAAAGGAGGGCCACCGATGACATCAGCAAATCGTTATGCGACATCCTGGGAGGGTTTTTGGAGCACCTCGACCGGAGCACCTGGTGAAATCTTTTGGGATGCCGATCCTGCTCATGCGGCCCAACAAGATTTGGTGCTGTTCCAAGACTATGCCGACCCACAGCTCCCGTTGATAGATCTGGGGTGTGGCAACGGAACGCAAACGCGTTTTCTTGCGAATCATTTCGCTAGAGTGATAGGTACTGAAATTTCGCCCGCTGCCGTTCAGATTGCCCAAACGAAGAATGTGGCTCCCAACGCTTCATACCGAGTTCTTGACGTGCTTTGTCCTGCTGATGCTCATGCCCTCCACGAGGAGATTGGTGATGCGAATGTCTACATGCGGGCGGTGTTGCACCAACTGTCGCCGGCAGACCACGCGATAGCGATACAGAGCATCGAGCGGCTACTGGGGATGAAAGGAATATTGTATTTGATCGAACTGTCGTCAGCGGCTGAGTCCTTCTTTGCCCAGCTGATTGAGCAGTATGGACCGCCCCCGGGCCTTGCACGAGTGTTTCAGCATCAGATTACGCCAGGCATGCTGCATGAAAATAACTTAGAATCATTGTTCCCATCGAATCGCTTTACGCTTCTTCGGGCAGGCAAGAGTCATATTCACACTGTGCACACCCTCCCGACGGGGGAAGTCGCGAAAGTACCGGCATTCTACGCCATCCTTCGGCAGCTCCAACCCTGAGCATAGTTCGGTTTACTGGGAATCGTAATGTGAATTCCGGCGAGGGAAAATGGTGGACGCCGGTTGCTGTTCGATGGAACAGCATGTGCTGATACACACGAGCGGGGGGGATAAGAAATGTTGAAGATCACCGGACAGCGAGATGCAGCGCCGGATTCCATGTCACTCATACTTGAAGGACGGCTAGTAGGTCCTTGGGTAGAGGAACTCAATTCCTATTGGTGTCAGATGCCGCTGAACCAACGGAGTTGCACTGTGATCGACTTGACTGGCGTGACGTTCATCGATGCCAACGGCAAGGCGCTTTTGACCAGACTGTGGCAACAAGGCGCAGAACTTCGCGCGACCGGCTGTCTGACTAGATGCATTGTGGAAGAGATTACGAAAGCCGGCCATGCCGGTTCACCCCGCTTAAGTCGGAAGGACAAACGAGAAGGGAGCTGAGCGCACTCATGTCTTGGTTGGTTGTGTTCATGACCGTCATCTTCCCGCTCGTGCTGGTAATGGGCCTTGTTGACCTTGATCCTAAACAGCTAGAATCACCGTTCCCTCAGGGTAAGGAGAGGATCCATCATGCGTGAGACGGCCATTCGTACGGAGAACACCGCCATGTCCAGTAGCGAGCGAACGTGTCGATTCGCTGCCATCTTACTGGCTAGTGTGCTGGTAACCGGCTGGCTCGGCTGCAAGCAAGAAGCGGTTTCTACGCCGGCTCCTCCCATCGCGGAGGTGCCGGTGGTCACGGTGTCATCTGTCACGATACCGGACGAACCGGAGTTCATCGGTCAGACCGAAGCGTCGCGACCGGTCGAAATCCGCTCCCAGGTGACGGGTATCCTCAAAGAGCGGTTTTTTACTGAGGGGCGCGACGTCAAGCGAGGCGACCGGCTTTATCAAATCGATCCGATTCCGTTCAAAGCGGCAATGAGCAGCGCCAATGCTAGGGTAGCACAGGCAGAAGCAAGGCTGGTGCAAGCCAAGCAAAATTCTGCTCGTGTGAAACCGTTGCTGGCGGAACAGGCGGTCAGCCAAAAAGATGTGGACGATGCGGTGGCGGAGGAATTGGCTGCCAAAGCTGCGCTGGAGGGAGCCAAGGGCGATCAGGTGAAGGCCAAGTTCGACCTCGACAACACGCTCATCACTGCGCCTATCAGTGGTCGGATCGAGCGGAGTCGGCTCTACGAAGGGCGCCTCATCTCCGCGCAGACCGATCTGCTGACCACGATCCACCAGTTAGATCCCATGTATGTGAACGCGAGCGCCCCGGAAACGTTTGTCCTCAAGCGCTTCCGAGACCGCGCGACTCATCGGATCCAAGGCGCGACACTCTACGAACTGCGCGGTGTCATCACATTTACGGACGGCAGCACCTATCTCCACGAAGGCAAGTTTGATTTGCTCGAAGTCGGCGTGCGCTCGACCACCGGCACCAGAGACTTTCGCGTGATTTTCCCTAATCCGGATAGCGTCTTGTTCCCGGGACAGTTCGTGAAAGTCCGCATTTTGGGCGCCGTGAGAACCGGCGTCATCCTGGTTCCCCAGAGCGCTGTCCAGCAGGGACCCAAGGGACCCATCGTCTTTGTCGTCGGCCCCGACAATAAGGTGGAGATCCGCCCTGTTCGGGCCACGTCCTGGCGCGGCAGTCAGTGGTCCATCGAAGACGGGTTACGCGAGGGAGAGCGAGTGATCATCGCGGGATTCCACATGATCGCGCCGGGCGCGCCGGTGAAAACCGTTCCGTATCATCAATCCGAACCAGCCGCTTCCGGCCAGCCGGCAGATGCGAAGCCGGAGCAGGCAAAATGACCCCGCATTTTTTTATCGATCGGCCGATCTTCGCGTCGGTCCTGTCAATCGTGATCGTCGTCGTGGGGCTGGTCGCCTTACAAGGCCTGCCTATCGCCCAGTTTCCGGAAATTACCCCGCCCGTAGTCCAGATAGACGCGGACTATCCAGGCTCAAGCGCGGAAGTGATCGCGAATTCAGTCGCGCGCCCGATCGAAGTGCAGCTTCCCGGGATCGACAACCTGCTCTACTACGATTCCACCAGCACCAATGACGGACACATGACCATCAAGCTCACGTTCGAGATTGGAACGAACGTGGACATCGCTCAGGTACAGGCCCAGAACCGCCAGAAGCTGGCAGAGCCCCAGTTGCCGCCCGAAGTTGTCCGTCAAGGCATTTCGGTCAAGAAAGTATCGCCGGACCTGTTGGCGGTCGTCGCGCTCAGTTCCAGCGATCCCATGAAAGATACCGTCTTTATCTCCAACTACGCGCTCCTCAACGTGATCGATAATCTCAAACGGATACGTGGCGTCGGAGATGCCGTGGTGTTCGGCGGACAGAATTACTCGATGCGCCTGATCCTGGACCCGACAAGAATGGCGCAACTCAGTCTCACGCCCACCGATATTGCCAATGTTGTCCGCGAACAAAATCGGGACTTTCCAGCCGGGACGATCGGGCGGGAGCCGGCGCCGAAAGGCACCGAACTGACGATCCCGGTGATTACACAAGGCCGTTTCACGGACGTGAAGGATTTCGAGGAGATGATCGTCCGGGCGCTCCCCGACGGGTCGATGATCCGGTTAAAAGATGTAGCCAAGATCGAGCTGGGCGCTCAATCCTATAGTCTCGAGGGCCGGTGGAACGGCAAGCCCAATGTGTTTCTCTTAACCTTTCTGTCGCCAGGCGCCAATGCCCTCGAAACGGTTAAGCGAGTCAGGAAGGAAATGGACACGGTATCGAAGAGCTTCCCACAGGGGGTCTCCTACGACATTCCATACGATACGACCAAATTTATCGAAGTGTCCATCCAAGAAGTGGTCAAGACGCTGGCGGAAGCGATGGTGCTGGTCATACTCGTCGTGTATCTGTTCCTCCAAAGTTGGCGCGCGACGCTGATCCCAGGCGTGGCTGTGCCGGTCTCCCTCATCGGTACCTTTGCCGGCATGCAGGCACTCGGCTTTTCAATCAACACCCTCACCCTCTTTGGGATGGTCCTTGCCATCGGGATGGTGGTCGACGACGCCATCGTGGTCGTGGAGAACGTCGAGCGCCACATAGGAGAGGGCCTCTCGCCGAAGGATGCCGCCAAGAAGGCGATGGATGAGGTAAGTGGCCCTGTGATCGCGATTGTGCTTGTTCTCTGTGCCGTGTTCGTGCCTGTGGGTTTCTTGGGTGGCATCACGGGCGAGCTGTATAAACAATTTGCCATCACCATCACCATCTCCGTCATCATCTCCGGGATAATTGCCCTCACGCTGAGTCCGGCCCTCTGCTCTCTCGTGCTGAAGCCAAGCCACAGCCAGCGGAGAGGTTTTTTTGGTGTCTTCAATCGATTCTTCGGTTGGACGCAGGTTCGCTATACGACCGTCGTGGGGACGATCCTCAACCGGTCGGTCTTATCCTTGGTACTCTTCGGCATCATCGGCCTCTTCGCCGTCGGGTTATTCAAGACGATTCCCTCCAGCTTCTTGCCGGAGGAAGATCAGGGCTACTTCATCACGATCGTGCAGCTGCCGGACGGTGCGGCTAAGCAACGGACCGATGCAGTGCTGAGCAAAATTGAAAACTACTTTCTCTCGGTTCCCGCGATCCATTCGACCGATGCGTTGGCCGGCCAGAACTTCGTTTTCGGTACCAGAGGACCGAACGCGGCGACGATGTTTCTGCCCTTGCATCACTGGGACGAACGAAAGGGACCGCAGAACCACGTGAAGGCCCTGATCGGCGCCGCGTATGGAGAGTTCGCGAAAATTCCGGAGGCGCTGATTTTGGCCTTTAACGCCCCGTCTATCCGAGGGCTCGGCGCCACGGGCGGGTTTTCCCTTCAGCTTCAAGATCCTAGCAGCGGGGATTTCAACAAGTTCGCCGGGGTGGCCCAGGAGTTTCTCGCCAAAGCCAGACAGCACCCGGCAATCGGAGCGATCGGCTCCAGCTTTCGCGTGAGCGCGCCGCGAATCTTTGCCCATGTGGACCGAGAACGGGCCAAATCGTTGGGCGTGCCGATCTCCGAAGTGTTCGACACACTGCAGGCCTATTTCGGCAATCTCTACATCAATGACTTCCTCAAATTCGGCCGTGTCTATCGGGTGCAAACGGAAGCCGAGGCACAATATCGATCCGCGCCCGAGGACGTCGCGAAGATCTACGTGCGTGCCGTGAATGGACAGAGATCCACCATGATTCCGCTCGATACAGTGGTGACGACGGAATTCACCAGTGGACCCGATCCGGTCACCCACTTCAACGGATATAACACGGCCCTGGTCTTGGGAGCAGCGGCTCCGGGGTACAGTTCCGGGCAGGTGCTCGATGCTCTGGATCAGGTAGCCAAGGAGGTGTTGGTTCCCCAAGGATATGGGATCGATTGGAGCGGGATCTCCTTCCAGGAACGCATGGTTGGGCAGCAATCGCTTTTTGTCTTTGCCTTCGGCTTGCTGATGGTGTTTCTTGTGCTGGCCGCGCAGTATGAGAGTTGGGCTGTCCCTTTTGCCGTGCTCCTCGCCGTGCCCTTTGGTGTGTTCGGAGCCTTATCCGCCGTGTGGATGATGGGGATGTCCAACGACATCTACTTCCAAATCGGATTGGTCACGCTGATCGGACTCTCCGCCAAAAACGCCATTCTGATCGTTGAGTTCGCGAACAAACGCTATGAAGCCGGACACTCCCTGGTCGATGCCGCGATGGAAGCCGCCAAGATTCGGTTCCGGCCGATCGTGATGACTTCCATGGCCTTTATTCTGGGCGTCGTGCCTTTAGTCCTCGCCAGCGGCGCGGGCGCAGCCAGCCGTAATTCCATCGGCACCGGCGTGTTCGGCGGCATGCTTGCCGCGACTTTCTTGGCCATCTTCTTTGTGCCGCTCTTTTTTGTGCTGGTTCGGAAACTGAGTCGACGTGGCGCCGGTCAAGCGGCTCCCCGTCCTGGGACAAGCTCAATTCCGTTAGGATAGAAGGAGGAAAGTGACATGCGCAGCCTCGTCCTTGCAGTCTTTTCATTGCTCCTGCTCGCTTGCGCGATGGGGCCCGACTATTCTCGTCCCGACATTTCCACCTCCGAGTCCTTTCGCATGGCTGAAGAACCGAAAGATTTGCCTTCCCTGGCGAATACGCCTTGGTGGGAACTCTATCGGGACGAGGAACTTCAGCGATTGATCCGTATTGCACTCGAAGAGAACAAGGATCTCAAACGAGCGGTCGCGAGTATCGACGAGTTCCAGGCGCGCCTATTCACGGCTCGAATGGACTTTGCCCCTCAACTCAACATGACGGGCAATCTTCCCGTCGCGAGGCTTGGAGGACCGAGCTTCCCCGGTTTTCCTAACCCCTTTAACCATTATGGGCAAGGATCTCTGTCCTGGGAACTGGATGTCTGGGGGAGAATCCGCAGGGCGAATGAGGCGGGTCTGGCGGATCTCTTGGCTCGGGAAGAGAACCGACGAGCCGTCATTCTGCAAATCGTGGGCGGAGTGGCGCAAGCATACTTCGAGCTTCGACAATTCGACATGCAGTTGGAGATCGCCAAGCGCACATTGTCGGCATGGGAGGAGTCGGTGAGAATCGGTCAAGCACGGCTCCGGCAGGGAATGATCAACAAGCTGGATGTCGACCAATTCGAGGCGGAACGGGAAAATGCCTCCGCTCAAATAGCGGAGCTGAAGCGTCATATGATTCAGAAAGAAAACGAGCTCAGCGTGCTGCTGGGGAGGAATCCCAGTCAAATCGCCAGGGGGCGATCACTTACCGAACAAACGATCCCCCCTGTGGTGCCCGCCGGTCTTCCCTCAGAACTACTCCAACGCCGTCCGGATGTCGTGCAGGCGGAGCAACAATTGGTTGCGGCCACCGCAAGGATCGGGGTGGCGCGGGCGGAACGGTTTCCCAAACTGTCGCTCACGGGACTCCTCGGTGCGGCGGGCCCGCAGCTTACGGATTTTGTGTCTCCGGGAACCGAATTCGGAGTTCTCGCCCCGGTCTTGACCGGCCCATTGCTGAATGCTCAAACGCTAGGGTTTCAACAACGGGCGGCCGAGGCCCAAACCGGACAAGCCGTAGCTCAATACGAACAAACGATTCTCGTCGCGTTCAGGGAAGTCGAAGACGCCTTGGTGGGGGTCAGCACGGCTCGTGAGCAGGCTGCCGCCCAGGAAAGGCAGGTCAATGCTCTGCGGTCGGCTTTGCACCTCGCCAATCTGCGATACAAAGGTGGTCTGGCGAACTATTTGGATGTCCTCATTGCGCAGCGGAGTCTATTTGAGGCGGAATTGGCGCTTGCCGCCACCCGTCGTCTCCATCTGGTCTCGGTGGTGCAACTCTACAAGGCCCTTGGCGGTGGCTGGTCTCCCGAGATGGACCGGCACAAGGGCAACAGCAAAGGATAACGGAGGTCATGGAAAAACTGGCAGACACTGAGTACCCGATCCATGAATTGCTGCGGCAGCGTTGGAGTCCACGCGCCTTTGACGATCGGCCTATCGAGTTGGAAAAGCTGCGGAGTCTCTTCGAAGCGGCGCGGTGGGCTCCTTCATCGAATAACGGGCAGCCGTGGCGATTCATCGTCGCAAATAAGGACAATGAGACGGAGTGGAACGGGCTCTTCGCTTGTCTGGTTGAAGGTAATCGCACATGGGCCTACCGCGCGCCGGTCCTGATCCTGTCCGTGGCGAGCCTGAACTTTGAGGATGATTCCACACCGAATCGACATGCCCTTCACGACACTGGCATGGCGGTCGAGAATCTCGTGCTCCAAGCAACCGCGCTCGGACTTTCTACGCATCAGATGGCGGGCTTCGACGTGGAGAAGGCGCGTACCGACCTCAAGATCCCGTCTGGCTACGAGCCGGTTGCGATAATCGCGGTGGGCTATCCGGGCGACCTCGCTTTCCTTCCCGACCGGCTACGCGAACGAGAACTCCAGCCACGAAGCCGCCAGCCCATTTCAGAGTGGATATTTTCCGGGCGGTGGGGAACCCCCCTGCAGTAGCAGTGTCATGAAGGAGTCAAGCAGATGAGGCCGTTGAGCGGAAAAGGGGCGATTGTTATCGGGTCATCCAGCGAAATCGGACTGGCGATTGCAGAACGATTGGCCGAAGTCGGAGCGATCGTGGCGGTTTATGTCTAAGCCCCTTCTGGAGACAACCGAGGATGACTTCGATCAGATCATCGCCTTGAACGCCAAGGGTCCCTACTTCGCGATGCAATAAGTGGTCAACCTGCTCAGAGAGGGCGGCCGCATCGTGGACATTTCGACCGATGGAACCCAATTTGAGTTTTCCCGGTGCGACAGCCTATCTTGGCAGCAAGAGCGCACTGGAGCAGTACACGAAGGGACTGGCGCAGGAACTCGCGTCACGAGGCATTACCGTCATTACGGTCTCGCCAGGTGTTATCGAGACTGGCATGATGACAGACCAGTTCGCCAGGTCGGCATACAGATGTCGCCGTCGAAGCGGCTTGGTCTCCCCAAGGATATTGCCGATCTGGTGGCGTTCGTCGTCAGTGAAGAGGCGCGGGGGTTGACGGGCCAAAATATCCATGCCGGCGGCGGCATTGTCATGTAGGAGGGAAGGATGGGGCGGCAGAATATTTCCACTGGTGGTCCTTGGGAGGGCAAGCTTGGGTACTCGCGAGCGGTCCGGGTCGGTTCCTCGATATCCGTCTCCGGCTCGACGGCCATGACTCCCTCTGGCCTAGTCGGCAAGGGTGATCCCTACGCACAGACGATTCAGACGTTGAAGAAGATTGAAGCGGCGCTCCAGCAGGCTGGCGCCTCGCTTGCCGATGTGGTCCGAACGCGTGTGTACGTGGTGAACATCGATCAATGGCAGGACATCGGCCGGGCGCATGGCGAAGTGTTCGGGACTATCAGGCCTGCGACGACGATGGTGGAAGTGCAACGGCTGATCGATCCGGACATGTTGGTCGAGATCGAGGCCGACGCCATCCTAACCCAGGAAGGATCATAGCGGCAGGCGTATGGGTTCTCAGATAGATCGACAGGCAGCAGAAACCAGGCATCTGTCCAAGACGGATCCAGTCATGAAACGATTGATTCGTGACATCGGACCCTACTGCTTGACGCCGCGGATGCGCCGGTCGCCGTTTGAATCGTTGGCACGAGCGATTGCCTATCAACAACTGCATGAGAAAGCGGCGGAGAGTATTTTGCGCCGGTTCGTGGCCTTGTTTCCGACACGGCGGTTCCCTCAACCAGACGATCTGCTCGCGATGAAGGAGCAGGCGATTCGTGGCGCTGGCTTTTCACAAGCCAAGGTTGCGGCGCTTCGCGATCTGGCTGCCAAGACGCTCGATGGTACCGTGCCGACAGGCGCCATTGTTCGGAAGCTCGACGACGAGGCGATCATCGAACGGCTTATCGCCGTGAGAGGTATCGGACGTTGGACGGTCGAAATGCTGCTGATTTTTCAACTGGGGAGACAGGACGTCCTGCCGGTCGACGACTTCGGTGTGCGCAACGGATTCCGCATCGCCTATGGCCGCCGTTCGATGCCGATGCCGAACGAAGTGCTACGATATGGGGAGCGCTGGAAGCCCTACCGCACCGCTGCAGCTTGGTATCTCTGGCGGGTGGCTGATCGCGCGAAGGAAGCCAAGAAGGTATCAGGCGTGAACGCATAGAGGCTGGCAATGGCTGATCAGCAGAAACGACTTGACTCCAATGTCGCAGGCAACTTTTTTGTCGATGCGACCTGCATTAATTGCGATACTTGCCGGCAGTTGGCACCGACGAGCTTTGAGGAAGTCGGTGAGTTCTCGGCGGTCACCCGACAGCCGACCGATGACGGGCATACTCATCAGGCCTATCAAGCGCTCCTCGCCTGCCCGGTCGGCTCGATCGGCACTGAGCACAGCGACAAGTTGCGGACGAAAGAAGCCATGGAGAGCTTCCCGCTCCAACTTGAGGACGAGGTGTCCTACTGCGGCTTCAATTCGGAGAAGTCGTTCGGTGCAAATAGCTTCTTCATCGAACATCCGGACGGCAACTGGCTCGTCGATTCACCGCGTTATCTCAAACATCTCGTCGAGGCTTTCGAACAAAAGGGGGGCGTCGCGCATATCTTCCTCACGCATAAAGACGATGTGGCCGATGCTGCGAAGTATGCCGCTCACTTCGGCGCGAAACGGATGATTCATCGGGCGGACATCGAAGCGGTTCCGGATGCGGAATGGATCATTGAGGGTACAGACAGCATACAAGTCATGCCGCAATTTCAGATCATTCCTGTGCCTGGCCACACGGCAGGCAGCATGGCCCTTCTCTACAAGAACCGCTTCCTCTTCACGGGGGACCATCTCTGGTGGGACTCCGCGCAAAAGGTGCTTGGCGCTCCGAGCCGGCTGGTTTGGAGGAGGCATGTGCTCATGGACTCCATCCAGAAACTCCTCGATTACCCCTTCGAATGGGTGCTGGCCGGGCATGGGGATCGGACACGCTTGCCGGCTGACGAGATGCGCGCACAGCTGCAAGCGTTAGTCGAGCGCCGCCAGACTACCAGGGTCGCGCCATAGCGATGTCCACGCGTTTCGCCCGGTGGATCGACCACAACATTCTTTCCCTCGGCCGTGAAATGCGGCTCTCCTATCTGCCGCCGCTCATGGTCTACATGGCCTACGGCATCTCCGGCCTCACCGGCATCGTCGGTACCTTCTTTGTCAAGGACTACCTCGGCCTCTCCGCCTCGTTTCTTGCGGCCCTGGGATTTTGGGCCGGTATTCCCTGGGCACTCAAGATGCCGATCGGACATCTCGTCGATCTCTTGTGGCGCTGGAAAGGCTGGCTCGTGGCCCTCGGAGCCGTGTTGCTGGCCGCCAGCCTTGGGATCATGGCAGCATTGATCGGGAGCCGGGATGCGATGACCTCCATCCTGCCGGCGGAAGCGTGGTATGTGGTCAGCACATTGCTTGGGCCAATCGGCTATGTGGTGCAAGACGCGGTCGCGGATGCGATGACGGTCGATGCCGTGCCGCGAGTGGATGAGCGGGGGCAGCCGTTCGACCAGCCGACCGTCAAGCTCATGCACACCACCATGCAGACACTCGGGCGCGTGGCCATCGTCGGAGGTGGGATTCTGGTGGCGATGATCAACGTGTATGTCTTCACAGGGGTCGAAGGGCTCTCACAGGCAGAGATCGTTCGGTTGTATAAGCAGGTCTACCTCATGGCGCTCGTGATCCCGTCCGTCTCGGTGCTCGGGCTGGGGGTTGCCTGGTTTCTGCAACAACGTCACATGCGGCAGCTTGGACAGCAGGGGTTCTCGCGTGAGCAGGTCAACGAGATGGTGCGCGACCGGGGAGGCCAGGTGGAGCCGACCAAGCCAAATTGGTGGATTCTTGGCGGGAGCCTCGCCTTTGTCCTATTCGTGCTAACGGTCGGATTCGGCAGCTTCTCGTATAGCGAAGAGATTGTCTTTGTCGGCTCGATGGCCATCGTCTTGTTCTTGATGGCTCGGTTGGTGCGAGAGCTGGAGCCAGGCACGCGATTCACCCTGGTCGGGACTGCGGTCGTGGTTTTTATCTTCCGCGCGATTCCGGGGACCGGGCCAGGGACGACGTGGTGGATGATCGATCAACTGAAGTTCGATCAGCAGTTTCTTTCTGTCCTTTCGCTAATCGGAAGCACCCTCACGCTTGCAGGCATGTTCCTGTTTCGCCGCTTCATGGCGGAACGGTCGATTGTCTATGTCGTGGGGTTTCTCACGGTGATTGGAACCATTCTGACCCTCCCGATCGTGAGCATGTTCTATGGCTTGCACGAATGGACAGCGAGAATCACAGGAGGGGTTGTCGATGCACGATTCATTGCGCTGATCGATACAGCTTTAGAATCGCCGCTTGGCCAGATTTCTATGATTCCGATGCTGGCCTGGATTGCGAACAGCGCGCCGGCGAACCTGAAAGCCACCTTCTTTGCCGTGATGGCTTCATTTACGAATCTGGCCCTGTCCTTGAGCCAGCTCGGCACCAAATACTTGAATGACATCTACGTGGTGAGCCGGGAAGTCCGTGACCAAGCCTCCGGCTCCATCCAAACACCCGCCGACTACAGCCAACTCGGCTCGTTGCTCATCGCGCAATTAATTCTGGGCCTGGCCCTCCCCTTCGCGGCGATCCTGTTTGCCAAGATAACCCGCTTCAAAAGCGCATGACGGTTCTGCTGCAATCGCAGATCCGCTGCTGCGACAAGCTTGGCCACTGCCGAGCGTGGCCAGGCCGACGGGCTCGTCGCTTAGTCCCTCAACGTACTTCTCCAGTACGCCTCGGTCCTGCGCGCCTCCGCGCGTCGGTCTCGCGACGCGGCTTTGCGATTTCGCCACGAACCGTCGTGGGAAAAGAGGTCGTATCCGTCAAGCTATGAAGCCGTTGACATGCTGCGGGCTTCTCGCTAGGGTCCAACGACTGATTTCGTGCTGTGCTTCAGGATTAAGGGGTAGTAGCGATGGCAATCGACAAGCAGTATATTCTCGATGTGATCCGACGAATAGCTAAGGTCAATGGAGGAAAGCCTCCTGGCCAAAATGAATTCAAGAACGAGACAGGAATTAACAAGTACGACTGGTTCCCGCATTATTGGGTACGATGGGGTGATGCTCAGGAAGAGGCTGGTTTTGCTCGGAATAAGTTTCAGGAGCCCTTCCCAAGAGACTTCCTCTTAGAAAAGTTCATAGGCCTAATTCGGAAAAACAAACTGAGAAACAAGTTACGGTTTCCTGTAGAGGGGGAGGTGCTAGCCGAGAAGAGAAATGACCCTGACTTTCCTCATTCGGTTGCATTCCGCCGCTGCTTCGGAGGCAAAAGTCAGCTAGCTGCAGCTATCCTTGAACACTGTCGAGCACGGAGCGGTTTCGAGGACGTAATAGCGGCTTGTGAAGATGTGCTGAAAACCAACACGCGAATGGTAACGAAGGAGAAGGAATGCTGGGATCGAGAAGCTGTTGGCTCCGTGTATCTTATGAAGTCTGGACGTCACTATAAGATCGGGAGGACAAACGCGATTGGGAGACGACAATATGAATTAGCAATTCAGCTCCCAGAAAAGGCCAATACCGTTCACGTAATCAAGACGGACGATCCAAGTGGGATTGAGGCCTATTGGCATAAACGTTTCGAGGCCAAGCGTGGTAATGGTGAATGGTTTGAACTGACGGCAGAAGATATCAAAGCCTTCAAACGCCGCAAGTTCATGTAGCTTTGCTATGACCTGCCAATTCTGGCCCCTCCCTAGCATCTCCTTGACCTGTGCGGTATCATGAGCATCTGAAAGAAGCTGGATTGGAATGGAAGAGCCTGCTTCATCCCAGCAGGTTGTTCAAAATGGCCGTCCAGCAAGGCCGCAGCGAGCGAGATGCCGAGGCGTACTTTCCAGTACGTTGAGGCGTTGAGCGATGCGAGAACGCAGCTGGCGGTCATTTTCAACAACCTGACAAGAAAGGGGGGCGACCGGAATCGACGGGGACACTGACGTCAGCGGGGCATGTCGAGCTCTCGGGGTCTCGTAAATCCTCCGGGAACATGTAACTGCCAATCACGAACTGGCACTCGCAGCGTAAGACCCTGC
>Ga0247727_10011400_pt1 | contig 15527 bp, 19 predicted proteins | sample WisWelCaveWW1625_FD_202498 | JGI IMG/M metagenome (GOLD analysis project Ga0247727, IMG submission 202498) | Biofilm microbial communities from Wishing Well Cave, Virginia, United States - WW16-25 | ecosystem: Environmental > Aquatic > Deep subsurface > Groundwater > Cave microbial mat | place...
GCCGATGGCCTGAGCCGCAAACCCATCCAAACCACTTTGTCCATTGACCCGGAGACTTACATGGAATCCAAATTCATCGAACTCAAACAACGCCTGCATGAAATTCATGATCTGGACTCGATTGGGGCGGTGCTGGGCTGGGATCAGACCACCTATATGCCCGTGGGCGGCGCACCCGCGCGCGGCGGCCAAATGGCGACCCTCAGCCGCCTGGCGCATGAGAAACGTACCGACCCCGCCATCGGCCAATTGCTCGACGACCTGCGCGCCTATGGCGAAAGCCGGCCCTACGATTCCGACGAGGCCAGCCTGATTCGGGTGGCGCGCCATGATTACGAGCGGGATACAAAAGTGCCGCCCGCCTTCATGGCCCGTATCAGCGAACATCAGGCCGCCGCCTATCAAACCTGGACCGCCGCCCGGCCCGCCAATGACTTCAGCGCCGTGCGCGGCAATTTGGAAAAGACGCTCGACCTGAGCCGGGAGTTGGCGAACTTCTTCCCCCACACGCATTTGGCCGACCCGTTGATTGACTTTGCCGATTATGGGATGAAGGCCCAGGATGTGCGCGCGGTGTTTGCCCAACTGCGTCAGCAACTCGTCCCCCTTGTGCGCGCCATCGTCGAGCAAGCGCCCGCCGACGACGCCTGCCTGCAACAAACTTTCCCCGAGGCCGGGCAGATGGCCTTTGGTGAAAGTGTCATCAAACGTTTTGGCTACGATTATCAGCGTGGCCGCCTGGACAAGACCCCGCACCCGTTCTGCACCACGTTCTCGATTGGCGATGTCCGTATCACCACCCGGGTCAACGAGCAGGACCTGGGCGATTGCGTGTTTAGCATTTTGCACGAGGCCGGACACGCCATGTACGAGCAGGGTGGCCGCCCGGAACTGGAGGGCCTGCCCATTATGAATGGCACCTCGGCCGGCGTGCACGAGAGTCAATCGCGCACCTGGGAAAACGTGGTCGGGCGCAGTCGCGGCTTCTGGGAACACTTCTATCCCGATCTCCAGAAGGTTTTCCCGACCCAACTCAACGGCGTGTCGCTCGACACGTTCTACCGCGCCATCAACAAAGTGCAACGCTCCCTCATCCGCACCGACGCCGACGAAGTGACCTACAATCTGCACGTCATGCTGCGCTTTGATTTTGAGCTGGCTTTGCTGGAAGGCTCGCTGGCGGTGCGCGATTTGCCCGAAGCCTGGCATGAGCGGTACGAATCCGATTTAGGCATTGCCCCCAAAGATGACCGCGATGGTGTGATGCAAGACGTGCATTGGTACGCCGGCATCGTTGGCGGCGTATTTCAGGGCTACACCCTGGGCAATATCCTCAGCGCGCAGTTTTACAACGCCGCGCTCAAGGCGCACCCCGGCCTCCCGGCGCAAATTGCGCGCGGCGAGTTTGGCGCGCTGCATGGCTGGCTCAAAGAAAATATCTACCAGCACGGCCGCAAATTCACCGCGCCCGAAATTGTGGAGCGCGTCACCGGCGGGCCGCTGGACATCCAGCCCTATATCACGTATCTGCGCGGCAAGTACGGTGAGCTATATTCGCTGTAAGTTATGCGTTTGACGTAGGAGGCTTCGATGACTCAGCATGAAATCCTCACTGAAATTCAGAGACTAACGCCAGCCCAGCAATTGGCGCTGGCCGAGGCCGTGTTGCGCCAGGTGCGCGAGGAATTGCAACCTGCGTTCACACTGGAGGGTGAGGACCAGCGATTGATATTAGCCGCTGAAGCGGCGCGCGCCGATTACCTCACTGACAAGGAACTTATTGCGTTTACGGTTCTGGATGGAGAAGATTTTCATGCCTAGAGGCGAAATCTGGCTCATCAATCTTGATCCAACTGTTGGCGCAGATACCGACTGGAAAACTCGCTACGCCCTCTGGCCCTGGATGGTTAGGCTGGAACCTACGGTAGATAATAATCTCACAAAACTATCAGCGGCTGATACGTTCCAAGTGCGCTCCGTTTCTCAAGAACGGTTCATTCAACGATTGGGGTATCTTTCCGAGGTGTCTATGCAAGCCATTGCGAAAGCATTGGCAATTGTCTTACGCATCCGGTAGTTTTCATGCCCACCACCCTCCTCCTCAACGCCACCCTCCACACCCTCGACCCTCACACCCCGCGCGCCACCGCGCTGGCCGTGCGCGATGACAAAATTCTTGCGGTTGGCGCCGAGGCTGAAATCCTCGCGCTCACCCATGATGAAAAAATAGACCTCGGCGGCCAAACGATTCTGCCCGGACTCGCCGATGCCCATTTGCATTTTGAATGGTACAGCCGCGGCCTGCGCGACGTACACGCCGAAACGCCCTCGCTGGCCGAATGTCTGCGCCGGGTGCAAGCCAAAGCGCACGCCACGCCCACCGGCCAATGGGTGACGGGCTTTGGCTGGAACCAAAATGCCTGGGGCGGGCCATTCCCTACCGCCGCCGATTTGGATGGCGTGGCCCCCGAACACCCCGTTCTGCTCCGAGCCAAATCCGGCCACGCGGGCTGGGCCAACACGCTGGCATTGAAGTTGGCGAACATCACCGCCCACACGCCCAACCCCGAGGGCGGCGAGATTCAACACGACGCTCACGGCCAGCCCGCCGGCATTTTATTTGAAGATGCGATTGGATTGGTGACCGATCTCATCCCCGCTATGACGGCGGCGCAGGTGGCCGAGGCCATGTTGCCCGCCATGGAGAATGCCTGGCGCGTGGGCCTGACCAGCATTCACGACTTTGATGGTCGCACCGCCTTTATGGCTTTTCAGATATTGAAGGAACGCGGGCAATTGGGCTTGCGGGTGATCAAGCAAATTCCGGTGCGGCACCTGGCCGAGGCCATTGGGCTGGGCGTGCGCTCCGGCTTTGGCGATGACGGGTTGCGCTTTGGCAATGTCAAAGTTTTTATGGATGGGGCCCTCGGCCCGCGCACCGCGCAGATGATCGAGCCTTATGAAGATGAACCCAGTAATTACGGCATTGTCATCACTGACAAAGAAGAGTTATACGAATATGCGACCAAAGCCGCCGCGCATGGGTTAGCCATGGCGGTTCATGCCATCGGCGACAAGGCCAACCACGATTTGCTCGATGTCTATCAAACCATTCGTGGCGAAGAAGCGGCGCGCGGGCCGGGGCGTTTGCGCCACCGCTGTGAGCATGTGCAGATTCTGCATCCCGACGATTTTCAACGACTCGCGCAACTTAACGTCGTCGCTTCAATGCAACCCCTTCATGCGACCAGCGATATGCTGATCGCCGATAAGTTTTGGGGCGCAAAACGTAGCGCGGGCGCGTATGCGCTTCGCACGCAACTGGAGGCCGGAGCGCCGCTGGCCTTTGGCAGTGATGCGCCGGTCGAAGACTTCAACCCGTTCTGGGGCATTCACGCCGCCGTCACCCGCCGCCGCGCCGATGGTTCGCCCGGCCCGCAGGGCTGGTTTCCACAACAACGTTTATCGGTGGAGGCGGCCGTGCGTGGCTTCACCCTTGGCGCCGCTTATGCCGGAAACATGGAAACCAAAATCGGCTCCCTGACCCCCGGCAAATATGCCGACCTGATTGTGATGGACCGCGACATTTTTACCTGTGACCCCATGGACATCAAAGATACGCAAGTGTTGGGGACGATGGTAGGCGGCGAATGGAAACACCGAGTCATTGGGTGATTGAGTGAGCTGAAAATGTTCACGTCATGTATTTGCCGGAGGGCGCGGGCCGGGTGGCCTTTGGTGGCAATCTGGTTTCGACCTGAATCACCCGCGCTAAATGCAAACGTGTCTGCGCTTCGTAACTTTAATCAGATGGCCAGGATCTAAACGATGAGTGTGCCTGGCGTATCCGATGGTGAACTGATGCAACGCATCGCGCATGGTGATGGCCGGGCGCTGGCCGAACTCTATGACCGCTATGCGGCCCAGGTGATGGGCTTGTGTGTCCGCATCCTCAACGAGCGCGAACTGGCCGAAGAAGCCTTGCAGGAAGTGTTTATCCGCGTGTGGGAAAAGGCGCAGACCTTTGAGGCCTCACGCGGCAACGTCCATGCCTGGCTGTTGGGCATCACCCGCAACCTGTGCATTGACCAGTTGCGCCGGACGCGGGCGCGCCCGCAAGTCAGCGAGCCGGCCGGGGCCGATTCCGACCTGCCCTCGTTTGAAGAAAGCCTGCCCGACCCGGAGGCCGATGTGCCGGGCGAAGCCGCCAGCCGTGAGCGCGCCCGGCTCGTCCGGCGGGCGCTCAATGTTCTGAGCCTGGAACAACGCCAGGTGATTGAACTCTCCTATTTTCGGGGCCTGACACGCCGTGAAATTGCGCGCCGACTGCGGTGGCCCGAAGGCACGGTGCACACGCGCGCGCGTCTCGCTTTGCAAACCCTGCGGCAAGCCTTGACCGCGGAAGGTGTTGACTCGGAAGATGTGATATGAACGACCATGTTGACGAACTATTGGCCCTGTATGCGTTAGGCGGGCTGGAGCCGGAGGAAACCGCGCGCGTGGAGGCGCATCTGGCGGGGTGCGCCGAGTGCCGGGCCGAGGCCGCGACACACCTACAGCTGGTGAGCCTCATCGCCGAGAGCGCCCAGCCGGTTGAGCCGCCCGGCCTGACGCGCGCCCGCGTTTTGCGCCGGACTCAAAAACCATCCGCCGCCGCCGCCGCGCCGCCAGACCCGCGTGTAGATTGGTGGCCGCGCGTCGCGCATGTCCTTCAGCAATGGGCCTGGCCGGCGCTGGCCGGGGCCGTCCTCATCGCCCTCTTTGTGTGGAATATCCGGTTGCGGGAGGATATTGATTTTCTGCAAAGCCAACTCGATAGCCAATTTGAAACACAACAGCAGATTCTAAATGATTTTCGCCAGCAAGCGTTGCTGACCTATCAGCAACAGGCCGATGTCCAACAGGCGACGGTGGGCATCATCACCTCGCCCAACACTCAGGAAATTGCGCTGGCCGGAAATGATTCGGCCAGCCGCGCCAGTGGGCGGGTGTTTGTGGGGGCGGATCATCGCACCGCGGTAATTGTGGTGAAAGATTTGCCACCCCTTAAACCGGGCCAGACCTATCAAGTGTGGGTGCTCACCGAAGCCGGGCCTCAACCCTCGCTGGTGTTTGCGGTGAATGACAGCGGGTGGGGCACCACCACCGTGTCGGTGCCCGCCGCGCAAGTAAATTTTAGCGGGTTTGGAATTAGCGTGGAGCCGGAAGGCGGCAGTCAAACGCCAACAGAGGTGGTGATGGCGGGGAATATGTGAATAAGATAATTTGACCCGACCGGCTGATTGAGGTATGGTGGATATCCAATGGCGAAAATAATCACTGAAGCCGATCTTCAAGAAATGGCCCAACGTATTGCCGTGGTCGCTAACCCGATTAAGGTCATCTTGTTTGGGTCAAGAGCGCGTGGCACGGCGCGCGCTAACAGTGATGTGGATTTGTTAGTCATTGAGCGTGAGCCTGTGTCACATCACCGCGAATCGGTCCGCTTGCGGGGCCTGCTGCGTGATTTTGGAGTCCCGATAGACATCGTAGTTTTGGGGCAGGCCTTTGCCGAACGATATCGGGATATTCCCGGCTCCCTTGTGTATCCCGCCTTGAAAGAAGGTCGAGTGCTATATGGCGGATGACCGTGAAGCTCGTCAACAAGAGCTGGCCCGGCTATTGATGAGAAAAGCCTTGCAAGATTTAGAAGCTCTGAAGGCTCTTCTCCCCAACCCGGCCATCGCCGATGAAGTCATTGGATTTCACGCCCAACAAGCAATTGAAAAAGGGATTAAGGCCGCTCTCACCCGTTTGGGCGTCCAGTATAATTTCACTCACGACTTATCCGTGTTGTTCCAACAAGTTACTGATACTGGACTGGAGGTGCCGGTCAGCCGGGAAGCCGTCGAAGAACTCACGGCTTTCGCTGTTCAATTCCGTTACACGCTATACGAAGATGAAGCTGGGCTTGACCGGCCAGCCAAGATTCAATTAGCGGAAAAATTTATTCAGTGGGCCAGCCAGGTTGTTGAGACCCCCATCCGTTTATCGGCTAAATAAATTTGGAACTTATCTCTAAACCCTTAGGGTCTTGAAGACCCTAAGGGTTTTTGTGAGGTTTAGAGATAATAGGTTGTTAGTGAGGCTCCACTTTGGCCAGCTTCTCCCCCAACTCGCGCGCCACTTCTTTCATGGATTCCTCGAAGTAAGGATAGGCCAGCCACATATTGGCCAGGCCAAACAGCCCGCCGGTGAGGGTGCGGAGGAAGGGAGTGCTCTCGCGGAACGGGAGCAAAGCCCCCAACTGCAAGGCCTGGCTAAACAATTGGGTGAAGCCATCCAGCGCGATGGGCGCGATACCGATCAGCCCCCACGCCAGCCAGTGCAGTGGCTTGAGCCGCTGGCGCACCAGCGGGACGCTATAAATCAATCCACCGATTAAGATAAACCCATAGATGGCGATGTCGCGTTGACAGTAGGCGACCTTGTAGCCCATCGGCTCGTTGCCGGTGAAATCGCGCGCTTCCAATAATGACCGCGCGGTGGTGACGCTGGTTTCAATGCCGGTATATTGTTGAAATTCATCGCGCGGATAGTTGGGGCGCTCGCCAAACAGAAACCATGAACGATAGGCGAGTTGATGGCAGAACGGCGGGCCATACATCCGGTAAATGATGTTGGCGGGAAGCGTGGCCCCAACCTTCATCAAGGTCGGGGCCAGAAAAGGCAGGCCCACAAAGATAAAGACAAATAGATTAAAAAACGCCAGCCAGTGCCGGACAAAGAAGAAGATGCCGCGATCCAGCGCAATCACAAAATCACGCGTGCGGCCAGTCACTTTGATTTTGACTTTGGGAGGTGGGAGAGGGGCGGTCACGGTGTGAGTCCGAGGTCGGTGAGATATTGGTCGAGCGCTGATTCGGTGAGCGCGCCGATGTGCAGCTTCTGGACGACGCCTTGCCGGTCCACAATAAATGTCGTCGGGAAAGCGTAGATGCGATACAACCCCACCACACTTTCGCCGGGATCAAGCAAAATGGGGAAGGTCAATTTATATGCCTCGGCGAAGGCGGCAACCTCCTGGGCGGCTTCGTCGTCGTCCACCGCCAGCACGGTGAAGCCCTGGTCTTTCAGCGCATCGTAGCGGCGCTGAAGTTCGGGCATCTCGGCGCGGCACGGGGCGCACCAGGTTGCCCAAAAATTGATGAGCACCACCTGCCCCTGTAATTTAGAAAGCGTGACATTTTCGCCGCTGAGATTCTTAAGGGTGAAATCGGGCGCGGGCGCGCCCACCACGGCGGCGGGGGCGGGCGTGGCCGTGGGGCCGGAAGCGCCGACCGCCAGACCGGGCCAGGTGGGCGCGCCCACAAACACCAGCGCCCCACCCAGCAAGCCAATCAACAAGCCCACCCCCAAAATGATAAAGGGCGCGGCGCGGCCAGCCGCTGGGCCGGGCGGAGGCAGGGCCACGTTATTGCTCCGGCTGTTTAGCGGCGCTTAAGGCATGGCCGCTCAAATAGCCCACATAGGCCGGCACCAGCGGCAACACACAGGGCGAGAGAAACGAGAACAGCCCAGCCACCATGGCCACCAGGTAACTGGGGGTGAGCGTGTCAGCGCCCACCGGCACATCAAGATAAAGGCCCGCGCTCTGCGCCCAGCCCGCAATCCAGGCCAGCCTATCGCTGAACAACAACAACCCAATCGCAATCAGAAACACGCCATTGACGATTTCAACGGTGCGCAGGTGTCGGCGAAAGCGCTTCACCCAATCGGTGGCGCGCTCCATCGCCAGGCCAATCAATAGAAACGGCAGGCCCAGGCCCAACGCATAGCCGCTGGCGAGGAACATGCCCTGCCACACGGTGTCCTGGCTCCAGCCGAGGGTGAGAATCGCGCCGAGAGTCGTGCCGACACACGGGGTCCAGCCGGCCGCAAAGAACACGCCCATGAGGGCCGAGGCCCACAGGCCGCCGCCCGGTTGGCGTTGCCACTGCGGGCGGGTGTCGTAATACAGCCACGGGATTTTTATGAGGCGCAGGGTGACGAGGCCAAAGAGAATCACCACCGCGCCCCCAATGCGGGCCAGCCACTGGCGGTATTGCCCAAACAGCGCCCCCAGGGTCGTAGCAATGCCGCCAAAGCCAACGATAAAAACAAGCGAGAACCCCAACACAAACATGACCGCGTGTAGAAACACCGTCAGGCGGCGATTGAGGGTGAGAGGGGTGGGCGAAGCAACTGTTTGACTCATACCAACTCCAACAACGGATGAAACAGATTTTGTATAGATTGAACGAATAATCCGTTCAATCTAATTATTTCTCCGTTCAATCCGTTGACTCTAACTCGGTCAACTTTTTTTCCAATACATTTTGTTTCTGCGCCTGGCGCGCCAACAGCGCCCACAGCGCGGCCCACCCGAGGCTGAGGCCAATGGCCACCCACATCATCAGGATGTTCATCTTCAGGCTCCGAGTTGAATGTCCACCACCGTGCCGCGATTTTCCCAATTTACGGTGAGGTCGCCGGGTTGGTAGGGCACTTGCGGCGCGGTCCAGCGGAACAACCACTGGGCATCTTCGGGGCGGCAGTTGAGACAGCCATGCGATTTGGGAATGCCAAAGTCGTTGTGCCAATAGGTGGAGTGTAACGCCGCGCCATTGGCGGCAAAATAGCACACCCAGGCCACGCCCGGCACATCATAGCCCGCCTCCAGCGTGCCGCCTTGCATGTGACGCGAAACCCGCTTTTGCCAAATGGTATGAGCGCCGTTGGGCGTGCCATTGAGCAGGGTCACACCATCCTCGCCAAAATAGTTGGTGCCGGAGGAAATGCGCGCGCGAAAGACTTCGGTTTGGCCTTCGTAGGCCGAGAGCGCCTGACTGCTCATAGCAACGACAATGCTTTTTTCGGCGGGGTCCACGTTGGGCGAGATGGGGGTCAGCTCGTCTTCGGTAATGGCGCGCACCGTCGAGGCCGGCACATACATTCGCGTCCCGGTTTCCATGGTGAGCCGATACCAGGGCGCGTGGTCGGCTCCCGTCACAATTTCGCCGAGGCGAAACACACTGCTGTAATACAGCCGATAGACGAGCGTGGCTCCGGCTTGCGGCACAATCAGCGCGTCCACAAAGGGAACGGCGATCTCGCCCCACACGCCCTCCACCGGGAGCGTCGTCAACGGAGTTTGAGGGTTATTGCGAACCGGTTGCAGATAGGGCGAGTAAACATAGCCACCGCTTTCCAGTTCATTCCAGACATGCGTATGATAGGCCATCCCTTGCCCCACCACATCGCGCGCAATGGTCACCACCTCTTCCGGGTAGAGTTTGGCGAGTTCTGTGCCTTGCGGGTTGGGGCGCGAGAAAATGCTGACGCCCCACGGCCAGCACATACGGCCCAAGCGCGCATTAGGGTTGGTCGGCCATGGCGTTGGTTCCTGCGGGGGTGGCGTGCGCTTAAAATGCAAATAGGGCGCAAGCGACACACTCGCCAGCGCCCCACCCGACCATTTGAGAAACGACCGTCGAGAGAACATACTTGGACTCTACCACACAACTATTAAGAGATTATCTCTAAACTTACCAAACCCTTAGGGTCTTCGCGAAGCAGACCCTAAGGGTCCGTAAAAGAATAACTTCCGCTCCCGCCGGATTCCCTGGCACAGCCCGCCAGGGCAAGTGTGTAATCCGGCGTTCGGGCGGCTGGATGCTTCGCACAAATCCAGCCGGAGCAAACCGGGAAGTTATATTTTTACAAGCCCTAAAGGTTTACATTTGGCGGCGGTCACTTAACCACCAGCGTCCCCACCATGCCCAACTCTTTGTGTCCGGGCGTGGTGCAGACAAAATCATAAGTGCCGGGCTTCGTCGGCGTAAACTCCAAAACACCGCTTTCACCCGGTTTGGCTGAAATGTGCAAATCGGGCGTGTCGGTCATTGCGCCCATGTCATGCCCGCCGTCTTCGGCGTTACCGCTATCGGTCACGTCTTCCACCGAAATTTCCAGCACGCTGAAGTCGTGTTCCAACACGCCTATGTTCTTGAACGTCAATTTAACCGGGGTCCCGGCAGTGACTGCGAGGGTGGTGAGGCTGAACTGGGTATCCACTCCTTCCAGTGTGATTTCCTGTGTGCTGGGCGTGGAGGCGCAAGCGACCAGCGCGAGGGCGAAGGTGGTCAGCCGTCCAAGTGAATGGTGCTTCATAATGATTCGAATTCCTTTCGTCGGAGGGTGTATGAATTATTGAGTGCCGGTAGACGTTATCCACCACTGAAACTCGCGCTCATCTTGGCCCCAGTGACTTTTGATAAATTCCAAAATCTGCCGCGCTTCGGCTTGGGTAAGTTTATCCGCGAAGGCGGGCATTTTAGAATTGTAGGCTGGGTCGCCGCCATTGAGGATAATGCTGATCAACAACTCATCCGGGTGGTGCCAAGTGTGCCCAGTGTTATCGTGCGGGGGCGACGGGAACGAACCGTCAGCGAGCGGCTCTTTCCAGTTCGTCTGGCCTTCCAGATTTGCGCCGTGACAACCGGCGCAGTGTTGGGCGTATAACGATTGACCCGGCGCCACCGCTTGGGCGTTCAGCGTTGGCACGGGCGGCACCGCGGTTTCGTTGATGACCACCGGAGCGCCGGGCCCACCGCTCACGAGCGGCAAGAATACCAATATGGCCGCACACAACAATCCCAAGCCGATGACCGCCAACCAATGGGCGCGTCTCAATTCAATTGCCTCCCCTTTTGGCGAGCAGATCCAGCACGTCGCGCACCGTTACTGTGTCGCGCCCCCAGGCGACGCGCATAATGGCCAGTTCCAATTCGCCCAGGAGTTTCTCAGCGCCTTTGCCAAGTTTGGTTGAGCGATGCGGGGCTTTGGGGTAAGGTTTGGGTGGCATGTAGATAAAGGTGTAGAAAAACGTAGTGTACCTAGCCCGCCCGGCCTCTGTCAAGTGACGGTTGAATTAGGGCGCATTCGCCAATGGTGGTCAATCCTGGCCAGACTTCCGAAGTCCGCGCAAAGCTAATCCTAAATGTGAGCGCCGCGTGCGCGAACTTCGGAAGTCTCAGCCTGCGGCCAAATATCCCGAAGGCACCTTTGAATTAACGCCGTCGGCTCCGCTTAACCCGTTTCTGAGCGTGTATCCGGGATATTGCAAAGATTGCCCCTCACGCGCTATACTTGGGCCATGACCACTGACCTCACTTCATTAGCCAGCGCCATTTCCACCCAATTGTCCGAAACTTCAGATGAGGCCTATGAACAAATTGAACGGGCCTTACAAGTGGGCGGAGCCGACCTTATTCAAGATGTCCTACAGGAGGCTCTGGACATCGAATCAAAAGCCGGTCTGCTCTTGCCCGACGGACACCGTCGCACCATCGGAGGGGTATTCTTTTACCAGTTACGTCAGCGCGTGAGCGCCGAAGACTGGCGCCGCATCCGCCGCCCGCCGTCCACGCACCCGGTCGTTTCCACCACGCCGCTTAAATGGGAAGACCGGGCCGAGGCCGCGCAAGACGCGCAAACCCGCAAGGGCAGTGTCATCCCGCCGCGCGTGCGGCTGACGGGCCGGCCGTTGGATGTGAAGAGCCGGGACGAGTTTGTCATCGTCACCATGGCCGATGACCCTCAGCCCATCATCCTGCCACGCGGCGTGCCGCATCCCGAAAGCCTGGCCACCACCTATCGGGTGTGCATCCTGGCCGAGCAATGGCGGCGGCTCGACTATGCTCTGCGTAACAACCCGCAGGACAAGTTGGTGATTGAGGGCTATGTATTCCCCAATGACAAGATGGGGACCGTGATCGTGCTCGCCAAAAACGCCATGACCAAACTCACCAATCGGGGCAGATTTAAGGAGCGAGGGAAATTCTAAGATGAAAATAAAACTGATGGGCCGCGCCGGACAAGTTACACATCGTGGCACAACGGTGGTGCTGGCGATGGAAAGCCAGAAGATTCCGGTTTTGCCAGAGGGCCTGCCCGAATGGCCCGATACCCCGGTCACTTACACGGTCTATCTGGCCGAAAAGCAGTGGCACAAGGTAATGGCCGACCACCCCACCAATGAACTCATCATCATTGAGGGTCTGGGCTTCTATGACACCGAGCTAAAGTGCATCAGCATCCTGGCTCATAATCTTAAGATCAAGCCGCCCGACCGGCCTCGGCCACAAGAGCGCGGTTACAAACCCGTCTCGTCTATTTCGCGCATTCGTTATCCCTAGAGCGGTTCGGCTTCGCGGTCATGGGGAGGGTGTAAACAGGTAAACAAGTAAACTGGTAAACATGGGCGAGCGTGATACCTGTCTACCTGTGTACTTGCCTACCGATACCTCCAGGCTTACGCTTTTAGCCGCTTCTCCATCACCCAGCACGGCTCTTGCACATGCTGGAGCAGGCCATTGACATCGGTGAACCACCATTCACCGGGGTCCTCTTTGAAGACCCGATAGCCCAGGCGCTCGTACAAGCGACGCGCGTCTGGGTTATCTTTCACGGTCGAGATGGCGGCCTCCCCATAACCCCGAGCCAATAGTTCGGCTTCGGCGGCGGCGATGAGTTGGGAGCCAAGGCCCTGCCCGCGCCATTCGGGGCGCACGCGCAAAGAATACAAATAGCCGCGACGGCCCGCCTGGGCAAACTCCAATTCGGAACTTCGCAATTGCACAAACACTTGCCCCACGATGCGCGCCTCCACGACCGCGCCCAGCATCAGGCGGGTGCCGCGCGCCACATCGGCCAGGGTGCGCTGAAACACCGGACGCTGGTAGGTGTACACACCGTCCCATTCCAATTGCGGCAGATCGTCGGCGATGAGGGGGCGAATGGTGATGATGGATTGGAACAGTATTGTCACTAGATAACGTCAGTTCGGGATAAGGAATTTTGTACACGGATACACACGGAAGAACACAGATAAGGCTAAAAAATCCGTGCGCTTCGCGTCCGCTCTGATCCGTGTACACAACCGCCGCGCTGGCCTATCCCGAACTCAGGTTAGATAAGTCGGCCAAGCAATTCAATTTCGTCATGGTCCGTGCGAACTTCGCCGTCCAGCCGCGCGGCGCGCAGTTGCCACAAGAGGTCCTTGAAACGCGGGCCGGGTGGGAGGCCGCGCGCGATCAAGTCGTCGCCGGTGGTGGTGGCCCGCACCAAGCGCCATTGAGAAAGGTAGGCGGATAAATCCGGGTCACCACGCACAACATAGGCGGCGATGATGGTTAGTTCGCTAAGGTGATCCAACACCGCCACGGCTTCGCTGGGGCGCGTCCAAGTGGGCTGGAGCGCGAGGGCCGATTGAACGGCTTCGAATATGGCGCGATCGACGTTGAGACGAGTCAGGGCTTCAACGATTTCAGATGGGGTGGCGTCGGCCAGGAGCAGGCTGAGATAGAGCGCGTCGGGTTCGGGGGGCGCGGGCAATTGCCAATCGGCGCTGGGCCAGGCTCGCAGGTTCTCGGCGCGGCGTGCGGCGTCGGCCCCCCACCGCAAGGCCGGGTGAACGCGGCGCAATAGTTCCAATGCTTGTAAGCGCTCCAGCATCGCGCTGGCGCGCGGCTCACGGAAGATCAACTCACATTCATGGCGGAGGCGATCAGGGGTTAGGGCGGCCAGCGCATCCCAGGCCCCCGGAATCAACGCGAGGGTTTCATCGGCCAGGCGAAAGTTCAGACGTTGCTCATAGCGCGCGGCGCGGAAGAGCCGGGTCGGGTCATCCACAAAACTTTGCGGATGTAAAACCCGGACTATCCCGGCGATGAGGTCGGCGTGTCCGCCGTGCGGGTCCAGCAGTTCACCAAAGTAGGCCCCATCTATACGCACGGTCAGGGTATTGAGGGTAAAATCGCGGCGGCTTAAATCAGCGTGAATCGAAGCCGGGACGGAGACGGTGGGCAGGGCGGCCGGGCGCGCATAGGTCTCGGTGCGGGCGGAGGCCAGATCAATGGCTTCGCCCTGCGCGGTGGTCCAGGTGGCGGTGCCAAAGGGCGGATGCACCAGCACGTTGCCCCCATAGGTCTTCGCCAGCGCGCGGGCCAACTGTGGGGCCGAGCCTTCCACTACCAAATCAAAGTCGTCGGGCGTGAGGCCCAACAGCGCGTCGCGCACAAAGCCACCCACGAGGTAGAGAGGCTGTTGGAGGCGGGTCGCCACCTCACTCACCTGGGCGAGCGCCGCGCGCCGCGCCTCCGGCAAATTTTGTTCGATTAACTCCGCGAGTTTACGCATCGGATTTTGGGCCGCACACTGAGACTTCCGAAGTCCGCGCACGAGTCGCCAGTAGTTAGGATTAGCTTTGCGCGGACTTCGGAAGTCTGGCTCGGATTGACCACCATTGGCGAATGCACCCTGAGGATTATAGCATTTGCGCTTTTGTTCGCCTTTTATATACTCGGTGGTATGAACATCAAACGCTATCAGGCCGCTGGAGGGGTGGTCGTTCATCAGCAACAGGTGCTGGTCTTATGCAAGCCACAGCGAGCCGAAAATGTTTTGCCAAAAGGCCGTGTCGAGCCGGGCGAGAGTCTGGAGGCCGCGGCCATGCGGGAGGTGCGCGAGGAGACGGGGTATCAAAACGTGCGGGTGCTGACCGCGCTGGGCACCGAACACGTTGAATTTGTCCGGGAGGACGAGCAGGTAATCCGCGACGAGACGTATTTTCTGATGACACTGGTGGATGAGATCCGGCGCTTCGCGACCGATTACGACGACGCCGAAGAAGACCGCGTGGTCTTTGAACTCCACTGGTTTCCATTGGAAGAAGCGGAAGCGCGGATGTCGTTTCCCACCGGGCGGCTGTTTATTCAACGGGCCAGGGAGTGGCTTTACGCCCACCCGTAACGCTATTGGCAAAGGCGGAGATTTTAGGGTATCCTATTTGGCAGGGTCGCCGGCAGGCCAATACTCTGGTCACCCTACCATCCATCCACCTGAAACGATGCGTTAACGCTCTCCAAAATTTATGGGCGAGTTTGTTACACTCTGCGGCAAGCCTGATCAAACCCGTCAACGGTTTACGGAGCCTACACCCTTATGGAGGGCTAGCTTATGTGGATACTAACCATGCGTTCGCCGGTCGGCGAACCACGCGAATATGTTTTGCGTCCGGGTAAAACCACCATTGGCCGCAAATCCGATAACGACATCCATCTGCTCGACACCTCCGCCTCCCGGTTTCACTCCGAGGTGCACTATGACCCCCAGACCAACACCGTCACCGCGCATGACCTGGGCAGTATGAACGGCACGTTCGTTAACCGGGAGCGGCTGACGCAACCGGTTAAGATGGAGCCGGATGATGAGATTCGCATTGGCGAACACATCCTCACCCTCACCTACCGGGATACCGAGGTGCGGGTCACCTCGCTGCCCCCCGACAAATCCACCGGCACCCAACCCCTCACCCGCAACCTGTTGCTCGAGTCGCTGGATCATCACGCGGTCTTGCTCTATGAAGTGGCGTTGCGCCTCAATACCGTGCTGGATTTGGACACCGCTCTGCGCGAAGTCTCCAACCTGATGAAGGTCTCGATGGG
>Ga0247727_10011401_pt1 | contig 15526 bp, 15 predicted proteins | sample WisWelCaveWW1625_FD_202498 | JGI IMG/M metagenome (GOLD analysis project Ga0247727, IMG submission 202498) | Biofilm microbial communities from Wishing Well Cave, Virginia, United States - WW16-25 | ecosystem: Environmental > Aquatic > Deep subsurface > Groundwater > Cave microbial mat | place...
AACGCGCGCCGGCACCTGGCGAAGAGCCGGGGAGTCTCGCGCTCGGCCACGGCGCATCTCGACGGCGCGAGCTCGGCGCGCTGGTTCGACGGCTGGCGACCGGAGGTCGCCGGCCGCCTTCCGGAATCCAGCGGGGATCCCGAGGTCGCGCGCCCGCGCACCTGGCTCCTGCGGTTCGGCTGGCGTCGCCATGGGGCTCGTCGATCCATCGGAGGTACCGGGCACAACGGTCTGAGAGCAGCCGCCTGCCCCGGAGCCCTCCGCTCCGCCCCTCGAAAGCCTCAGGTCTTCACGCCCCACGTTGGTGAGAAATCCGGCTGCTAGCGCTAGCGCGGGGGGACGGGCCGCAGCGGGCGGGCCTCGGGCGCGCGCGGCGCTGGCGCGCGGCCCGGCGGCGCTGGTCGCCGGACCGCGATCGCGCGCTCGACGCGCAGCGCCACGGCGCCGCCCACCAGCTCGATCGGCAACGCGCGCAGCGCTGCCAGCGCCGGTGCGGCATCGCCCTCGGCCAGCACCAGCCGCAGGCGCAAGGCACGCGGCGTGCGCGAGAGCGCTTCGGCGAAGGCCTCCACCACCAGCTCCGCGGTCAGCTCGGGCACGATGCCGGTGAGGGCCTGGCCGGGCACGGCGAAGGCAACATCTCCGGCGCGTAGAGCCGCGAGGCGCTCTGCGGCCCGCGTGGCCGCGGCGCGCAGCTCCGCGAAGCCGAGCGCCTCGCGCGCGCCGAGGCCGATCAACAGCACGCGACGCGCCGCCAGACGCCCGCCGCTCACCGCCAGCGTCGCCTCGCCGAGGCCTGCCGGCAGGCGGCCCGCGGCGAGCGCGTCGTCGAGCAGTCCGCACAGGCGCCAGTCGGCCCACGCCGCCGGACCCCGCAGCGGTCGGTCGTCGGCGAAGAACGGCGCCACCAACACATCGACATCGACGTGCGGCAGGCGGCTCGCCTCGATGCCCACGGACAGCGTGACGCTGCTCAAGCGCCGCTCCTCGGACCGCGCGCTCCCGCGCTCTCGTTGGGACCGCGCGCTCCCGCGCTCGCCCCGGGATCGCGCGCTCCCGCGCGCTCAGGTGCGACGGCGTCGGCAGCCGATCGCACCAGCGCGTCGAGCACGCCGTTCACGAAGCGCGGCGACGCGTCGTCACCGAACTCGCGCGCGAGCTCGACCGCTTCGTCGATCGCCACGGCCGGGGGAGTGCCCGCGAACAAGATCTCCCAGGCGGCGAGGCGCAGCAGGTTGCGATCGACGTGTGCCATGCGCTCGAGCCGCCAGTTGCGCGCGACCGCCACCAGACGGGCGTCGAGCGCCGCGCGCTCCGCCGCTACGCCCTTCACCAGCTCTTCGGCGAAGGCGCGCGCGCCGGGCGCCAGCTCGAAGTGCTCGGCCAGCGCGTCGAGCGCTGCCAGCGGCGAGCCGGGCGCCCCCGTGGCGCGCTCGTGCACGTCCGCCGAGTAGAGCGCCTGGAGCGCGGCGCGGCGCGAACGGCGGCGAGCGCTGCTCGCCTCGCCCTTCATCGCCCGTCTCCGGCCGCCGGGGGCGCTGCGAGCGCAGGACACAGGTGCGCCATCTCGAGCGCCGCCTGCGCCGCCTCCGCCCCCTTGTTGCCGGCTTCGCCGCCGGCCCGCGCCAGCGCCTGGTCCACGTCGTCCGTGGTGAGCACGCCGAAGGCGACCGGCACGCCGCTGGACTGCATCACGTCGCGCAGGCCGTCGGTCAGGCCGCGGCACACGTAGTCGAAGTGCGGCGTGCCGCCGCGGATCACTGCGCCGAGCGTGATGAGCGCGTGGTAGCGACCGCTCTTCGCCAGCTCGCGCGCGGCGAGTGGGATCTCGAAGGCGCCGGGCACCCACGCCACGTGCACGTCCTCGGGCCGCGTTCCGGCCTTGGCCAGCTCCTCCGCTGCGGCTTCGAGCAGACGCGCCGAGATCAGATGGTTGAAGCGGGCCACCACGATGCCGATGCGAAGCCCGCTGCCATCGCGGCGCGTCGGATAGGGCCTCACGGGTGACCTCCGGAAGACGAGAGCAAGGCCCGAACGTACAGGTCCGGGCCGAGCCGGCGCACCTCCTGCGGCTGGAACGCGATGCGCTCCGCGAGGGCTCCGATCGCGAGCGGCCCGAGCGCGGGCCGGGCATCACCGCCGAGCAGGCTGGGCGCTACGAACCAGTGCAGCTCGTCGACCAGGCCGGCACGCAGCAAGGCCGCCGCGAGCCCGCCGCCCCCCTCCACGAAGACGTGCGTGAGACCTTCGCGCGCGAGCCGCGCGAGGGCGCGGCCGAGGTCGAGGTGGCCGCCACGCGCGGGCAGCTCCAGCACGCGCGCGCCGCGGGAGCTACGGCGCGCGAGCTGCGCACGGCCGTGGCCACGGCGCGTGAGCAGCCAGGTGCTGGACGCGTCCTCGTCGCACAGCAAGCGCGCCGCGGCGGGCACGCGCAGCCCCGCATCCACCAGCACACGCAACGGCATGCGCACGCGGCGCCCGTTGCGGCGCACCGACAGCTCGGGATCGTCGGCGCGCGCGCTGCCGGAGCCGATCATCACCGCGTCGGCAGCGTCGCGCAGGCGGTGCACGGCGGCGCGCGCGGCCGGTCCGGTGATCCAGCGCGACTCGCCGCGCGCCGTGGCGATGCGGCCGTCGAGCGTGGCGGCGAGCTTGAGCGAGACGTACGGGCGCCCGCGCTCCAGCACCGACAGGAAGCCGCGGTGCTGCACGCGACACTCCGCTTCGCGTACGCCGAGCAACACCGTGAGGCCCGCGCGGCGCAGCCGGCGAAGCCCGCCGCCCGCGACCCGCGGGTGGGGATCGCGCTGGCCGATGAAGACGCGCCGGATCCCAGCGGCGACGATCGCGTCCGTGCAGGGAGGCGTGCGGCCGTGGTGACAGCAGGGCTCGAGCGTGACGGCGAGCGTGGCGCCAGCGAGTGCGCGTGCGCCGTAGCGCGCGCGCGCCTGCTCCAGCGCCACGATCTCGGCGTGCGGGCCGCCGGCCGCCTGGGTCTCACCAGCGCCGAGAATGCGGTCGCCCCGCAGCAGCACCGCGCCCACCGCCGGATTCGGAAATGTGCGCCCGCTCGCGCGTCGCGCGCGGACCAGCGCGCGCGCCATCGCATGATCGGGCGTCACCTAGTCGCCGCTGTCGGGATCGCCGCCGGCTTCGTCGAGCGCTGCGAAGTAGGCGTCGTAGTCGGCGGCGGTCTTGAAGTCGCGGAACACCGAGGCGAAGCGGGCGCCGGCCAGCGGGTCGACCGCTGTGAGCTCGGCCAGCACCAGCTCGCCCAGGCGATCGCTCGACACCTCTGCCTCGCCCGACTCCCCGAGCCTGCGCTCCACGCGATCCACCAGACGCTGGATCGCGTTCTCCGAGATGGGTCGCTTCACGCAGGCCTTCTGGATGCCGTGCTCGAGCTTGACGCGATCGTACTCCTCGCGGCGTTCGTCGCGCTTCACGACCTTGGGCATCACGTCGTCGAGTCGCTCGCGCGTGGTGAAGCGCCGCCCGCACTCGTCGCACTCGCGACGCCGGCGGATCTCCTGACCATCGCGCGTCTCGCGCGAATCGATCACGCGATTGCTGCTGCAACTGCAAAACGGGCAGCGCATGCGCTCAGCTTCTCCCCCGCTCCGAATAGAGCGGGTAGCGAGCGCACAGCGCGTGCACTTCCGCGCGGACCGCGGCGAGTGACGCGGCGTCGCCGGCACGTTCGAGCACGCGCGCGATCCAGTCGGCGATCTGCCGCATCTCGGCTTCCTTCATGCCGCGCGTGGTGACGGCGGGCGTGCCGATTCGCACGCCGGAGGTCACCGCGGGCTTCCTCGGATCGAAGGGCACCATGTTCTTGTTGGTGGTGATGCCGGCCCGCTCGAGCGCGTGCTCGGCCGCCTTGCCGGAGAGCTCGCGCCCCACCAGCGAGAGCAGGAACAGGTGGTTGTCAGTGCCGCCCGAGACGATGTGGAAGCCGTGCTCGGACAGCGCCGCGGCGAGTGCGCGCGCATTCGCCACGATCTGAGCGCAGTGGTCGTGGAAGGCTGGCGCCTGGGCCTCGAGGAAGGCCACCGCCTTGGCCGCGATCACGTGCATGAGCGGGCCGCCCTGCCCGCCCGGAAAGACCGCGGAGTCCACCGCCTTCGCGAACTCGCGGTCGCACAGGATCATGCCGCCGCGCGGGCCCCGCAGCGTCTTGTGCGTGGTGGTGCCGATCAGCTGCGCCTTTCCGACCGGGCTCGGGTGATGGCCCGTCGCGATCAGGCCCGCGATGTGCGCGATGTCGGCGAACAGCAGCGCGCCCACTTCGTCGGCGATCGCGCGGAAGCGCGCGAAGTCGATGAGACGCGAGTAGGCCGTGGCGCCGCATTGGATCAGCTTCGGGCGCTGCTCGAGCGCGAGCCGCCGTAGCTCGTCGTAGTCGATGATCTCGGTGTCCTGGCGCACGCCGTAGGGCACGATCCGGTAGAGCTTGCCCGAGAAGTTGACCGGGCTGCCGTGCGTGAGGTGGCCGCCGTGGTCGAGGTTCATGGCGAGGATCGTGTCGCCTGGGCTCAGCACGGCGCGGTAGATGCACTCGTTGGCCTGCGACCCCGAGTGCGGCTGCACGTTCACGTGCTCGGATCCGAACAGCTGCTTCGCGCGCTCGATCGCCAGGTTCTCGGCCTCGTCGAGCACGTCGCAGCCGCCGTAGTAGCGCCGGCCCGAATAGCCCTCGGCGTACTTGTTGGTGGCGACCGAGCCGAGCGCCTCGAGCACGGCCTCGGAGACGAAGTTCTCGGAGGCGATCAGCTCGATGCCATCGGCCTGGCGCAGCGCCTCGCGGCGCAGGATGTCGGCGATCGCCGGGTCGGTCTCGGCCAGCGCGCTGCGTCCGTCGCGCGTCAGGCTGTCGATCGCGGCGACGCGCGGCGCGTGCCGACCCCCCTCGAAGGGCGTGTCGAGCCAGGCCCGCACGATCTTCCAGGCCGTCTCGGCGTCGGTGCGGTCGCCCGCCAGCGCGAGCACGTTGGCGTCGTTGTGCTGGCGCGCGAGCGCGGCGCTCTCGACGTCGTGCACTAGCGCGGCCCGCACGCGCGGGAAACGATTCGCGGTGTAGGTCACCCCGAGCCCGGTGCCGCAGATGACGATGCCCCGCGACGCCTCGCCGTTCGACACGGCGCGCGCCGCGGGCGCCGCGAAGTCCGGGTAGCTCACCGATTCGCTCGAGTGCGTGCCGACGTCGCGCACCTCGTGGCCCGCCGCTTCGAGCCGGCGGCGCAGCTCCTGCTTCAGGGGAAAGCCCCGGTGATCGCTCGCCAGTACGATGAGATCGGCCATCTTCTTATCCTCGTTCGAACAGGAGCGCTGCGTTCACGCCGCCGAAGCCGAAGGAGTTGCTGAGCGCCACTCGCACCCTCGCTGCACGCGCCTTGCCAGCCACGTGATCCAGCGCGCATTCGGGGTCGGGATCGTCGAGATTGAGCGTAGGCGGCAGTGTACCCGTCTCGAGCGCCCGCACGCAGAGCAACGCCTCGAGCCCGCCGGCGGCGCCGAGCAGGTGCCCGCTGGCGCCCTTGGTGGACGAGACGGCGAGCCGCTCGACGTGCGCGCCGAAGACGCTGCGCAGGGCCTTCGCCTCCATCTCGTCGCCCGCCGGCGTGCTGGTCGCGTGGGCGTTCACGTAGTCGACGTCCGACGGCGCCAGCCCGGCGTCCGCGAGAGCGTTCGCCATGCAGCGCAAGGCGCCGCGCGCCTCGGGATCGGGGGCGGCCATGTGGCGGGCGTCCGCCGTGGCGCCGTAGCCCAGCAGCCGCGCGCGAATGCGTGCGCCGCGCGCCCGGGCGTGCTCCTCGCGCTCGAGCACCAGCACCGCGGCTCCCTCCCCGAGCACGAAGCCATCCCGCGCGCGGTCGAAGGGCCTGCTGGCGCGCGCGGGCTCGTCGTTGCGCTTGGAGAGCGCCTGCATGCTGGAAAAGCCCGCCACCACGAGCGGCGTGATGGCGGCCTCGGTGCCGCCGGTGACCATCACGTCGGCATCGCCGCGCTGGAGGATGCGCAGCGACTCACCGATCGCATGCGCCGAAGACGCGCAGGCCGTGACGTGACACAGGTTCGGGCCGCGCAGCTCGTGCCGGATCGCGACCAGGCCGGCCGGCATGTTCGCGAGCGTCATCGGGATGAAGAAGGGCGAGATCCGGCGGGGGCCGCTCTCGAGCAGGATGCGATGGTTCTCGAGCAGCGTCTCGACGCCGCCGATGCCCGAGCCGATCGCGACTCCGATGCGATCGCGATCGCAGCCGTCTCCCCCCGCGAGGCCCGCGTCGGCGAGCGCCTCGCGCGCGGCGGCCAGCGCGAGCAGGATGGTGCGGTCGAGGCGGCGCAGCTCCTTGGCGGGCAGATCACCGGGATCCACTGGACCCGTGACGCGCGCCGCGATGCGCACCGCGAGGCGCGGGTCGAAGTCCTCGGGCAGCCGTGCCACGCCGGATTCGCCTGCTACGACCGCCCGCCAGCTGGCCTCCGCGCCAGAGCCGAGCGGAGACACACAGCCCAGGCCGGTGACGACGACGCCGGCACGGCCACGGATCGAGCGGGAGGCGCTGTCGCTATCGGCTTCTGCCACCAGAACGCTCCGGCTCGGCGCGCGCCAGGGCCTGTCGCTATCGGCTTCTGCCACCAGAACGCTCCGGCTCGGCGCGCGCCAGAGATCGGCGCCGCCTTTCAGCCCCCGATCTTCTCGCGCAGGTACTGGGTCGCGGCGGCGACGGTCTGGATCTTCTCGGCGTCCTCGTCGGGGATCTCGACGTCGAACTCCTCCTCCATCGCCATCACCAGCTCGACGATGTCGAGCGAATCCGCGCCGAGGTCTTCGATGAACGAGGCCTCGGGGATGGCCTGCTCCGCGGAGACGCCGAGCTGCTCCACGATGATTTCCTGGACGCGCCGTTCGAGTGACATGAGATCTCCTTCCAGGGAATTCAGAGGCCGGCGGCGACTTCGCGCACTTGTGCGAGGTTGCCGACCTGCGCACGCGCGATGCTGCGCTCGATCCGCGCGACCAGGCCAGAGAGCACCGCGCCCGGCCCCACTTCGAGCACACGGGTGACACCGAGCCCAGCGAGCTTGCGCACGCAATCCACGAAGCGAACCGGCGCCGTCACCTGCTGCTCGAGCAGCGCGGCGATGCGCGCGGGATCCCGGTTCGGCTCGGCCTCCACGTTCGTCACGACCGGCACCCGCGGCGTGCGAAAGCGCACCCGCGCCAGCTCGGCCCTGAGCTTCTCCGCGGCGGGCCGCATCAGGGCGCAGTGGAAGGGCGCCGACACCGGCAGCAGGAGCGTGCGCTTCGCGCCGGCCGCCCGAGCGAGGCCGCTCGCGCACTCGACGGCCGCGGCATCCCCCGCGATCACGATCTGCTCGGGCGCGTTCAGATTCGCGGGCGAGACCACGCCGCCCGTCTGCGCGGCGGCCTGCCGGCAGGCCTCGGCCACCGGCTCGACGCCGATGCCCAGCACGGCGGCCATCGCACCGCGGCCCTCTGGAACGGCCTCCTGCATGAAGCGCCCGCGTGCGTGGACCAGCTCGAGCCCGTCTTCCAGCGCGAGTGCATCCGCCGCGACCAGGGCGCTGTACTCGCCGAGGCTGTGGCCGAGCACGTAGCTCGGCGCTGACGCGGCCTGCTCTTCGAGCGCCCGTAGCAGCGCGATGCTGGTGGCGAGCAGCGCGGGCTGCTGGATTTCGGTGCGCCGCAGCTCCTCCTCCGGGCCCTCGAAGCAGAGCCGCGAGAGCGCGAAGCCGAGCACGGCGTCGGCCACCTCGAACACCGCGCGTGCGGCGGGCGAGGCCTCGCAAACGTCGCGGCCCATGCCGACTTCCTGCGAGCCCTGCCCGGGGAAGAGGAGCGCGAGCACTCCGCCTACTCCTCGTCGGTCGCGAGCACGCTGCGGCCCCGGTAGGTGCCACAGTTGCCGCACACCCGATGCGGCTGGCGCGGCTCGCCGCAGCGGGGACAGGCGGCACGGGCGGGCAGCGCCAGCGCATCGTGACTACGCCGCTTGTTCTTGCGGGCGTGAGACTGGCGGCGCTTGGGAACGGTAGGCATCGATCACTCCTCGGGGCACGCGGCCCCGCTACGACTTCTGGTCCGGACCGCGCAGCGAGGCCAGCACGGCGAAGGGAGATGCCGGCCGCTGCTCGGCGCAGCCGCAGCTCGTGAGGTTCCGGTCCACGCCGCAGCACGGACAGAGCCCGAGGCAAGCATCGCGACACAGCGGCTGGAGCGGAACCGACAGGGACAAGATCTCTCCGACGAAGCGATCCAGCTGGATCTCGGGGCCGCGAAACCACCCCGACTCGAGCTCGTCAGCGAGAGTCAGGCCCTCTCGGGCGAGCGCTGCCGCTCCTTCCGGATCGGCCGGCACGCGCTCTCCCGCCGGCTCGAGCACGAGTCGGAACCGTTCGCGGATCGGGCCACGATAGCGAGTGAGGCATCGGCTGCACGCGAGCTCGAGCGAGCCCGACAGCTCGCCCTCGAGATACAGGTCGGCCCCCATCTTCAGGGCCTTCAGCACGACGCCGGCGTCCTCGGACAGCCCTTCGAAGGCCCCCGAGCCCTCTGGGCCGAATTGCCGCGCCAGCCAGGCGGGGCTGAGCGGGAAGCTGTGCTCGAGCGGGGTCGCGCTCAGGCGATCGACCAGGATCTTCAAAGAAAACCCCAACTTGGGACGCCGCGACTGGCCACGAGCCTGAGCGCGGCCGGATGCGGGCGGCGTGCGCGAACCCACGCCGCCCGCATCCGCTGGCGCCATTCCTCGTGGCCGGTCGCGGCGTAACAACGCTGGATCCCCGGGGAGGATTCGAACCTCCACAGACAGGTTCAGAGCCTGTAGTCCTACCGTTAGACGACCGGGGAGCCCGAAGCCGCCGCAGGTTAATGGGCTCGCCGCGCTTGTACCAGCCAGATCGCCGATCCGAGCTTCCACACGGCCGGCGCGCAGGTGCGGCCCGAAGGAGTCCCGCACCGCGGCCCGCACCTTCTCGCGCAGGGCGGTGCCGGCCTTCATCTCGCGCAGCGCCGAGGCGACCGGCCCCACCTCGAGGAAGGTGTCGGCGGCCTCGTCGAGGTCGCCGCCACCGGGCGACATGGCGACCTCGGCGGGCTCGATGCGAATCGCCTCGAATGCGGCCGCCTCGAGGATGCGCCGCACGCGGGCGGCGTCGCCGAAGCTGAAGGGCCCGGGCGCGTCGGGCGCGGCCGGCGGCGGCGTGACGAGGTGAGGCGCAGCGGCCGCCATCGGCACCAACACCCACGGGTTCTCTGCGACGGGCCGCCAGCACACGAAGGTGAGCCGGCCGCCCGGCCGGAGCGCGCGCCGGATGTTTCCGAAGGCCGCCACCGGATCGGCGAAGAACATCACCCCGAAGCGGGAGAACGCCGCGTCGAAGGCGGCGGGCTCGAGCGCGGCCGTCTGCGCATCGGCGGCGCGGAAGCGGAGGTTCGTCAGCTGAGCGGTGGCCGCGCGCTCGCGCGCGCGCGCCAGCATGGGCTCCGACAGATCGAGCGCCAGCACCTCGCCGCCAGGTGCAACCTTGGCCGCCAGAGCGAGAGACGAGTCGCCACAGCCACAGCCGACGTCGAGCACGCGCTCCCCGGGACGCGCCGCGAGTGCTGCCAGCGCGCGCTCGCCGTGCGGGCCGATCTGGCGATCGAGCCGCTCCTGGTACGCCACCCAGACGGGGCCCGCCTGTTCGTTCCAGTAGCTGCGCTGATCCGCGTTGGCGCCGCTCATGACGAGCGACGATAGCGTCATCCGCGCGCTTGGATCTCGGTCGGCGGCTCCGGCGCGAGCACCTCGACCGCGGGTGCCACGTCCTTCACCAGCTCATCGGCCTCGGCCGTTCGGCCGGTCTCGCGCAGCATGCGCGCCAGGAAGCGGCGCGTGGACGGCTCGTCCGGCCGCTCCGCGAGGATGTCCCGAAAGATCGGCTCGGCCCGTGCGAACTCCTTGCGCGCCGCGTAGACGATGCCGAGGCGGTTGCGCAGGTTCACGTCCTTGGCCAGCTCGCCCGCAGCCTCTCGCTCGGCGGCCGCCTTGGCGTCGTCGCCGAGGCGCGCGTATTGGATCGCGAGACGCATGTGGAACACCCGCTGCTGCGGGTGCCGCTTCACGCCTGCCTCGTAGACATCGCGTGCGCGCTCGTACTCGCCGAGGCTCTCGAAGACCTCGCCCACGCGCTCCACGACGTAGGGCCTGTCGCCCCCGTTCGCGATCGCCTGCTCTGCATGCTGCACGGCGTCTTCGATCGAGCCGCCGAGCTTGGCCCGCCACATCGCGCCGATGTGGGCGCCCGAGTGATCCGGATCCACCCGCAGCGCCTCGTCGAAGGCGGCGACGGCGCTCGGCAGATCACCGAGCCGCAGGTACGTGTAGGCGAACTGCGCATGAAAGTCGGCGACGGTTGGGTTCAGGCGCACCGCCTCTTTGGCGTGCGGCAACGCCTTGGCCGGCCGCCGCGTCTCGAGGTAGAGCCGCGCCATGATGTCGTGGAGCTGGCTGCTGCCCGGCATCACCTCGAGACCACTCAGGCCGAGCTTCTCGGAGTCCTCGTAGCGCTTGGCGAACATCAGGGAGAGCGCGTCGAAGGCGACGCCAGCGAGCCGGTGGACGTCCTTGGGATCGGCGCCGGTCGCGACGGCGTTCCCGTCCGGCACCACGTAGCCGAGCGCCTCGATCTGCGCGCGCGTCTCGGCGTCCACCTCGACCGGGCGCAGCGCTGCGCCTCGCGTGAGCAGCGCATCGATGCGGGCCTCGCTGTCGCGTACCACCGCGAGCTGCTCGGCGTTCTCGGAGGGCAGCAGGTTCTTCAGCTGGCGCGGATCGCCCGCCTCGTCGTACAGCTCGGGGCGCGGCGCGCGAATGTACTGGAAGCGGTCGCTGCGGATGGCGTGGATCGGCGCCCAGCCGTGGTCGAGCTCACCGGCGAGGGTCTCGGCGTAGGCTTCGCCCTCGGCGGGCGGCGCGGCGCCGTCCTGCCAGAGCGGCCCGAGGTCGGCGACATCCGTGCGCTCGAGCGGCGGTAGGCCGGCGAGCGCCAGCAGCGTGGGCGCGAGCGCCGGATTCGGCGCCACGCGCGCGACGCGCTTGCCGGCCGGGAGCCCCGGCCCGGCCAGGATCAACGGTACACGCAGCACCGAGTCGTAGATCAGGTACGTGTGGCTCTCCTCGCCGTGCTCACCGAGTCCCTCGCCGTGGTCGGCGGTCACGGCCACGACGGTGTTCGCGAGCCGCTGCTTCTCGGCGAGGCCAGCGAGCAGCCGCCCTAGCTCGTGGTCCACGTAGGCCGCCTCGCCGTCGTAGGGGTGCTTCGCGAAGCGCGACGCGAAGGGCTCGGGTGCCTTCCAGAGCGCGTGGACGTCGTAGTAGTGGACCCATAGAAGGAACGGGCCCTCTTCGCGCGACAGCCACGCGAGCGCCCGGTCGGTGACTTCCGCGGCGGGACGCTCGAAGAAGCCGGCGGAGCTGGCGCGCTCCTTCGGCATCTCCGCGTCGTAGACGTCGAAGCCCTGCTCGAGGCCGAATCCCGTGTCGAGCACGGCCGCGCCGACCACGGCGCCCGTCGCGTAGCCCGCGTCGTGGAAGCGCTCGGTGATCGTCTCGACTTCGTCCCGGAGGACGAAGATGGCGTTGTGGCGCACGCCGTGGGTCGGCGGATACTGGCCGGTCAGCAACGAGGCGTGTGAAGGCAGGGTCAGCGGCGCCGACGCCATGGCCTGCTCGAACAGCACGCCGCGTGCAGCCAACGCATCGAGGGTGGGAGTCTCGACGCCGCGCGCCCCGTAGGCGCCGACGCGATCCGCCCGCAGCGTGTCGATGGTGACGAGCAGCACGTTCGGTCCGGTCGCAAGGTTCGCGGAGATCAGGTTGCAACCGAGCGAGCCGAGCGCGATCCACAGCGCTGCGCAGCCCGAGCCAGCAAGTCCCCGAAACTGCACGGCCGTCCCCCCGGCCCTCTCTTCGGCCGGGACGGGGACCCGCTAAAGCGGAGGCCAGGAGCCGCGGGGCGCGAGCACCGCGACGATCAGCGCCGCCGCGGCGATCGCCGGTCCGAAGCCGAACGGCGCTGCCATGTTGCCGCGCGAGGCGCGGGCGATGGCGAGACCGAGCGGGAGCCCGAGCATCGAGGCCAGCAGGATCGTATGCAGCGTGCCGAGCGGCCCGAGGAAGGCGCCGACCAGGCCGATCAGCTTCACGTCGCCGAAGCCGAGCCCGGGGAACCAGATCCAGTAGTCGACGCTGCTCGGCCGCGGTGGGGCTTCGCCTTCGCCGGGCCAGTGCGGAAAGCTGCGCCCGAGCGCGACCGAGAGCCGAGCGTGCGCGAAGCCGACGCTCCAGAGCGCGCCCGCGCCGAGCAGCGCGCCGAGCGCCGACTGAGCCAGCGCCAGACCGTAGGGCTCGCCCCCGGCGGCGCGCAGCGCGGGCAACAGCGCGAGGCCGACGGCCAGGCCGCCGAGCGAGAGCTCGTCGGGAATCCAGCCGTGATCGAAGTCCACGCCCGCCGCGGCGATCAAGGCGCCCGCGAACGCCATCCAGAGCAGGGTCTCGGCCGCCAGGCCGTGGGCAAGGAACAGCGCCGCGAAGCAGACGCCGGTCAGCAGCTCGACCGCCGGATAGCGCGCCGAGATGTGCATGCCGCAGTGGCGGCAGGCGCCGCGCAGCCACAGGTACGAGAGCAGCGGCACGTTGTCGAAGGCAGCGATCTGCGTCTTGCAGCCCGGGCAGCGCGAGCGTGGCTGCACGATCGACTCGCCCCGCGGCAGGCGATGGATCACGACGTTCAGGAACGATCCCACCACCAGCCCGAGCGCGGCGGCGAAGATCAGCCCGGGCCAGACGGCCTCGGCGATCGCCATTCGACTCCCCGACCAGCCCAGGCTAGCGGAAGTCGCGGCGTTCGAAGACGACCACGGCGACGAGCAGGAAGAAGAGACACCAGGCCACGCCCATCCCCAGCGAGTAGCCGACCTCGGGCAGCGGGATCGGCAGGCCGTGCACCGCCTCGATGCCGCGATTCAGCGCGGACAGATCAGGGAACGCGCGATGGATCCAGCGCGTCGCCTCTTGCACGGCCTCCGAGTCGGCGGTGGCGCCGAGGCTGCGCAGGTCGCGCGTCAGGTGGCCGACCAGGTACAAGCCGACGCTGTAGCAGGCGGCCAGGAAAGGCGTCGCGAAGGACGAGAACAGCGTGGCGAAGGCCACCACCACGGCCAGCTCGACCGCCACCAGGCCGAGTGCGACGGCGTGGCTCTGGCCGAGCGGCGCGCCGGTGGCGAGCGAGACCAAAACGAAGGCCGCGACCATGATCGCGAGCTGCAGCCACAGCGTCGCGACCAGTCCCAGATACTTGCCGGCCAGGAACTGCGCACGCGTCACGGGCTTCGAGAGGATCGTGTAGATCGTGCGCCGCTCCACCTCGCGGTGGATCAGGCCGACTCCCATGAAGATCGCGATCGCTGCGCCGAAGAAACGGATCGCGCCGAAGCCCACGTCCTGCAGGATGCGCTCGCGCTCGACGTACGACAGCGTCGCCAGCAGGACGCTGGTGCCGATCATCACCACGGCGAAGAAGACCAGGATGTAGAGCACGCGGCTGCGGATCGCGTCGCGCACCGTGTTCGCGGCGATCGCCGCGATGACCGGACTCATGCCCCCTCCCCCTTTTGCGAATTCACGGCGCGCAGGAACAGCGCTTCGAGATCTTCGCGATGCCGCAGCAGCTCCTCGACGCGTGCGCCGCGCGCGAGCGCTGCCTGCAGCAGCTCCTGCATCTCCTTCTCTGGCAGGCGCACGTGTACGCGGTCGCCGCGGCCCGCGAGCGGTACGCCGAGCTGCGCTTCGAGCTCCTCGGCGAAGTCGCCGGGCAACGACGCCAGCGTCAGGTCGTAGAGCTTGCGGTCGCCGTGGAAGGCCTCGAGCGCGCCCTCGTAGGCGATGCGTCCCGCGACGATGATGGCCACGCGGTCGCAGATCAGCTCCACGTCCGAGAGGATGTGCGTGTTCATGAAGATCGTCTTGCCCTCGGCGTTGAGTCGCACGATCAGATCGCGGATCTCCTTGCGGCCGACCGGGTCGACGCCGCTCATCGGCTCGTCGAGGAACAGCACGCTCGGGTCGTGCACCATCGCCTGCGCGATGCCGATGCGCTGCAACATGCCCTTCGAGTAGGTGCGCAGCCGGGCATCGCCGGCGTGCGCGAGGCCCACCTGGTGCAAGACCTCGTCGACGCGCCCTGCGGTGCGGGACGGCGAGAAGTCACAGAGCCGCGCGTAGAAGGAGAGGATCTCGCGGCCGGTCAGGAACTCGTAGAAGTAGGGGCTCTCCGGCGCGAAGCCGATCTGCCGGCGCGACTCCGCATCGCCCACGTCGCGGCCGAGCAGCGTGGCGCGGCCGCTGCTGGCGCGGATCAAGCCCATCAGCACCTTGAGCGTGGTGGTCTTGCCGGCACCGTTCGGCCCGATGAAGCCGAAGATCTCCCCGCGCCGCACCTCGAAGGAGATGCCGTGCAGCACGCGCTTCTTCGACAGGCCCAGGCCCGGCCGGAAATCCTTCACCAGCTCGTCCACGCGGACGATGGTCTCTCCCTCCACTAGCTGCCCTCCCCCGGCTTCCTCGAGCGCGCGTGGAAGCGCTCGATCAGCTCCCGATTCGTCCCGTCGATGCGCACCTGGTAGCGGTGTCCGACGTAGGACGAGACGATCAGGCCCGTCTCGTCGTCGATCTTCCACTCCCAGCCGTGTGGCTCCGGCGGCAGGCTGCGCAGCACGGGCGGCGCCACCTGCACCAGCTCCGCGACGTTCCGGATGTCGCGGCCGTGCCTGCGCCGGAACTCCTCGCGAGCGGCGTCGAGCACGCGCGCGCGACGCTCGGCCTCGATCTCGTCCAGCGCCTTCTCGTACTCGGCCTTCACGTAGGGGTCGTCGTTCTGGCGCAGCAGCTCGGCGAGGAAGGCTGCCGCTGCCTCGAGCTCTCCGCCGCCAGCGTCGCTGCGCAGGCGTGCCACCAGGCGGCCCAGGTAACGCGGAGCGCCCTGCATGTGCACCGCGGGCTCGAGCACCGCCGCCGCTTCGGCTGTCTCGCCGAGGTAGAAGAAGTGGTTGAAGCCGAGGTAGAAGCGGTTCAGCCAAGAGTCAGGATGGTTGGCGATACCTCGTTCGAGCAGCGCGTTGGCCTTGCGTACCGCCGCTTCGTCGTCCGTCATCCAGAGCGCGGCGAAGCGATAGGGGTGATCCACCCAGGGATCGAGCGTGGCGACGACGTCGATCAGGCGCCCGATGTGGTGGCTGTGACCGACCGGGCCCTCGAAGGCTCCGACGATCTGCACCGCCCGCATCCAGTAGTAGTCGCCGAGCAGCGACTCGAAGCCGAGCGCCGCAAGCTTGGCGAGCTCGGGATCCGGCACGAAGGCCGCCTCGCCGGCTGCGATCGGCGCATCCGGCAGCCGCGCCTCCGCCCAGCCGATTGCACCCACCAGCGCGAGTGCGATCAAGCCCCTCTTCCAACCGGTT
>Ga0247727_10011402_pt1 | contig 15526 bp, 10 predicted proteins | sample WisWelCaveWW1625_FD_202498 | JGI IMG/M metagenome (GOLD analysis project Ga0247727, IMG submission 202498) | Biofilm microbial communities from Wishing Well Cave, Virginia, United States - WW16-25 | ecosystem: Environmental > Aquatic > Deep subsurface > Groundwater > Cave microbial mat | place...
CCACCGAAGGGCCCACTACGCGCGAGGAGTTGAACTGAATGCTATTGAGCGCGATGGCGTTCTGCGTATCGGCTGGGGGCACCAGGTCGCGCAGCGTGGCCTGGTAGATGGGCGCGTTGACGGCCATAGTCATCCCGGCGAGGAAGGCGATGGCCACAATCTGGCCTACGGTGATGAGATGGAAAGCGGTCAGGAGGGCCAGCGCCAGCGCATATGCAAGCATGAAACTCTGGGTAATCAGCAGCAGGCGGCGGCGCGGGACGCGGTCGGCCAGGACTCCGCCGGGCAAGGAAAAAAACAGGGCGGGAATCTGCTGCGCAAAACCGACGGTGCCCAGCCAGAGCGGCGAGCCGGTGAGCTCGAGCACCAGCCAGCCCTGGGCGACCGTCTGCATCCACGAGCCGATGTTGGAGACGAAATTTCCGGTCCAGAAGAGGCGGAACTCCGGGTGACGCAAAGCGCGGAACAACCCGTGCTCGGGGTGCAGCAGAAAATCCTGCGGGAGGCGACCCGGCGAAGAGGCGGCTTGAAAGGATTCGGGAGACGGGGGCGGCGCAGACATCTGCGGGCACGAGTATAGCATCCACATCAGAGGCTGTTACGGTCGCGGCACGCAGCGGGGGATGAGCGGGCAGGCCCGAAGGCAGTCTGGTACACTTTGATTCAGGACCGGAAGCTTCAGGAACTTTCAGGAATGAGCGGAACGAACAAGAAAAAACTGTGGGTGGGCAGCGGCGGCGCGCTGGGAGTCATCCTGCTGTTCATCACGCTTGGCAGCCGGCAGCCGGCGCCGGAAGTGCGCGTGGCCGCAGCACGGCGGGAGAATTTGAACTCCGCGGTGGCCAGCAATGGGAAGGTGGAACCCATCGCGCCGCACGCGCTGCGCGCGCAGTTTGCGACCTTCGTCGAAAAAGTGCTGGCCGCGGAGGGGCAGAGTGTCCGTGCGGGGCAGTCGCTTCTGGTGCTGGAGGCCGCGGAAACGCGAGCGGAGCTGGCACGGCGGCGCGAGGAGCTGCTGACCGCCGAGGAGGATTTGCGCGCGGCGCGCGCCGGGGGTCGCGCGGAAGAACTCGCGCAACTGGCCAGCGACATCCGCAAAAACGAGGCCGAACGCACACGACTCCGCCGGGAACGCGAGGGGCTGGAGCGCCTGCTGGCCAAAAACGCCGCCACGCGCGACGAGCTGGACCAGAATTTGCTGACCCTGGAACGCGCCGATGCGGAGTGGCGACGGCTGGAGCAGAAAAAGTCCGAACTGATGCGGCGCTCCGGGGTGGATGCGGAACGCGCCGCGCTGCTGGCCGAACGCGCGCGCAACGAGGTGCGGGCGCTGGAGGAGAAACTCCGCACCGCGGAGCTTCGAGCCCCCGTGGATGGCACGCTGTATGCGCTTCCGGTCAAGCCGGGGAACTACGTCCGGGTGGGCGACCTGCTGGCCGAAGTGGCCGATTTGCGGCGCGTGCAAGTGCGAGCGTTTGTGGACGAGCCGGAGCTGGGTTCGATCGAGCCAGGCCAGAGCGTGGAAATCACCTGGGATGCGGCGCCGAGCCGGTCGTGGATGGGGAAAACGGGAATCGTGCCGCGGACGGTGTTTGCGCGGGGGTCGCGCAGCGTCGGAGAAGTTTTATGCTCGGTGGAAAATGAGAAGCAGGAGTTGCTGCCGAACATCAACGTGAACGTGAGAATCATGGCCCGCGAGAGGCCGAACGCGCTGGTGGTGCCGCGAGGGGCGGTGCACGGCGAAGGGGCAAACCGGTTCGTGTATGTGCTCGACGGGGACACGCTGAGAAAGCGCGCGGTGCGGCTGGGACTGCTGGGCGCGACGATGGTGGAAATCACCGAGGGGTTGAAGGAGGGCGAACAAGTGGCCCTGCCCGCGGACGTGGAATTGCGCGATGGGCTGACGGTAAGGGCGGTGACCGCCTGAATACAGAAACCTATCCCCCAGCCATTCCCGAATCCCGTCCCGAACCTTCGGGACTTCGGGACGGGAGGCTGTGGTACGGAGAAGCGAAGCGGCGCTCCGATAGAATCACCGAGGAGTGGCGCTACTTTTTGGCCGGAGCGGCGGGCGCGGGGCTCGCGGCCACAACCGGCGCATCCAGGGAGATCAGGAAGGCGTTGCGGTCCGAGTATTTGAACTTGTGCCCGGGCAGATTGGCGCTGTGCTCGATGGACTTGTACATCGCGAATCCGTCGTTGCCTGGCGCGTCAAAATACTTCACGTTCTTCAGGACTACGCCTTTGCCGTCAGCCCCGGGTAGTTTCTTCAATTTCATGTAAGCGAGCTTGCCGCCGCCAAGTTTGGCCTCGACGATATCGCCCGTGTGTTTCACTTCGACGGGCGCTTCCTGGATTTTCAGCTCGCCCCATTCAAACCCGTAGGTCTTCAGAATCATGGGGGCCAGGGCATCGCGCTGTTCCTTGGACACCTTGGGGTCGAAAGTCACAAAGACCCACTTGGCTCGCTTCTTGGAGCCCCAGTCGTTGCCCAGGTCTCCGGTCAGCCAGTACTGCGCGCCCGCCAGGTTCACTTTGCCGGCGGCACCGTGGCGCACCTTGACGGCCATGTTGAACTCGCAATAGGGGTGTTCGGCCTGCTTGTTGAAGTAGCAGGGGCAGAACAAGTGGCAACTGCAGGCTTCCACGTAGTCCAGTTTGACCGTGGCCGGCGGATTCGACGATGTGGAGCTGACCAGGGCAAACACGCAGAGAGCGGTGACGGCAATCCGTAGGAGCTTCATTTCACGAGTCCTCCTGATGCGGCTGAGCGCACGAAGAATACCCCTGCCCCGAACAGGATTCAAGAGGCAGCCGCGTATGGCGCGCACCCTAATCTGCCAGTCGAATGCGAGATTCCTGATCTTCCATGCCCTCCAGCACTCACTTGCCGTCGAGCACCGCCTGGTACACACGATGAATCTGCTCGGCCGAGCGCTGCCAGGAATACTTGCGGACCAATTCGTGTCCGCGGCGGATGAGCGTCTCGCGGAGGACGTTGTTGGTGAGAATCTGGCGGATGCCGCGAGCGATGTCGAAAAGGTTTTCCGGATTCACCAGCAGCGCTGCGTCACCGAAGACTTCCGGCAAGGAAGAGAGGTTGGAAGTAAGGACTGGAGTGCCGTGGGCCATGGCTTCGAGCGGAGGCAGCCCGAATCCTTCGTAGAGGGAGGGAAAAAGAAATGCGCGGGCGCGGGAATAAAACGCTCGCAAGACGGGATGGGGCACGAATCCGAGGAAGCGGACGTCGTCGCGGGCGCGGGAACGCACGACAGCGCGGCGCAGGTCGGGCTGTTTGGCCAGCTCGTCGCCGATGAGCAGCAGCTTCATAGCATCGAACTCGGGCACACCGCGCTGTTCGGCCTTGCAGACGGCAAAGGCTTCAATCAGGCGGGCCAGGTTTTTGTGCGGCTTGATGTTGCCGGCGTAGAGCACAAAGGGGTGGTTGACGGCGTGGCGCTCGAGGATGCGGCCGGCGTCCGCGGGCACAGGTTCCTGGGTGAAGCGTTCGTCCAGGGCGTTATAGACCACTTCGATCTTCTGCTCGCCTACGCCGAACACGCGGGCCAGCTCGCGCCGCGAGCTCTGGGAGACGGCCAGGATGCGACTGGCCATGCGCAGGGCGTGGCGCGCAAAGCGCAGGCGCCAGGGATGCGCCCACTGCGGACCCTGCGGTGAATAGATGAAGTCCGTGAGATCGTGGATGGTGAGCACCAGTCGGCAGGGGAGCAGGGGCGGGGAGTAGAACCACGGCACATGCAACAGATCCACGCTGCGACGCCGCAGAACGAGCGGCAAATGAAGATGGGTCTGGAAACTGCCCGGCGGCGCGGCGTACTCCAGCAGCTCGAAATTCTCGGGCAGCTGGCCAAATTCTTCGCGGTGACGCGGCTGGCCGATCAGGAGGTAGTGCGAGGAGCGGTCCAGTTGCGCAAGCTGGCGCACCACATTGCGGACGTAGGTGCCAATGCCGAAATCGCCGGCCCGGCGGATGTCGATGGCCACGCGCACGGGGCACAGCTTATAGCGGATTAGCGGCGGACACTAGGGCCGCAGCCCTTCGACTGCGCTCAGGGTACACAAGCAGCAGCGCGGCAGAAACCGAAGCTATGAATGAGGATGAGTTGCCTGGACGCGGTAGGCCACGCCGGCAAGCTCGGCGCGGCGTTCGTAGAGCGGGAAGCGCGAGGTGAGGCCCGCCACTTCTCCGCGGACACGCTCTTGCGCGGCCGCGTCGGCGGGATTCTGGAGGATGCCGGCAATCCAGGCGGCGGTTTTTTCCATCTCCGGCTCACGCATCCCCCGCGTGGTCACCGCGGGCGTGCCGATGCGGATGCCGCCAGCTTTCATCGGCGGGAGCGGGTCAAAAGGGATAGCGTTTTTATTTACGGTGATGGCCGCCTTTTCGAGAGCCAGCTCCGCGTCGCGGCCGGTGATGCCGCGGGAGTGCACGTCGAGGAGGAAGAGGTGGTTGTCCGTGCCGCCGGTGACAATTCGGAATCCCCGGGCGGCAAGAGCGGCGGCGAGGGATTTCGCGTTCGCGGTGACCTGCCGCTGGTAATCGAGGAATTCCGGCTGCATAGCTTCTTTCAGGCAGACGGCCTTGGCCGAGATGATGTGCACCAGCGGACCGCCCTGTGTCCCCGGAAATGTCAGCTTGTCGAGCTCCTTGGCAAACTGGGCGCGGCACAGCACCAGGCCGCCGCGCGGGCCGCGCAGGGTCTTGTGCGTGGTGGTGGAAACAAAATCGGCGTGGGGAACCGGGCTGGGGTGGATGCCTGCGGCGACGAGGCCGGCGATGTGCGCCATATCCACAAAAAACAGCGCGCCCACGGAGCGGGTAATCCTGCCGAGGCGCTCGAAATCAATTACGCGCGCATAGGCGCTGGCGCCGGCCACCAGCATTTTGGGCTTGTGCTCCCGGGCGAGTTTTTCGACCTCGTCGTAGTCGAGCAGCTCGGTGTCCTTGTGCACGCCGTAGGGAATAAATTTGTACATGCGGCCGGAAAAATTCAGAGGGTGGCCGTGGGTGAGGTGCCCGCCGTGGGCGAGATTCATCCCCAGCACGGTGTCGCCGGGCTGGAGCGCGGCCATATAGACGCTGACATTGGCCTGGGTGCCGCTGTGGGCCTGCACATTGGCGTGGTCGGAGCCGAAGAGGTGCCTGGCGCGGTCGATGGCGAGCTGTTCGGCGCGGTCGGCGAACTCGCAGCCGCCGTAGTAGCGCTTGCCGGGATAGCCTTCCGCATATTTGTTGGTGAAAACCGAACCCATGGCCTCGAGGACGGCTTCGGAGACGAAATTTTCCGAGGCGATCAATTCCAGGCCGGTGGCCTGGCGGCCAGCCTCTTCGCGAAGGATTGCAGCGATATCAGGGTCCACGTCCTTCAGCGGCAAGTTCATCCGGCTGGCGATGTTCGAAGGGTATGGCATTCGATGGCTCTCGGAAAAGTATGGGAACGGCGGCTAACGCCGCGCCTCGGCGCGCTCGGAGTCGAGGGCGTTAATTTTATCCACGCGCGGCTGGTGGCGCCCGCCGCCAAACGGCGTGCTCAGAAATTCACTGACGATGCTGACCGCCACATCGTCAGAAACCACCCGAGCGCCGAGGGCGAGCACATTGGCGTCGTTGTGCTCGCGGGCCAGATGCGCAGTGGACACGTCGTGCACCGTAGCGGCGCGGATGCCGGATACTTTGTTGGCGGTGATGGCCATCCCAATCCCGGTGCCACAGACCAGAATGCCCACCTGCGCGGCGCCGGAGGAGACGCGTTGCGCGACGGCGCGGGCGTAGTCGGGGTAGTCCACGGACTGCTCTGACTGTGTTCCCGCATCGTCGAAGGTGTAGCCATGCCGGCGCAGAAAATCCTTGATGACTTCTTTGGTGCGGAAGCCGGCGTGGTCGGCGCCCAGCGCGATGCGCGGCTTGTTCGGCGTGGGGGACATCAAATGACCAGAGCCATTCTATCGGGGGTGGCGGGGCATTTCAATCAGGTGGGCGGCTTGGCGTAAACGTTTGCGGCGCGTAGCCTGACTTGACGGAACCGGGTGGCGCACTTAGGATTGCCGCCATTCACTTCAGGTCAGGGCATGCCGCAGCACGGGCGGAGGGCAGATGAGCCGAATCCTCGTGGTGGACGACGACCGCACGACCCGCGAACTGCTGCGCATCCAGCTCGGCAAAGGCGGGTACGAAGTCGAGGAAGCAGACCACGGCGAAGAGGCGCTGCGCAAGGTTCGCGAAAGCCAGTACGACCTACTCCTGCTGGATGTGTGGATGCCCGGGATGGACGGCCTGGAGGTCTTGAAGCGCCTCCACGCCGCGGGACCGCACCCCCCGGTCATCGTGATGACCGGCGACGACACGTCGGAAACGGCGCTGCGGGCGGTGCGGGAGCAGGCCTACCGATTCGTCTCCAAGCCATTCGCAGCGAGCGCCCTGCTGGAGCTGATCGAAAGCGCCATCGAGAGCGGGCACGCGGCACGGCCCATCGAAGTGATTTCCGCGCGGCCCGACTGGGTGGAGCTGCTGGTGCCGTGCGACCTGGAATCCGCCGAGCGCATCCAGGATTTTCTGGCGCGGCTGGATACGGATTTGCCGGAGGAAATCCGCCGGCGCATCGGCGCAGCGTTTCGCGAACTGCTGGTCAACGCTATCGAATGGGGCGGAAAACTGGACCCGGAGCGCACCGTGCGCATTTCCTACCTGCGCGCGAAACGAATGTTGATGTACCGCATCGCCGACCCGGGCAAGGGGTTCAGCTTCGAGGGACTCCAGCACTCGGCGATGAGCAACCCGGAGGACCAGCCATTCCTGCACACCGAAGTCCGCGAGCAGAAGGGCCTGCGCCCCGGCGGGCTGGGATTGATGATGACCAAGGCCATGGTGGACGAACTCATTTACAACGAAGCTCACAACGAAGTGGTGTTTATCAAATACCTGGACTGAGTATCCGCGACAATTTGACCACTTGACGCAGCAGAAGCTGTCTGTGCAGGCGGTACATCAGCGGCTCGGGCGGCGGCGGGAAGGCTTCTTTCTGCGAATGGGAGGCCGAGCCTTTCGGCCGCGGGCCGGGGGCGCAGAGATGAACTCGGTCATGAGGTGTTTCAGCCTCCGCAGTTCCTCCTGAAATTTTCCGAGGGCCGCGGGGGCGTCGCTGATGCGTTGCGACCGGCCGAGGTCTACCAGGGCCTGAGCGGCGCGGGTGGCGCGAGGTGCAGCGAAATTGGCAATCGCGCCCTTCAAACGATGCGCGGCCTGAGCCACGGCGGCGGCGTCGCCGGCGGCGACGGCGGATTCCAGGAGTTTTGCCGAATCGGGGAGATCGTCGAGGAACAAGCGAACCAGGCGCTGCGCCGCTTCGCGGTCATTGCCGACGCGCTCGAGGAACACGGCGGTATCGAAGATACCGCGCTCCCGGGCAAAGTCCCCGGTGGCGTTGCCGGCGAGCTTCCGGCCTTCGAAAAGCCCCGCCAGAATTCTCTTGAGCTGTTGCAGGTGAATGGGTTTCGCCAGGTAGGAGTCCATCCCCGCAGCGAGGCAACGGTCGCGGTCGCCTTTCATCGCATGCGCGGTCATAGCCACGATGGGGATGTGCCCGCCTGCGGCCTTCTCCCATTCGCGAATGGCTCCCGTGGCTGCAAGGCCGTCCATCACCGGCATCTGGACATCCATCAAGACCAGGTCAAAGTGCTCGCGCTGGACGGCGGCAACGGTTTCATGGCCATTGGCGGCGATCGCGGTTAGGTGGCCCAGGCGGTCGAGAAGGCGCAAGGCGACTTCCTGGTTGACAGGATTGTCTTCGGCCACCAGGACGCGCAAGCGAGGAGCCGCGCGACGCGGCCCTTGCGTCGCCCGGCGAGACGCCGCCGGACGGCCCTTGACTCCCACCAGCACATTCATAATGGTATCCAGGAGGTCCGATTGCTTGATGGGCTTCATCAGATACGCGGCCACACCCAGGGTGCGGGAGCGCGCGCGGTCCCCGGGACGCGCGGCAGAGGTGAGCATCATCACTGTCGCGCCGGCTAGCGACGGGCGGTTCTTGATTTCTGCGGCCAGGTCGAAACCGTCCATCCCGGGCATCTGGGCGTCCAGGAGCACCAGCGGATAGGGCCGGCCGGCATTGGCTGCGCGCGAGAGCTCTTCGAGAGCAGCCGCGCCACTCTCGACTGATATGGGCCGCATCTGCCAGTTCGTAATTATGGCGTGGAGGATGCGGCGGTTGGTGGCATTGTCGTCCACCACCAGCACGCGCATCCGCCGCAGGCTGGAGGCGGGCCGGCGGGCCGGGCGTAACTCTTCGGGGGCCGGATCCAAATGCGCAGTGAAATGGAAAATGCTGCCGCGCCCCGGTTCGCTTTGCACCCAGATGCGGCCGCCCATCATCTCGATGAGCTGCGCGGAAATGGAAAGGCCGAGACCAGTGCCGCCATACTGGCGGGTCATCGAGCTGTCGGCCTGTGCGAATACATCGAAAATAATCTTCTGCTTGTCGGGCGGAATGCCGATGCCGGTGTCCTCGACGGTGAGATGAAGCATCAGCCGTTCTGGAGAGCGCTCAGCCAGCGAAGCGCGCACCACCACTTCGCCGCGCTCGGTGAACTTGATGGCGTTCCCGATCAGGTTGATCAGGATTTGCCGCAGGCGCTGGGCGTCGCCGAGGAGCTGGTCGGGGACCTCCGGCTCGATGTGACAGGCGAGTTCCAGGCCCTTCTGGTGGGCGCGGACGCCCAGGGCCTTCAGCGTGTCTCCCAGCATCTCGCGGAGCTCGAAGGGAGCCGGATGCAGTTCCATTTTGCCGGCCTCGATTTTTGAAAAATCGAGGATGTCGTTGAGCAGCGCCAGCAGGGAATTCGCGGATTCCACCACCACGGAGAGGTATTCGCGCTGGTCGATGCGCAGCGGGGTGTCCAGCACCAGCTCGGTCATCCCGATGATGGCGTTCATCGGAGTGCGGATTTCGTGGCTCATATTGGCCAGGAAATCGCTTTTGGCGCGGCTGGCGGCATCAGCGGATTCTTTGGCGCGGTAGAGCTCCAGGGAGATGCGTTTGGACTCCGTGATGTCGCGCGCCGAGGCGTAAACGGCGCGCTGCTCGGGCATGGGCGTGGCATTCCAGGAGAGCCAGCGGTACGTGCCATCCCTGCAACGGAAGCGGTTCTCGACCATCACAATGCCGGAACCCTGGGCCAGCTTCTGATACGCAGCCACGGATGCGGCGCGGTCCTCCGGGTGGATGAAGTGCAGGTACGATTTGCCGACCATCTCTTCGGGCTCGTAGCCCAGCATTTTGCGGCAGGAGGGATTGACGCGCTTGAAATGCCCGTCGTAGCTGCCGATGCAGAGGAGATCGCGAGAGAGCTGGAACAGGTAGTCGAGCTCCTCCTCGGCGCGCACGCGTTCGCTGTACTGCCCCATCTGGCTGCCGATGGTGGCCAGCATCTCCAGCAACTCGTTGTCCGGTTCGCGGATTTCGCGGCTGAAAAACTCGAGCACGCCCAGGACTTCGTCGTTCAACAAAATGGGAAAACCGAATGCGCCGTGAAGGCCTTCACGCGCGGCATAGGGCGCGCGCGGGAAATTAGTGTCCTGAACCACGTCCGGGATCCACGCGGGCTTCTTGCTGGACCACACGCGGCCCGGCAGGCCGATGCCGGGCGGGAAGTGCGTGTTGCGGCTGATGGCGGTGAACTCGGGGAACTCCAGGCCGGGCGGATGCCAGATTTCGATGCACCGCAGCTTGCCTTCTGAGGCGTCCACCATCCACACGGCGCCGTGCACCCAGCCCAGCGTCTGGCAAATGGCTTCGAGGATTTTCGGCGCGGCCTGGAGAAGAGACGAGGACTCGGCCAGGGCGCGCGCGGTGGCGTACTGCGCGTGCAACCGGCGAACGGCATCGCTTTCCAGCAGCGGAGTGGACAAAGGCGCGGCCCCCGTCAGACCGATGGGCACAGAGTCTAGCAAAGTTGAGGGCCAGGGAAAGCGCCGGCGTACCTTAGTTGACATCGCGCGGAGTGTCCGCTAGGCTTTTTTCTTTTTGACGCCAGGGGAATTTTGGGCTGGTCGAAGTCCCAGGAGAGGGCGGACGAGACGACGATGCGCTGGTCGCAACTATTCATTCCCACATTGCGGGAGGACCCGTCCGACGCGGAGGTGGCCAGCCACCGCCTGCTGTTGCGGGCGGGGTACATCCGGCAGCTTACCGCCGGTGTCTATTCCTACCTGTTTCTCGGCCAGCGGGCGGCGCTGAAAATCATCGGCATCATCCGCGAAGAAATGGATGCCATGGGGGCCCAGGAATTCTTCCTGCCGGCGCTGAACCCTGCGGAACTCTGGCAGCAGACAGGCCGCTGGGAGCAGATGCGGGACACCATGTTCCAGTTCAAGGACCACGGCGGGCGCGACGTCTGCCTGGGGATGACACACGAGGAAGTGATGACCGACATCGCGCGGCGCGAGTTGCGCAGCTATAAGCAACTGCCGCAAATCTGGTACCAGATCCAGACCAAGTTCCGCGATGAAGTGCGTCCCAAGAGCGGACTGATGCGCCTGCGGCAATTCATCATGAAGGATTCGTACTCGTTTGACCTCGACGAAGCGGGCCTGGACGCCAGCTACAAAAAGCACGATATCACCTACCGCAAAATCTTCGACCGCGCGGGGCTGAAGTACGTGGCCGTACAGGCGCATTCGGGAGCCATGGGCGGGAGCGAATCGCAGGAGTTCATGGTCGCAAGCGACGCCGGGGAAGACTCCATCGTCACCTGCGCAGGCTGCGACTACGGGGCGAACCTGGAGAAGGCATTTTCCAAGCCGGCTGCGGTGAACGATCCGCCGGGGGACGCGAAGCCGGAAGCCTTCGCGACGCCCAATGTGCGCACGATTGAAGAGCTGGTGAAATTTACGGGGCTGGGCGGAGAGCACTTCATCAAGTCGCTCGCTTATATGGCCGACGGCAATATGGTGCTGGCGTTGCTCCGCGGCGATCACGAACTGCACGAATCCAAGCTGGCAGACGCCGTGGGGGCCAAGGAACTGCGCCCGGCGCACCCGGAGGAAATCCGCGAAAAGTTCAAGGCCGCGCCGGGGTTCATTGGTCCGATGACGGTCGCAGGGGTGCGGCTGATAGCCGACGACGCGCTCCGCGGGCGAACGAATATGGTAACCGGCGCCAACCGCGACGACACGCACTTCCGCAACGTCACGCCCGGGCGGGATTTTGCCGCGCCCCTGGCGGATTTGCGCGTGGTGAAGAGCGGGGAGAGCTGCGTGAAATGCGGGGGAATGCTTCGGGTCTCGAAGGCCATCGAGGTGGGCCACATCTTCAAGCTCGGACGGCGATACGCGGAGGCCATGGGCGCAACGGTGCTGGACGTGGCGGGCAAGGAAGTGACGCTGATCATGGGCTCCTACGGCATCGGCGTGGAGCGGATCCTGACCGCGGCTGTGGAGCAGAACAATGACGCCGACGGAATCGCGCTTCCGCGGGCCATTGCGCCGTTCGATGTGGTGCTCACGCCCACAAACCTGAACGAGGCGCCCATCCGGGAAGCCGCGGAGAAACTCTACGCCGAGATGCTTGCGGCGGGACTGGACGTGCTGTACGACGACCGCGACGACCGCCCGGGCGTAAAGTTCAAGGATGCGGACCTGATCGGCGTCCCGGTGCGGCTCACCGTGGGAAAGAAGGTAACGGACGGGAAAGTGGAGCTTTCCACGCGCTCGACACGCGAGAAGCACGATGTTAGCATTCGGGAAGCGGTGCCCCGGCTCCGCAGCCTGCTCGATGGCAGGTGAAACGGAGGCTTAGAAATGACCAGCAGAAACCGCCAGCGCGGCGGCGGGAAAATCAAGACGGTCATCATCCTGGCGGCAATCTTCAGCGCCATCTACACGGCCGTGCAGGTCGTGCCGCCGTATATCAATGACTACGAGCTGCGCGACGCCATGATCACCCATGCGCGATTCGCCACGGCGCAGCGCGTTCCGCCCGAAGAAGTGAAAGAGAAGGTCTGGCAGAAGATCCAGGAACTCAGAATCCCGGCGGGCCGGGATGACATCTCCGTGACCTCCAGCGGCCGGGACCTTACCATCGTGGTGCGTTACAGCGTCCCGATTGATCTGTCCGTGTACCAATTCGACCTCAAGTTCAACACCCGGGCGGACAGCCGCGGCCTCTGACTCCGCCGGAAGCCCAGCCCGCCGGCAAAAGGACTCCTCGCGTGGGCAGCATTCGAATCTTTCAGCCGCGGCACCCCGGCCCGGCGCGTTTTTCTCCCTCCAGCCAGTTGAGCGAGCCTGTGAATGGGGCGGGAGTGTGAAGTGCGGATACGCCTGATCCACGGGTTTTGGACCTCGCGATTTGGCCTGTTCCTGCTCGGCGCCACGGCGCTGACTTTCCTGACCGGGGCGAGTGTCTTCACCTACTACTACGTCAGGTTCTCGCGGATGATTGACGCGCGATTGAGCGGGCAATCCGTGCAGACCACCTCGCGGGTGTACACGGCCCCGCGGCAGATCGTCACCGGACAACCGCTGGCCGCCTCGGAACTGGCGTCCTACCTGCAACGCGTGGGATATACGGAAGCGGTGGTTCCCGGCGCGCCGGGGCAGTACCGGCTGAGCAATACAGCATTGGAGATACGCCCGTCCGAGGCGTCGTACTTCGGGAGCGCCGCCGCGCTGCGCGTGGAATTTGCGGGCCGGCAGATATCCCACATCCGCTCGCTGAAGAACGGAGCCGCGCTGGCCCGCGCGGAGCTGGAGCCGGAACTGCTGACCAACCTGTTTGACACTTCGCGGGAAAAGCGCCGCTCCGTGCGCTTCGACGACATCCCCCAGGTGCTGCGCGACGCGCTGCTGGCGGCGGAGGACAAGCGTTTTTTCGAACATCCCGGACTGGACCCCATCCGCATCATTGGCGCGCTGGTGGCCGACGTTCGGCGCGGCGGCGTCACCCAGGGCGCCAGCACGCTGACCATGCAGACGGCGCGCAGCTTTTTCTTCACCACCGAGCGCACCTGGCAACGAAAACTCTCGGAGGCGGTGGTGGCGCTGCAACTGGAGCAGCGATTCAGCAAGGAGCAGATTTTCGAGCTGTACGCGAACGAGATCTATCTGGGCAACCGCGGCAGCTTTGCCATCCACGGGTTCGCGGAAGCTTCACTGGCCTATTTCGGGAAAGACATCCGCGAGCTGAACCTGGGCGAGGCGGCGTTCCTGGCCGGAATCATCCGGGCCCCGAACCGGTACTCGGCGGCGGAGCGGAACCTGCAACGCGCCGTGGATGCGCGGGACCGCGTGCTGAAACAGATGGTGGAAAACCGTTACGTCCCGCTTGAGCAGGCCGAAGCCGCGCGGAAACAGCCGTTGCGGCTGGTGAGCGGGGGAGTGGACACCAGCTCCGCGCCCTACTTTGTAGACCTGGTGAAAGACCATTTGCTGGAACGCTTTTCCGAGGCGGAGCTCATCTCCCAGAGCCTGCGAATCTACACCACGCTGGACCCGGCCCTGCAACGCGCTGCGAGCGAAGCCATCACCGCGGGGATGGCGGACGTGGATAAGCAGCTGGAAAAGCGCTACGAGCGCTGGCGGCAGCGACAGAAAAAAACGGGCGAAGCGGCGCCCACAGCGCAGGTGGCGCTGGTGGCGCTGGACCCTAAAACCGGAGAGATCCGCGCGCTGGTGGGCGGACGCAGCTACGGGAGCAGCCAGTTGAACCGCGCCCTGGCGCGGCGACAGCCGGGGTCCGTGTTCAAGCCGTTTGTGTTTGCGGCGGCATTTCAAACCGGCGTGGATGGTCTGGACCCCACGCTGACCCCCGTGACCACGGTGGTGGACGAGCCCACGGTGTTTCTGTTCGAAGACAAGGAATATACGCCGAACAACTACGGAGAAAAGTTCCTGGGGATTGTGACGCTGCGCGACGCCCTCACGCATTCGTTGAACAATGCCACGGTGAAGGTGGCTGAAATCGTGGGGTACGAATCCGTGAAGCGGCTGGCGCGGCAGCTGGACCTGGACCCCGGAATCCAGGCCACGCCTTCGGTGGCGCTGGGCTCGTACGATATGACGCCGCTGGACGTTGCCGGAGGCTACACGGCGTTTGCGAACCATGGCATCAAGGCCCAGCCCATTTTCCTGGACCGCGTGGTGACCGCCGACGGCCGCCTGGTGGAGCGCACCACGCCGCAGACGCATCCGGCGATGGACCCGCGCGTGGCCTTCCTGGTGACCAGCCTGATGCAGGATGTGGTGAACCGCGGTACCGGCGCGACCGTGCGCGGGCGCGGGTTCACGGCACCGGCAGCGGGGAAGACGGGGACGTCGCACGACGGCTGGTTCGCGGGATTTACTTCAGACCTGCTCTGCGTCATCTGGGTGGGCTTCGACGACAACCGCGAACTGGGGCTGGCGGGAGGGAATTCCGCGGCGCTCCTCTGGGCCGAGTTCATGAAGCGGGCCATCACCCAGCCGGGCTACACGGCGCCGCAGGACTTCGAACCGCCCGAAGGGGTGACCGCGGCACTGATTGACCCGGAGACGCTGCAACTGGCGACGCCGGCGTGCCCGGTCACGCGCGAAGAATATTTCGTCATCGGGACAGAGCCGACTGATACCTGCGTGCGGCATGGCGGGCGGGCCCTTTCCCAGGTGCCACCGGTCTCGTGGCTCTCGCGGCTGTTCGGGGAGCGCAAGTCCGGGCCCGCGCAGCCAGTGGCTGCGACGGCAAGCCCGCCGATGAAGTCCGGGCCGTCACCGGCGCCGATGGAGGCGGGTGCCGGAAAAGCTTCCCCGCGGGTTGCAGGGGCTGAAAAAGGGAAGGCGGCGAACGGCGGCGGCGCGACGGCCACTAATCCCGACGGAGACAAAAAAAAGGGTGTACTCGGAAAACTTTTTGGTATCTTTGGGAGTGAGAAGAAAGCAAAGAAACAACCGTAGGCAACCACGAAGATGGAAGACCTGCCCGGGGGTGGACCATGAACTCCACAAAGTGGCGGCCGAAGTGGGGCGTCGCGGCGCTGGCCGGTTTGCTGTTGTGCCTTCCAGCGGCGGACTCCAGGGCCCAGCAAGGGATCGAGACTCTTCAGGATGCAGCAGCGAACGCAGTGCGCAGCGAGCTGCGGGCCGAAGAACTGCGCGCCGACATCCTGATGGCGCGGAAAATGTACGCCGAAGCCGCGGACGTGCTGAAGAAAATGGTGGATCGCCAGCCCAGCAACGCGCACCTGCTGAACAAGCTGGGCATCGCTTATTACCAGCAGGAGAAACTGAGCGCGGCGAAAAAATACTATGAGCGCGCGGCGCGCGCGGACGCGTACTTTGCCAGCGCCGTCAACAACATCGGGACCGTCCAGTACCACCGGAAGAAATACGCCAGCGCGGCCAAATATTATCGCCAGGCCATCGGCATTGAGCCGGAGACGCCCGCGTTCCACACCAACCTGGGCCACGCCTATTTCCACATGAAAAAGTATGAAGAAGCCGTGGTGGCGTTCCACGAGGCGTTGCGCCTGGACC